>JGI24698J34947_10002259_pt1 | contig 10320 bp, 10 predicted proteins | sample TergutMp193P3_FD_34947 | JGI IMG/M metagenome (IMG submission 34947) | reverse complement strand
TTGATATAGGGCCCCTGCGCCTGCGCCGTTCCCGGCAAACCCTCAAAAAAGAGAACTTTTTTTAAAGCGGCCTCCATCATAAGAGCTATCTGGGGCGGCCCTTTGCGAAGTAATTTTGCGTAACCGAACATCGGAAAACCTATGTCGCCCATCTCGGGATTGGGCGGAATTTCCATTATCACCTGCTCAGTTCTTACCTTTTCCCAAATACCGATATCTTCCAAAAGGAGGCTCAGCGTCCCTGCGATTATTTCTTTCCATGATTCTCTGTAATCGTACATCTATATTCCCGATATTCGTCTACAGTATCCTGAATTGATCAAAAATTCAATGGATTTATACATGACAAATACGAAAAAAAAATGTATATATAGTATATGGTTTTGTTAGTGCTATTAATGCTTATTCAAAGTCCGCTTTCCGCTCAAACTCTGCCTGAATGGTACATTCCGCTGAGGGAGGCAGTTTATGAACAACAGCTAACCGCCAATGAAATAGCGCCGATGTACCGCGAGATTTCTTCAAGGGCAAGGACATCGCTCTCAGGCGCCCCCCAGTTGATAATGCTTTCCCGCTGTGAGTATATGATGGGAAGGGCCTATTTATACGAAGAGCGAAAGGATGAAGCCGCGGCCCGTTTCAGCGACGGAATGAATTACGCGCAGAGGGCTCTGGATATCCGGGAAAGCGCCGAGGCCTGGGTTATGCTGGCGGAAAACCTGTCGCAGTCCTGCGTTGTGCGTTCTGTCGCATTTGCAATGGCCAACGGATTGAATGTTGAAAAATACTCAAAAAACGCCCTTGCCATTAACAGAAGGAACGCCGCCGCGAGTATCATGATCGCGTCCAGGTGGGTTTACGCTCCTCCTCCCTTTAACAATTACAGAAGGGGAATTGAGATGATGAGCGCCATAATAAACGAGTGTGATATGGAAAAAGACGATATGTTTAATGTTTATTCGGGCATTGGTTACGCCTATGTCCAAATGAGAAACAGCGCACAGGCGCGAACCTGGCTTACAAGGGCGCTGGAAATATATCCAACGAACAGGTATGTGCAAAACCTGCGGGCGGGATTGTGAGCATCTGAGGTGAATCAATGTTAAGCTATCTTACACAAACTTTAAGCCCATATTATTATTACGCCTTAATTGTCGTCTCCTCGTATTTTTTTATTTTATCATTGGCAAACCACTATGAAATGTGGCGGTTTACGCATGGTCCTGAAATTATTGACGGCCCCCTTGTTTCGGTTTTGATACCGGCGCGGAATGAGGAAAAAAATATAGAACGATGCCTAAACTCCCTGAAAAACCAGCTTTATAAAAATTATGAAATTCTTGTTTTGAACGACAATTCAACAGACGGAACAGGAAAAATTCTTGACCGTATCGCGGCTGAAGATCCAAGGATAAAGGTATTTACAGGCAACCCCCTGCCCGACGACTGGTACGGAAAACCTTATGCCCTTCATCAATTGTCATCTAACGCAAAGGGCGAAATATTGATCTTTACCGACGCGGATACGATACACAGTCCCGCAAGCATTTCATGGGCTGTAACAAATATAAAAGTTTTGAAGGTTGACATGATCTCCGGTTACATCGGACAGGTTTTTTTGACATTTGGAGAGTTAATTACAGTTCCATTGATGTTCTTCCTTACGGGTTTTGTTATTCCGCTTTTTCTTAACCGCTTCACAAAAATGACCTGTTTCTCCGCCGCGGTTGGCCAGTTTATCGTAATCAGGCATGAAGTATTTAAAGCGATTGGAGGCTGCCTTGAATTCAGGAAAAAAACCAGTGAAGATATATATATGTCGCGGCTTGTCAAACGCAGGGGCTACGAAACGCGTTTCCTCAATATAACAGAGCATGTCAATTGCAGAATGTACGAGGGTTACAAAAACGCGGTTGAAGGTATAGGAAAAAATATTTTTGATTTTCTTGGAAAAAACACGCTTATTATTTTTCTGATGGCTGTGGCAGTTTTGTTCTTTCTCTTCTTTCCTTTTCCGCTTCTTATAGGCTGTACAATTACTAAAAGTCCCTGGACAATTCATATTCTCATTGTATACATTCTCTATACTCTTACCTGGCTTTTTACTTTCCTTGGGCAGAGGTTAAACTGGTGGTACGGCCTTTTGTGGCCGCTGTTGTTTTTAAATCTTCTTTATTTGGCCGCATGGTCATGGTTCAGGACAGTATCGGGAAAAGGATTCCTCTGGAAGGACAGGAAGGTAAGCTGATGCCTTATAAACACGGACGGCCTGTAATTGATCTTTCCCTTGCTTTCAGGTTTGCTTCCGCCTGCGGTTTCTACCTTACAATTCCAATTGCCTTTTTGATTAATTTTCTGATGTTATTTACAAGGTACAAAAACCGTTTCAAGCTTTACAACATTCGCAGAGCTATTACAGTTTCCAATCACACAACTTTTTTTGATCCTGTAAAAATCGCCGCGCTTGTTCTGCCGCGCCTTATTTTTCAAACTTTGCTGGAAGGCACGGTAGAATTTCCTGTTCTTGGAACCTACACACGGATTTTGGGCGGAGTTCCCATCCCAAGAGGCATAACCGGCTACCGTAAAATCCTTGAAATTTGCGAACGGGCATTTAAATACCGAAGGTATCTGCACTTTTATCCCGAAGGCGAATGTTTTCTTTTCAATCAGAAAATTAATAAATTTAAACCCGGAGCGTTTGCAATTGCTGCGGAATTGGATATTCCCATAATACCGCTTGTTACGGTTTTCTCTGAAGGCCCTTTCCGTCCATGGTCATTTTTGGGGCGATCATCGCCAATTGAAACTCTGATTGTGCTTGATCCGGAATATCCCTGTAATTATGTAAGGCGTGATGAAAAAGGAGTATTGACATCGGATTCGATCAGGGAATTTGCCGAAGCGGTACGAAGTAAAATGCAGGCTGAGATTGACAGGAGGGGCGGCTCATCCGAGTTTTACAGGGGACACATGCGGCGTATTAAGGGATTAAACGACAAAGATCCTGTCTTAAATTAATTTCATTTTTTTTCAAGACGCTCTTTTCTGCGATCAAATTCGTTTTTCCATGAGCCTTCATTCGCAATCTCAAGGGCGCGGTTTACAAATTCTAAAGAGGCGGCTATGTTTTTGAGCCTTCTTTCGCTGTCAATCGCCAAAGTTCTGAGAGCCGATAATTTGATGTTCAGCGGATATTCCGATTCAGAGATTTTTATCAGCATCTTTCGCGCTTTCTGACAATCGCCATTTCTCATCATATCCTGAGCGTAAACAAGAACCGCGCGAGGGTATTTTTTTTCCGCCGCCCTTTTTAAAAGTTCACCGCCTGTTATCTGCAACTCACTGTCCGGCGCGTTCCGCCTTAAAAAATCGCGCCAAAAAAGCGCGAGCCGCTCAAGATCGAAAACTGGCTCTTCACAGCCAAGGGGATCGGACGCTATGTTTATCATCGCGGCGAGTATGGAGGAAAGACCGGCTATATCGGCGCAGTTATGATCGCAGATGCCGAACAGCCGCCCTGTCTCTCCGGTTTTTAAAAACTCAAACCAGATATCGGGAGCCAACGCGCCGGGGATATCGTTTTCGCGTTTTATGCCGAGTATCCGCTCTTCAACAGACCCTTGAGAGCAGTCATTTATTATGTTCTTCCATAAGCGTCTTGAAGGATGCAGCAGATCCGCGTGAAAATATTCGGGCGGCTTCATCCTGTTCATAAGGCACATTGTTTTTAATATTTGGGAATCAAAACATTTGCCGTTGTAACTTACTATTACGGAGTTTTTATTTTTAAATTCGGCAAGCAAGAGGGCAAGAAAATCATTTACACCCGGATAATCAAGAAGGAGATACTGCGTTATGCGCAATTTAGTGCCTGCCGGCTTGCCGAAAGCGGCAAGGAAGGCCGTAGTTCCCGCTCCTCCTGAAAGCCCTGTTGTCTCCAAATCGAAGAAAAGGAAGTCCTCAAGTGAAAGAAGCTCTCTTCCCGCCAGATCGGGAACAAGAACCGCAAGAGCCGCGGGCAGGCTTTTCATTGATCTAAACGGCGATTCTAAAACAACTTCACGCTTTACCGTTTTAAAGCCGCAGTTTTCCCAGCCATTGAGCGTCAAACTTGAATCATCGTTATGTGACGGCTTTTCGATCTTTACCGCGGCTTCGCTATTTTTAAGCTCCCGTATTCTGTTTAACCTGTCCCGCAGATTTGCCGCCATTTTCCCCTCTGTGGTAATATTTTATCATATTGTACAATGACATCAATGCCGCTTGGAAAAAAATTCTTCAGCCAGCCTACCGTCGATCTTGCAAAGGCCCTGCTTGGTAAATATCTTGTCTTTGGTGATTTAAAGGGCGTCATTGTCGAAACAGAAGCGTACCTTTACCGTGACGATCCCGGCTGTCACGCAAGCCGCGGCCTTACCAAACGCAACGCGCCTATGTTCGGGCCCGCCGGACGCGCATACGTTTACTTTATCTACGGAATGTACCACTGCCTCAATATAGTAAGCGGCAAGGAAGGCGAGGGAGAAGCCGTGTTAATCCGCGCCCTTGAGCCTGTGCGTGGAATTGAGAAAATGCAAAGAAGGCGCAAGACGCGGAAAATTGAAGATCTGTGCAATGGGCCGGGAAAACTGACGCAGGCATTCGGTATCACAAAAAAGCACAACAATGTTTCTTTGATTGACGGACCTTTGCGGGTTTTTGACAGCCGAAAAAGGCAGGAAATTTGCACAAGCACGCGCATCGGCCTTTCCGCGGGGAAGGAGCTTCCTCTGCGGTTTTTTGTTAAGGGCAGCAGGTTTGTTTCAAAGAGTTAAAAAACGCCTGTCCTCAATTTTATTCCGTGCCGCGCATTAAAGCGGCGACTATCAGCGGGAACGCGAATCTGTTTGATCTTCTGAGCAGCAAGCAACAGCCCGCCGGATGAATATCCTGTCCGCCGTTGTCCCACCAGAAACATTTAACGCCCCTGCTTTTTGCGTAGCTTGTGTAGAATTCCGCCCATTCTGCCCTCGCCTCTTCATTGTTTTTGTTAACCGCGCCAAACTCCCCCATGATAACAGGAATGCCCTTGCTTATAAATAAATCGTAAGCGCGGTCAATTCTTTCGGTAATAGGCATTGTATCTGATGTTCTGCTGACGCTCCACGTGTTTACAGGGCTGTTTTCGTTCAAGGCGAAATTATACGGCTCATAGGCGTGTATAGAGACGATGATCTTGTTAACCGAGTTTTGCGGATCGGAGGGAATTGTCAGCGCGTTCATCGGGGCTGCAAGGGAAGAAGCCGCGTATGTCGAAACCATTAAGACGCGCATAAGGTTATTTCCGCCGCTTGCCCTTACCGTGTCAACAAATAACTGGTTTAAAATGTTCAGATTGTTTCGCTCCTCGGCTGTGCCCCCGTTCCATTCAGCGGGGCTTCCCTTTGTCCTCGGCTCGTTTAAGCCTTCAAATATCAATTTTTCATCATAGTTTTTAAAATTATCGGCAATCTGCTTCCATATTGCCGCAAGCGCCCTCCTCGATTCCGCCATTTCCCTGTCATGAAATTTGAATATACCCTCGTCATGGTGGGTATTAATAATTATATACATATCATTGCTGACCGCGTAATTGACAACCTGTTTTACGCGGTTCATCCAGGCGTCGCGGATAACATAATTTCTGTTAGCCGCTTTTGCCCAGGATACGGGAATTCGTATCGCGTTAAATCCCGCGTCTTTTACGGCATTTATCATCGCTATCGTAGTAACCGGGTTACCCCATGCGGTTTCAAACTGGGAAACAGGAGCGTTTGCTTCCAGCCAGTGCAAATCGCTTGCATCGAGAGTGTTTCCCAAATTCCAGCCTATCCTGATATTAGCGGCTAACTCTTCAGCAGAAATATCATTAAAGGGAGAGGGAATTTCCGGCTCTGCCTCCTGAGAAGATTTACAGCTAACAAATAAAAGGACAAAAATCAGGGACAGAGCCAAAATCGCGGCGTCAGGTTTTATCTTTTTCATATACATTAAGCATAACTTATCTTTTAGAATAAAACAATCGTTATATACCGATTGCTCCCAAAAGTTCCTCAGCCGCGCTTGTTTTTACTTTCTTATAATTTTATCCATGTACCGTTCCAGTTGTCTTCACCTGTACCGTGATCATATTTTATTTCCAGTTTCCCGTTATTGAGTTTAACAAAAATTGTCGCGAACCAGTTTGGATCGGTTGCATATACAATTGTATATGAATCGCCTGAAATATTTATAAGTCTCCAGTTTTGACCCTGATTGCTGTCTTTGAGCGTTTTTGTAGAAAAAGTTAATGTGTTTTTGTATGCTGACGGCAATTCTCTTTTCCATTCCCCTATAAAGCCGGAAGGAAATTCAGTCTCTGGCGGCGGCGTTGTTTTGCACCCTGTCATTACGGCAGCTGCCATTATTAAAACAACGGCAAAACTAAAAAGAACAACTCGCTTTTTTTTCATACAATACTCCTTTGCGGTCTTTCCCGCCGTCAATTATTATTTTTTTTCCAGATGCTGGTAATCTTTTAAGGCAGTCCAGTTTCCTCCCCATTCCCATCCCCTTGACAACAAGGTTCTGACAATGATATTTCCGCCTGTTAATGTCCCTCTGATACCAGGGTTATAATTTGAATTGACGGGCAATACTGTATTTCCGCTTATATAAGGATTTTGCATAGGGTTGATATCTATCGCCCTGCCGCTTGCGTGCAATGAAATAATATTACTGTTTGTGATTGTCCTGTAATTAAAGCACGAGGTATTATTCGCTTCCATTGACAAATTATCATCCCACAAGCCGTTTTTTCTGAAAGAAACATCAGCTATGGGAATAACTGAATAAACCGGAAATTTTTCTCTTAACGCTTCCCCAAACGCGAATTCAATATCATCCGCCAAGTCTCTGTCAATTACCAGCTGCCCCTGATGAATTTTATTGTCAAATGAATAGTATTTAACATTGATTAAACGCTGTCTGTTTTTTATATTCAATGGGCAATTTGCACAAAGCCCCTCAAGAGCCTCTTCATAAGACATGGCGCTGTCTATTATCGGATTTTCATAAGTCCCGATATTGGAAATGTCTTCCGAGTCTCCGCCGCATAAGGATAAAAACGACAAAAGCAAAACAGCGGCTTTAAGAGGTTTTTTCATTTTTACCGCATACTCCTTGTCCGCGTTATTAGGCAGAGAACCGGTACAAACCGTTAAGTATCCCATCTATACTGTTTCCGTAATTGGAATTTGCCGTCCAATGCCTGTATAAATCGTCAAAGGTTCTCACCGTTCCCAGATAGCCCAGTTCCGCCAGTATTTGGTACCGTGGATCAACGATAGGCTGGTTTGGGCGGCTCGTGCTTGCAAGGCCTTTTAAATGTTGAATATGCGCGCGGACTCCTGTGGGCATATCACGGAAACTGCCGTCCCAGCCGGATGTTGAGCTTAACCCGACGTAGTTATGGGTTGTTATGCGCTCGTTACCAAGGTTATTCGTCGCGTACAGCATTTGGGCTATAGCGATGTCATGGTTTATTCCTTCAATTTCTGCCTCACGGATATATGTATTAATTAAGCTGCTCAATATCGCACGATCTGCGGAAGAATTCTGGCGCATAACATATTCGGTTATACCGCGCACAGTCACACAACCCCGATCCGCAATGTTTCTTGACTGATTTGTCTCTTGATAAGGCCGGTCACTGTCTCTATTATTTTGCCCGCCGCCGGGATTCGGACGCTGCTGTTGATCGTTTATACGGCGCTGACTGCCGCCCGAAACGGAATTCGGTACGGCTTGAATTTCGAGGTTGTTTCCCTCTGCATCATCCAGCATAAGCAGTTGCGGAGGCCTGCCTTCATAACGGAGAGAGTAAGTTACCACATCAAGCTCGGCGGCAAAAAGTTCGTAGATGCCCTGTGAATTCCTTCTGAATTTTAACGGCGTACCGTTAAAAATAACTACAATATTATCGGAATCTATAGTGCGAAGATTCCCATAAACTTCAGCATTTATATTTATTACTCTACCGGATGAATTATTTTGTACGCCCCATACCGGCGCTCCATTCGCAACTCCTACCATATCTCTTGAATTACTGTTCTGTACGGATGATATGGTAACAGGTTTTGAAAGATAGAATCTCAACCCCCTCAAATCCACAACTGCTTTTTGGTAATCACGGGAATTACGTACATAATTCTGAATCGCGTTGACGGTTTCCGTTGTAACAGGTACTAACCACCTTATAATTGGCTGCGGCGTAGGAGCAGGCGGTGCAGGAGGAGGCGGCGGAGGTGTAGGAGCAGGCGGCGGTGGAGGCGTAGGGGCAGGCGGCGGCGGTGCTGCAAGAGGACGCGGCATGATGAGATCGTTTTCTTGAGCGTTCACATAACCGATAAAACACATAAAGAACAAAAGTACCAATGCAGTGTGTTTTAATTTCATAAAAAACTCCTTAAAAATATTGAGATATACGTTCCAAGAAAATGATAAGTGCCATGTTGTACCCTTACCGTTGTCTTGCTGAGAAATCGTACAACTCGTCCAATATCCTGTCTATGCTGTTACCATAACGATAATTATTCGGCGACCATTTTTCGTATAACTGACCAAATGTACTCGCGCTTCCCAGATAATCTAAATTCCTCAGTATTCCATACCGAGGATCAACATTCAGGTCTCTTCGGATAGGCGGTCTTGCATACCATTTTAAGTGTTGAATATGCGCCCTTACCCCTTCGGTCATGCCATCGCGCAGTTGGTAGGGGAACGTGCCGCGCCAGTTGGAAGTTGGGTTTAACCCGCCGTAATTACGGCTGTTTACACGTCCCTGATTTCTTAAATAATTTGTCCAATGCAGCATCTGGGCAATCGCGAGGTCAGGGTTAACTCCTTCATAATCCGCTTCCTCGAAATATTTATTAATAAGCGCCCTTACATTTTCATTACTCAAAACAGTTCGGTAGTTCCTTGTTATATACGCGGCTACTACTGCCGGGGTAAGCAAACCGCGGCCCATAACTGGCCTTGACCGATAACTTGACAGATTATTTTGAGAGTAGTTTGGTTGAGACGGTTCTCCTCTATCTCTACCCGCTTGCTGACCTCTTCCGGCACTGCGCTGACCGCTATCCGGCGTTGAATCCAAACGCACGCCAATGATCGATGAAGAGTCGGACGTTTGGCTCTGACCGCCATCCGGTATTGAATTAACCAGTGCTTCCGGACGCTCAGTTAACTGCGCAGATATATATAGCTGAGGCACAACAGTATCAAAGCGTAAATCGCGGGTACTGGCCCCAGTCCCCGTCTCAATCTCGGCGGAAAAAAGATCATAGCGCCCCTCTGTATTTCTTCTGAATATTAACGGAATACTTTTTCCCTGCTCCGCCGGAAAAATAACTCTTAAAGTTTCGAAGGATGTTCCAATATCACTCTGAGGCAGAGTACCCGGGCGGGCATTACTGAATCCTAATGGCGTTGTTTTTATTGTTTCTTCTCCGCTTACTACCAGCGTCCCGTCAGTCACTTTATATTCTACTGTAGTATCGTTCCGTTCAACGACTGTTATGGCAAAAGGGTTTGAAAGATAATAATGTAAAGTTCCTAAATTTACTCTGTTGTTCCGTAAGGTGGTGAGGAGATCCGATGTTACAGGTATAACCCTTGCGCCTGCGGGCAAGGGGGGCGGAGGGGGCGGCGGAGGGGGTGGCGGAGGAGGATCATGCTCAGGGCCTGACGTGGATGGCGGCGGCGCAGGCGCTGGACTTGGAGTGGTAGATGATTGATTGGTATTGAACATACTAAGACATACAAAGAACAAAAGCACAAATACCGTGTGTTTCAAATTCATAAAAAACTCCTTTAAACCAAAATATTTGCCAATAATCCGGTTTAAACCGTATTATTTACCAAATTATTGCCATGAACAGGTCTTTTTTATGAAATTTCCCCTCTAAATCAATCTCACAATGAATTCCCTATAAAATCCACTTACAAAACCTCTCGAAATCAAAAAATCATTAAGAAAACTCACTGGGGCATAATATAATCCACTATACATAATTTGTCAATAGCAAAAAGAAAAAAATTTCCTGTGCGGGCGGGAGGGTTTTTGGATGTTATAAACACCGCATTCAATCTAAAGAGCGTAATGTCCCATGACCATGTTCAGAGCGTGTTACTCGCAATCCTGACCGGTGACAGGCACCATATGCGCTAATTTAATTCCTAATTAATCTCACAGAGGCACGGAGAACACAAAGCACACGGAGCCGTAGTTCGAAAATTCTGCGTATTACCTCAGAA
>JGI24698J34947_10002258_pt1 | contig 10321 bp, 6 predicted proteins | sample TergutMp193P3_FD_34947 | JGI IMG/M metagenome (IMG submission 34947) | reverse complement strand
TGGGAGCCGGAAGCACGGTCTTTGCCCGTAATGTTCTGGGCGATTGTATGTCCACCGAATCATTACAGGATTGCGAAATCGCTTTATACGACATCGACGCTCAGCGCCTCAAGGAAAGCGAGGGCATCCTTGCCGCCATTAACAGGGGAAAGGGCGGGCATTCGAAAATCTCTGGCTTTGTCGGCTTTGAGAACCTTGAAAAAGCCCTGCAAGGCGCTGCCTTTGTGGTTAACGCGATCCAGGTAGGCGGTTACGATCCCTGTACCATAATTGATTTCGAGATCCCCAAAAAATACGGGCTGCGCCAAACCATTGCCGATACCATTGGCATAGGCGGCATCATGCGGGCATTGCGAACGATTCCGGTCATGGAGCAATTTGCCCGCGCTATTGAAAAGGTTTGCCCGGACGCTTGGCTCTTAAACTATACCAACCCTATGTCCATGCTCTCCGGTTATATGCAGCGCTTCACCGGTGTGAAAACCGTCGGCCTCTGTCACAGCGTACAGGTGTGTTCCCAACACCTGCTTGAATCCCTGGACATGAGGGACTCCCTTGAAGGACGGCGGGAACTGATAGCCGGGATCAACCACATGGGCTGGCTCCTGGATATCCGGGATAAAAATAACGTTGATCTGTACCCTGAAATCCGGCGCAGGGCAAAAGCGAAGAACGCCTCGGAAAAACACTACGACATGGTTCGCTTTGACTATATCGACAAGCTGGGGTATTACTGTACGGAATCAAGCGAGCATAACGCCGAATACAATCCTTTTTACATCAAGGGAAAATACCCGGAATTAATCGAAATGTTCAATATTCCCCTTGACGAATACCCGCGCCGCTGTATCGGGCAGATAGCTGGCTGGAAAAATGAATATGAAAACCTGGCTAAAAATAACATGCTGGAACATACCCGCACTACCGAATATGCGTCGCACGTAATGGAAGCCGTTGTAACGGGCAGGCCGTACGTGTTTGGGGGGAATGTACTCAACTCGGGCGGGCTTATTGAAAACCTCCCCACCGAAGCTTGTGTGGAAGTTCCCTGCCTGGCCGACGGTTCGGGAATCCGAGGCTGCCGCGTCGGGAGGCTGCCGGTTCAGCTTGCCGCCATGAACATGACGCATGTCAATGTGCATCTTGTTACGCTTGAAGCGGCGCGTACAAAAAAGCGCGAACACATATACCACGCCGCCATGCTGGATCCCCATACCGCTTCGGAGCTTCATCTTGCTCAGATAAGGGCCATGGTTAATGAGCTAATCGAAGCCCACGGAAGCTGGCTGCCCGAGTATATTTCATAGGTGTATGATTCCGTATACGGAGGGTTTATGGGTTATGATTATTCAGACAAGGTTATCAGCGTAGACAAGGCGCTTTCGTTAGTCAAGGACGGCGATCATATCGTGTCGGGAATGGCTGCCGCCGAGCCCCGTGATTTTATTTTGAACCTGTATGAAATAGTAGACAGGTGTATAAAAAATGTTACAGTCAGCAATTATTTCCCGTTGGCCGAAGGCAAGCACCTCCACGATCCTGATTATATCGGTAAGATAAATGTTGACTCCTGGTTCTATACTCCTCAGCTTAGGCGCGGCTACTCGATAGACGCGGTTTCACATATCCCCCACCATTTACATTCGGCCGGCCGGAAACGACGGCAGCGCCTCAAGACTGACATCCTTATTGCGAACGCGAGTTTGCCTGACAAGCACGGGTTCATGTCCATTGCCCTGTCCGCAACTTATGAACGGCTTATGCGGGAAAACGCCGTCATGGTGATTCTTGAAATCAATCCCAACGTGCCGCGCACCTTTGGGGATGTGGAAGTGCATATCAACGATGTTGATTATCTTATTGAAACTGATTATCCCATTCCGGAAATTCCCGATGTGGAGCCCAACGAGCTTGACTACAAAATAGGTAAATTGGTAGCCGATGAAATTGATGACGGCGATTGCATTCAGCTTGGAGTTGGCGGTATGCCCAACGCAATAGCAAAATCTCTTTACAACAAGAAAGATCTTGGCGTACATACGGAAATGCTCACCAATGAAATGGCAAAACTCGCCCTGGCAGGCGTAATAACCGGAAAGTATAAAAAATCATACACCGGAAAAATGGTCTGTACTTTCATTTTAGGCACAAGACAACTGTATGATTTTGTTGACGATAACCCGGGAGTGCGGGTATTGAGCGGCGACTTTGTAAACGATCCATACATTATCGGACAAAACGATAATCAGGTATCGATTAATTCCTCACTTGAGGTGGATGTAACGGGCCAGTGCGCTTCTGAAAGCATCGGAACCAGGCAGATAAGCGGCACGGGCGGACAGGCGGACACGGCAATCGGCGCGCAAAAATCCAGGAACGGCCGCTCGTACATATGCCTTTACTCCACCGCGACTGTCAAAGACAAAGACGGACAGCCCAAAACGGTAAGCAAGATTGTGCCCGTCCTGAATCAGGGCGCTGTCGTAAGCCTTTCCCGTAATGATGTGGACCGGGTGGTTACCGAATACGGCATAGCTGAACTACGCAGCACAAATATCCGTGAACGAGTAGAACGCCTCGCTGCCATTGCCCACCCGGATTTCCGGGAAGACATTCTGCGTCGGTCCGTTGAACTGGGTATTATTGGGAAGAAGTTTCTTTAACCTAAATCTCTTTCCAGTCCAGAACAGGTATGCTAAAAGCATATAAAGCCAATGCCAGAAGCAAACAAACTGTTATCTGGGGCGGGGGGTTTTGAAAGATGCTGATTAGCGATGAGGGCGTTATAACGAAAGCAGCTACAATAAGAATGAGCACCGGAGTCGTGACCCAGACATACCATTTACCCTGTCCCTGTATAGACGTCAGCGTATGCGTGAATGCCGTAATGGAAAAAAGAAGCAGAAACATCTGAATAAACCCTACGACGATGCCGTGCCTAAAAAAGCCAATCACTTCAATAATGGTGTAACTGTAATCATATTGTTTATTGGAAGTTGTTGCTTCGATATAATCTACCGGATACGATATATCGGCATAATAATAAATCAGAAGGTTGATAAGCGTAACAAAAATGGATAATAATATGTAAACCAAAAGGGCGCCTTTGATAAAATCATGGCGTTTGCCGCCAAGATTAATTATCTTCCTGAAATTGATTGCCGGTAGTAAAATAGCGGCGATAATTGGCAAGATGACAAGTGTGTTTCCTGCCGAAACGAGTGAATCCGATGGTAAATACGTAAAACTCCAAAAAAGCAGAAAAATGGATCCCGTGATGAAATACGCTATTTTTATCTGGCGAAGGTTTATTTCCGCAATGATAAATGCCTTACTCGTTATTATTTTTTTAAAAACTACAAGAGCTTTACTCATTACTTTTCCCTCCAACAAGATTGATAAAAAAGTTTTGTAAGTCAAAGTTTTCGGTACCTGCGCCATCGATGTCGTTTATGCCGGATTCCAAAAGTATTCGTCCATGGTCAATGATAATCAGCCGTTCTGAAACCTTGGCGATTTCATAAATAAGATGCGTGGATACGATGATAAGCCGCGGGTGGAGGGAGTAACTATCCAGTAGCAGGGCATTAAACTGATCGCGCATTATGGGATCAAAACCCAGGGTTGGTTCGTCAAGCAGAACAGTGCCGGAATTTTTCGCCAGTGTTATGATGGTTGTCAGCATGGTTTTCATCCCGAAAGACAAAGCTTTGTATTTTTTATCCGGAGCCAGCTCAAAACACTCCATCATTTTCAGGGCGAAATCAAGGTCAAAATCATTATTTAATGCCTCTGCCATATCAATGAGTGAGGATACTTTTATATTAAACAGATCCCCGCCGCTTGCAGTAAAATTGACATTTTCCGGCATATGGCCCGGGGATATAGGTTTTCCGTCCACGGTAATTTTTCCGTTCGTTGCCGCTATATGCCCCGCAAGCAGTTTCATGAACGTCGTCTTGCCGGCGCCGTTTCTTCCAAGAAGGCAGTAAATCCCGGTTTCCGGCAGCTTCAGGTTTATACGGTCAATCGCGATTGTGCTGCCGTATAGTTTTATCACTTCTTTAAATTCTATCATTCATGTTTGCTCCTTCTTTATTTCTATAGCATACTACCGTTCAAACAGCGCTTTCAACTCGTCGTGGCTCATCCGCGTAAGCCATGATTCGCCTGAGGCAACGGTCATGTCCGCGAGTTCCTGTTTGCTGGAAATCATCGCGTCGATTTTTTCCTCAAAACTGTTCCTCGTGATAAAGCGGTGAACAAATACGTTGCGCTCCTGGCCTATGCGGAAGGCCCTGTCCGTGGCCTGGTTTTCCACAGCCGGATTGTACCAGAGGTCGTAGTGAATCACCCGGCTCGCGGCGGTCAGGTTTAACCCGAGGCCGCCAGCTTTTAGGCTTACCAAAAGGATCCGCACCGCTGGATCGTTCTGAAAGCGTTCCACGATACCGGAACGGACCTTCTGGTTCAGGCCGCCGTGATAAATCAATGCGGCCTCACCCAGTTCTTTTTTTATGATCCGCTCAAGGCAATCCAGGGTTTCCACGTACTGGCTAAAGACAAGGGTCTTTTCCCTGTTTGCCAGAATTTCCTCCAGCAGTGTCAGGAGTAGCTGCGCCTTGCCGGAAAGCCCTGAGACAGCGGGGCTTTCCTTGTCAAACACCCGCGGATGATCGCAGATCTGTTTAAGGGACGTGAGCAGCGAAAGGATCAGGGCGGATCGTTCAATGGGATCGCTCTCTTCTGATTTCTTGATTGACTCGGTAACCACAGTTTCATATAACACAGCCTGCATTTTTTCCAGCACCGCGTATTCATTGCTTACGATTTTTTCAGGCAGATCCTCGATTATCTTTTTATCGGTTTTTAGGCGCCGGAGAAGAAATGGGGCGGTTATTTTCCGCAAGGCTTCCGCGCGTTCGCGGCTCCGCATCACCTCAATGGGGATACGGTACTGCTTCTTGAAGTCTGAGGAGTTTCCGAGGTACCCGGGTAGAATAAAATCAAAAAGGGAACGGAGGTCTTCAAGACGGTTTTCGACCGGCGTTCCGGAAAGGGCAAGGCGGTATTGTGAGCGGAGCTGTTTCACTGTCCGCGAAAGGCGGGTTTCGGCGTTTTTCATCAAGTGGGCTTCGTCAACCAGCAGCATGGAAAAAACTTCCTCTTTCAGTTTTTCAGCATCCCGAACCGCCGTTTGATAGGTAGTGAGAAACACATCCCGTTTCCGGTCGATACGGCGGCGGCTTCCATGGTACCGCGACACACTCAACAAAGGGGCAAAGCGGCCCAGCTCCTTTTCCCAGTTATTCAACAGGGCCGCCGGCGCGATGACAAGGCATCCATTGCCCAAAAGCCCTTCCTCCTTCAGCCGCAAAAGCGCAGTGATTGATTGAACGGTTTTACCTAGCCCCATGTCATCCGCAAGGATGCAGCCAAAGCCGGAAAACAAAAGGGAGCAAACCCAGTTATAACCCCTTCTTTGGTAGGGCCGCAGCTCCGCTGTAAGGGCATCCGGAATGGAAAAATCCTGCTCCCTGAAAAGACTGTCGATGGTTTCGCGGGCATCAAATGTAAGGATGGTATCCCCCGAGAAATGGGCTTTCAAAAAATCGTTTAAATTTGGCGAAGACTCTTTTGCGTTTTTTAGCAACCGGGCAAATTCTTCAGGATCCATTTTGACAAAGCCGTCCCTGAAGCGAACCAGCGCCTGTTTTTCCCTGACCAGCTTTTCAAATTCCCCAGGAGTCATTACCACATCGCCAATGGCAATCTGCCACGTAAAATCCTGTAGCGTATCCAGGTCAAGGAAACTTTTCAGCGCGCCCCTCTCAGAGCTTCTCTGGATTACAAGCCTGGGTTTTAATTCCTTTGCCAGCGCTTTGGGAAGATTAACCGTCATGCCGAGTCGGGTTAGGAGTGGGGCCGCAGAATCAAGAAAATCAATAAGCCGGGGTTCAGAAAGCCCGATGGCCTGACGGGTGGTTAGAACACGAATCTCCGGCAGATAATTGGACAGCGCTGTCGGCGCACGGAGCGCTTCCAGGTCCCTGCATTTTGAAAGCGGTGTTTTTTTGCTTCCTTCGTTCTGTTCGGTGATAACATCCATGGAAAGGGCAAAATTTAAATCGTCATCAACTGAATTACGCCCTCTTTCTTTTATTGTGATGCTGTAACTATAGGCAGTAAAATTAATATGCAATACCGAAAGCCACCGATCTATGGATGCCGGCAATGACCGTTTGGCCGGGGAAGCAACGTTAATTTTTTTCCCATAAAAAAATACATTCAGCAATTCCCGGTATTCTTCCCTTGAGCCATATTTATTAAGGCCGCTGCCGAAAACCAGGGTCCGCCTTTTTACCCACTCATTCAAGAACGTTGAGGCAAGTAAATCAACCACGCTTTTTCCGCTTACCCTCTTTTTCCCTATAAGCATCCCACACTCATGTGAAGCGAGTACCCTGAGCATATCGGATATCGGCGGCAGGGTTTCAAAAGGCCGCCAAATAATACCTAGCATTCCATTTTCAGCCAGCACGTATGGGATGAAAGCGCTTGAGGAACAGACCAGATTGAGAAACTTGAAAAGATAAAAAAGGAAACTGTAAGATGCTGTTCCGTCATCGGAGGAAAAATGGACAAAATACTCAAAAGCATCGTAAAGGGTAAAAAGTTTTATATCGCCGTTTATGTCCTCCGCGTCCAGAAATACTTTAGCCCCCGGAGCTGGATTTGGGCAGATAACTGTCCATACCGATCGGGAAAAACCATGTTCCATTTCAGAGTTTTTTTCCGCGTCAACCGATTCCCAGGCCCTATAATGAGCGCAGCGATGGTAAAACTCCGCCATAATTACGGCAAAATCCCTATCGCTGAAAGGCGGGGCCGATGGAAGCAATGCGGTGATGAGATCCACACATAGCGGGATTTCATCCAGAACAGGCGGCTCCTGGGAGGAAGCTTCAGTTTTTCCTTTTACGCCGTACGTAATCGCAAAGGGTGGCGCAATATTGGAGACAGCCCCTTTTCCAAACCGGGCCGTCAGATCCATGCCCCGGAGCCTGAAGAGTACATGTGGGTCGGCGTCAATCTCCCTCGCAATGATGTAATAAAGAGCCGCCATGTGTTTGCAGGGGTCGCCATGATCAGGGCAGGTACAGGAACGTTGCATATTCTGCCAGCGCCGGGGGATGAGATTAATGCCCTTGTTCTTGAGTTTTTGCAGAAATGTTTCAGGTAATTCACCAGAGGCAATGCGGGCCAGAAGGGGCGGATCTTCCTCTATCATTTGATACACCTGCTCTGCTTCTTTCAATGGCGGGAAAAGTATCTCTACCCGGTAGGAGGGACGGTAATTCCCCGCAACCTTTGCCAACGCGCAGCAGGAGTTAAGCGAAAGGGAAAGTACCTTGCCGGTGTTGGCGTAGGTCCTCCCCCGGTCAAGCCGTGGCCCCATTTTGTAGCTGTCGAGTATATCAATAAACCAGGAACCCCAGGGCGTAACGCCGTAACGATTTTTCATGTATTATTTTGGGGCGTTATATATTGACAATGCATTGCTATACGTATAAAACCGCAATTTTACTTCCTGCGCTGTTTTAAGCACAAATTCCAGGCGTTCGGGTGTAATGCCCCACTGGGCTGTGTCGGAAATATCGTGAGTCGTGAAAGGGATGATATGGGAACCGGTGAATTTCGTGGCAAGCAGCATCAACCGCATGTCATTTTTAAATTCGTCGTCATCCGGAAATACGATATTATCAATGGCTTTTGATATGACGTATCCATTGGATATTGTCTCGGAGTCATAAAAACGGATATTGGTTCCGTAACCCCTTGTAAACGGAAAATACGGGGCAAGCGCTTCGCGCATCCACGGCTCTGAAAAACCGTAAGGAAAACCAAAGGCGCTGAAAGGTATCCCGGCCAATAGAAAAGGCTCCGCCGTATAAATCGTTTCGTAGTTAAACGTTCCCCGTGAAACACTTCTTAAATCCAAATGATTGACGCTGTGAAATCCCAGAGCGTGGCCGCGGTTTAAGGCTTCGAAACAGAAATCCGCGAGGCTTTCTTCAAAACTGCCCTGTACAAAAAAAGTCAACTTTGCGCCAAAGCCGTCAAACAAATCAAAATACCGGCGCCATACGTTCCAGTAATCATCATCCAAAGAGAGCAGAAGCCCGGCTTCATTTTCTGTTGGACTCCAGAAGATAGCGTCAAGACGGGAAACGCTTGTTGTCAGGTTCTCCAGAAAAAACGGAACATAAAAATTATCTTTGTCGATTTGTATGATTTTTGATACATCGTAGGTCGCCCTGAATTCATTCCCATCGATTTGGGATTCTCCTTTCAAAATTATATTCTCGGCGCCCTCAATGCCAAGCCCGGAAAGCAGGGTTGCACCGCCTTCAATATATTTCTTGAAAAGAGGTGTATCATTTTTTATATTCCAGAGGGCGCGCTCAAAAGGTTCTGTCGGTTCCTCGAAGGGTCGTATTGTTGGTTCGGAAGCGGTCGTTGTTAACACTGTAGTTACTGGTATAGTAACTGGTACAGTTGAAGGTTGACTCGCACATGATATTCCCGCAACGGCGAGAATGACTAAAACAAAAGCGCGAATGTATTTCATTGTCTATTTCTCCAGCAGCGAGACGGCCTTTTCCATGTTTTTCACAATTTGCACTGAGAAGGGGCAGCGTTCTTCGCAGTTTCCACAGGCCGAGCAGTCCGAAGCATGACGATCCAGAGACCGGTAATGGTTAGCAATACTTGGTGGGATGTTGGCCTCGTCCAGCACGGCTATATCCAGGTACTTGTGGACATCGGCGATATTGATGCCGGAAGGACAGGGGAGACAGTGGTTACAGTAAACGCAATGCCCCCTGAAATCGCCCTGAAAGTCCCGAAGCACAGCGCTGTAGTCCCGTTCGGCGTCGCTTTTTTCGAGGTAGGACGTTGCCTCCAGCACATCTTCCCTGGAGCGGCAGCCGACAAGGGCGCTCACCACCGCCGGCCTGGTCAGGGCGTAGTGTATACACTGCGCCACGGTCAGGGGCTTGGCGAAAGGCGTTTGCTCCGGGGAGATAAGTTTCCCCGCCCCAAGGGTCTTCATCACCGTAATGGCGATCCCCTGCCTTTCGCAGAACTGGTACAGGGCGGCGCGGTTACGATCCAGTTTTTTCTCAAAGTCCCAGGGCTTGTCCTCTGACATAATATCGATTACATAGGTTTCCGCTGAAGCCATGTCGAAGGCGGGATTTATGCTGAACATGAGCAGATCGACAATACCTGTTTCCACGATCCGCCGTGCGATAACAGGATTGTGAGAGCTGGCCCCGATAGCCCGGATGCGGCCCTGTTGTTTCAGGTCCTGGGCATAACGGACGATCTCGGTTTCGAAGACATCGGTAAAGTCCTTCTCAGTATCAATGAAGAAGAGCATCCCGATGTCAATGTAATCAGTATTGAGACAGCGCAGCAAAGCCTCGAAGTACTTCTTAACGATGGGCAGGTCGCGGCTCCAGTCGTACTGCTCGTTGATATCGGTTGAGCAGATATGCCCCTGAATTAGCATTTTGTCGCGTCGTCCGCCAAGCGCCCGCCCGATGTTTGTCCGCACGGTTTCCCCGGGCATGAAAAGATCCATGATATTGATTCCCTGATCCAGGGCGGCGTTAATCACCGTTTCTACAGTCTCGTAGGGCTTGTTGTCCAGGTGCTCGGCGCCCAGGCCGATGACGCTGGCGGACATTCCTGTTTTACCAATAGGACGATACTGCATGATTAAAATTCGTGTTTTTACGAAAAAGTGTCAATGGCTGGATTAACCAAACCGGGGGAGAACATAGTTCTCCACTTCATGCCGCGTCTTTTCAAGGTCTATCGTTTTGAGTTCGCCGTTTTCGTAGAGGACGCAGCCCTGCACCATTGTCAGGCACACGTCGCTGCCCCTTGCCGCATAGGCCACGGCGGCGCAGGGATCGTTCAGCGGGAAGAGGTGGGGCGCGTCGAGGTTCAGCATGATGAGGTCCGCGTCGTAACCGGGGACAATCTTGCCGGTTTCTTTTTCACGTCCCTGTCCAAGCGCGCCGTTCACCGTGGCCATCTTGATGGCCTCGTAAGCGGGCAGCACGGATGGGTCGCCTGTCACGTACTTTTGCAGTAATGCCGCCATTTTGATCTCCTCGAACATATCATGGTTGTTGTTGGAGCAGACGCTGTCAGTGCCAAGCGCCACGTTCATCCCGTGGGCGCGCATCTTCATCACCGGCGCAACGCCCGAGGACAGTTTCAGGTTGCTGATGGGGCAGTGCGCCGC
>JGI24698J34947_10002257_pt1 | contig 10321 bp, 9 predicted proteins | sample TergutMp193P3_FD_34947 | JGI IMG/M metagenome (IMG submission 34947) | reverse complement strand
GGGGGGGGGCAAAAAGCCGTATTTTATGGCAAAAAAAACCTTTATTTGGGTCGCAACGTCCCTAAAATCGCAATATCCAGCCTTGCCAAAACGTGCCATAGAGCCTGTGTCAGAGGCTCTGGAGAAGGGCGGTTTTGAGTTCAAGGAGTACATTTGAGGTAAATATAGAAATATTTTGCGAGGTTGTCAAGGGCTGTAGGGGCAGACCTGCGTGTTTGCCCTGTTTTACGGCGACGTTTTGCCCTTTTGGGGGGGCGTTTTGCCCCGTTTGGGGGGTATTTTGCGCGTTTTACGGCGAAATTTGCCCATTTTGCCATAAAATGCCCAACGTGGTTGCCCTATCACGACCGACTAGACAACGCTATCACGGCCAACGAGACAACGCTATCACGACTGGCGAGATAACGCTATCACGACCGGCGAGACCGCTCTATCACGGCTGGCTAGGCCTATGATACCCGGATTTCTCCAAATCCAAAGCGAGTTCGGGGCCACCGCTTTTAGCTATTTTGCCGTCTATTAAAACGTGCACAAATTGGGGTTTTGCGTAATTCAGCAGACGTTGATAGTGCGTAATCAGAACAACGGAGCGTTCCGGGTTCATCAAATTGCTTATTCCGTGGGCCACAATTCTAAGGGCATCTATGTCAAGCCCTGAGTCCGTTTCGTCTAAAAAAGCCAGGGACGGTTCCAGCATTGCCATTTGCAGGATTTCATTTCTCTTTTTTTCGCCGCCGCTAAAGCCCTCGTTTAAGCCTCGCTCTCTGTAACGGCTGTCCATTTCCAAAAGCTGCATGGCTTTTTCCATTTTTCCCTTGAATTCATTCTCGTTCAACCTTGGCAGGTTAAGAGCCTTGTGTTTTGCGTCTAAGGCTGCCCGCAAAAATTCTTCGTTGCCCAAGCCGGCAATTTCCAAGGGGTATTGAAAGCCTATGAAAAACCCTAGGTTTGCCCTATCCGCCACCGAAAGCTCCAGCAAATTTTTTCCTTGGAATTCCACGCTGCCCTTTGTGACCTTGTAGTCGGGATGTCCGGCTATAACCTTGGAGAGCGTGCTTTTGCCCGCGCCGTTTGGCCCCATAATAGCGTGAATTTCCCCTTTGCCTATGGATAAATTCAGGCCCTTGAGAATTTCCGTGCCGTCTGCTAAGGAGGCATGCAAGTCTTTTATTTGGAGCATTGGGGGAATATTCATTTTAAATTAACCCCAATTTTCCGTCTATTCTTCTTTTAAAAAGATTAAAATCAATTAAACTCCAAACAAAAACTCCGCAAGAAACAAGCAAGCCCGAAACAAGCATAATAAAAATAAATATGTTTGAATCATGGTAGCTCAGGTAAAAATTATACAAAGCGAACAGCGCAAAAGGCGGGAAAGCCAGTATTCCAGCCGTAATTTTATTCTCGTTTATGGACCTGTACCTTTTTTTGCGAAATTGCTTATATTCTTCCAGTATAAAGGGCGGCTGTTCAATTTCCTGCTTAATATCGGTATTTTCGGCTGCTTGATTTTTCGCTATGCTGACTTTTGCATAAACGCCGTTATAATATTCGGATATATTTTGTTGATATTTTTTATATGCTTCTATTGCTTCTTTATATAAATTCCGTTCCGAATTTACTGCAATTTTATCTCTAATTAATATTATAAGAAAAACTGCGGCAACCATAATGGGAATTAGGGAAACAACATATTTGGGAATATTTGCCAAATTCAAATTTGCTATTAAGGGCACTGATAAAACTATGGATATTGCAATTATAACTACGGATAAAACCGGTCTAAAAATGCCTTTTAGCGTGGAGCCTATAGGTTCTTCCGGTTTAAAGCCGGCCATTCTTCTTGTTACAAGCATTTCTTTCTTATTCCGTATAAAATCCGAGAGAATAATGGATTTTCCGAAAATCTCGTAATGTTCATCGATTTTATCAACAAAAGAATCTATGAAATACTCGTATTCCGCTCGGTTTTTCGCATTTTTTTCCCCTTTATTCCACCAGTCAATCAATTTATTTATTAAACCATCGCTATTTTTTGCAAGATTATTAAACAGATTTGTTGCCAGTTGAGTTGCCAGTATGGATGGTTCAATGGCGCCCGCTATGGCTTTTACTACTTTGGTTCCTTGCGCAACTCCCGAATCTTCCTTTTCCGGCACAATGTCCACTATTGATTTTGCCAGCAAATCGCATCCTTCTTTTAGATATTCCCTGCCCTTTTCCGAATTTCTATCTTCCTCATAATGCAGTCTTGCTTCCATAAAAAAAGCCATGTTTGCCATCATTATAGATGCTCTTTGCCTGATTTCTTTTTTTTCATTCTCGTTTTCGGCAAATTGGATAGCTCTATTTAACTGCTCAATCATCATGCCAAAAGGATTTTCAAGCATTTTCGGGGAATTCAATACGCTTATCACCTTTATTTGCGCTTTGATTGAATATGTTAAAGCGGACTGGGCATCTTGCGCTTCTTGAATTTTCGTCAGGATTTTTTCCAAATCCGTTAAATCTTGAATTTCGGCAATTTCCTGGCGATAATCCGTCTTTTTTACAATATGCTTCTCATTTTGTTCATCCGGATTTGTCTTGGCTGTATCCATGATTTAAGAATATAGTAAATCCCGTCAATTTTCTACATTACCTCTGCCGTGAGAATTCAAAAACTAAAGATTCAAGGATTCAAAGCCTTTGCGCAAAAGGTGGAAATATTATTTGAAGGAAACGGGCTAACCGCCATAGTAGGCCCAAACGGCTGCGGTAAATCAAATATAGTAGATGCCATTCGCTGGGTTATGGGAGAACAGCGACCCGGTATACTTAGAGTGGAAAAAATGCAGGGGGTTATTTTCTCCGGAACTGCGGAAAGGCCGGCAATGAGCTTGGCGGAAGTTTCTCTTGTAATTGAGAATGATAGAGGGCTTTTGCCTTCCGAGTACACCGAGGTGATGATAACCAGAAAGATTTTCAGCAACGCTGAATCCGAATATTTAATAAACAATCAGGAATGCCGCCTTGCGGATATAAGAAACCTGTTCGCGGATACCGGCATGGGTGCAGGCTCCTATTCCCAAATGGACAAGCGAATGGTGGACGCGCTGCTCAGCGACAAGGCAGACGATCGCAGAACGATTTTCGAAGAAGCCGCAGGCGTAAGCAAGTACAAAAAACAACGGAAAGAGGCTTCTGCCCTGCTGGAACGCACCTTGGCAGACATGGAGCGCGTAGCCACGGATTTGCAATACGCAAAAAACCAGTTCAGGCAGCAAGAAAGAATGCTAATCCGCTCACAGGAACTTCGCAAATTTAAAGACCGCCTAAAAGAAATTGACGTTTCCCTAAATCTTGGAAAATATGCCGAGGGCAAGGCTTCTCTCCACGCTCTTTCCACAGCGAAAACCAAAGGCGAAACCGAGCTGGAAACCTTAAAAATGAAACTGACCGAGCTGGAACTCAAAATAGAGGAAAAACGTCTTTTAATATCCGGCGATGAGGAAAATTTAAGAGAAAGCGAAAGAGAAGTTTCCGCAGTTACCGCAGAAGTCGCAAAACTGAATGAAGCCTACCTTCACCTGCAAAACAGGGAAAAGGAACTGGGAGAAAACAAAACCCGCTGCGAACGTGAAATTAACGAGAATGAACGCGGTATTTTGGCCTTGAAAGACGAAATGCGAAGTTTGGAAAGCGAAACCGAAACTTTGCAGGGCTTGCGCAGCTCGGTAGAAGATTTGCGCTCAAGGCACAGAGAGCTTTCAAACAAAAGGTTGCAGTTTGTTCAGTCTGCGGGAAAATTGAAAAGCCAGTGGCAAAGAACGGATACCGAAATTGAAATGCTTGGTGAGAGGATAAGCCAGGCGGCGGCGGAAATTCAAAACTTTGATTCCAAAATACGGGAGTTGGAACTTATAAAGAACAGCAAGGAAACGGAAATAAATGAAAGCCAAAGCAAAAGCGAGATTCTAGCGGAACGCCAAAATGTTATGGCAAATGAAAAAGAGAACCTTAACGAGAATTTAAATTCTCTGCTCAACCTGAGAATGGATGCTAATGGCGAAAAAACCCGCTTGGAATCCCGTTTGGAAGTTCTGCAAAGCATAAAAATTTCAGAAAATCTTGAGGGCAACGAGTGGCTCTTAAACCAAAAAGCCGCAGAGGGAGCGGTTTTGCTTTCAAGCCAAATAGAAGTTTCGGATAATAAATATACAGCCTTGGCGGAGTTCTGTTTAGGCTCTTCCGTACATGCTCTTCTGGTGCAAAACCAAGAAACGGTTTTAACCTGCGCACAGGCATTGACCGGAGAGAATTTCGGGCGTGCCTTGCTCGCATGGAACACAAATCTGTTCAAAGAAGAAGCGGACTTGAATGAACCCGATATTATTCCTTTGACAGCCCTTGTAAAATGCAGCGTAAACTCCCTGCTCTCAAAATATTTTCTGGCAAAGGATTTTGAAACCGCCGCAAAGCTCGCTCAAAAATACTCCGGCAAAGACCTGTGGTTTTGCACCGAGGATTGCCAGGCGATCAGTTCGCTTGGGCTGGCAAAAATCGGCAAGGAACAAAAAGAGAATGTCGGCATTTTACAGCAAAACGCAGAGATAAAAAACTTAAAGGCTGCCGCTGCCTCCTTGAATGAGAAAATAGAGGGCATAAATTCCCAAATCACTGCGGCTAAAGATAAGTTACAGGAAATTTCCATTCTAATTTCAAATGCGGCAGAAGAAAAGCAAGGCGCAGATACCCATATGATAAAAGCGAGTTCGGAAGCGGAAATTGCAAAGGCCGGTATCGCCGCCCTCAAAAGCCAAAAGGAAAAATCCGAGCAGGAGATTTCAAATTTTGAAACCCGTCTTAAAGAATTGAAGGATTCCAAGGACTCAGATGCCGAGCTAAACACCACGGAACTTGAGCTTGAGCAGGCAGAACGCGAATTTGAACGTGTGGATAGCGAGCTTGCGGAGCAGGAACAGTCGCTCACAAGGCTATCTCAAAAAGGGAACCGGCTGAATGTTGTGAGGGAGCAAATCCAAACCATGAACAATGCCCTTGTTCTGCGCAGCGAGGAGCTTTCATCAATAAATGCTAAAACGGAGCTTTTGCAAAGAGAGCTTGAAAATACGGCTCTTCAAATAGAGAACCAACATGAACTTTTGTTGAAAAAAGAAAATTTGCGAGATGCAGCGCGAGAAAAATACACTGTAATGGCGGGCGATATGGAAGAATGGCGTAGCGAGGTTCGGGAGATAAACCATTCTCTGCGCGAAAAGGAAAAAACCTCTCATGAATTGGACCTTGCGATACAGGCTTCCGGCACTTCTCTAGAAAGAATAAGAGAAAGGATTTTTCAGGAATATGAGTTTGACTTGGAAAAAGAGGCAACGGAACAGGATTTTATTCCTGTGGAAATAGAAGAACGCCAGGCGAATATTGAAATATACGATTTGCGCGAAAAAATAAAGGCTATTGGGCCCGTTAACGCCACCGTTGCAGAGGATTTTGAGGCGGAAAAGGAGAGGGTGCTTGCCGTAGAAGCCCAATACAACGATTTAAACAAGGCGAAAAGCAGCCTTGGAGCCGCAATGGAAAGGCTGGACATAGTGGCACGTGACCGATTTTTGGATACTTTCCGCAAAATACAGCGCAATTACCAGGACGTATTTTCAACCCTTATGCCTGGGGGCGAGGCTCTGCTTTCAATGCAAAGCGATTTAGACCCCTTGGAAGCCGAAATTGATATAAACGCCAGGCCGCCCGGTAAAAAAATGATGGGAGTCAGAATTTTGTCCGATGGAGAGAAGGCCTTAACCGCTACATCCCTGCTTTTTGCCCTTTATATGGTAAAACCCTCCCCATACTGCATACTTGACGAAATTGACGGCCCTCTGGACGATGCCAATATAGGGCGTTTTATGGCGCTTTTGCGCCGTTTTAGCCACCAAACCCAGTTTGTTGTTATTACCCATAACAAAAGAACGATGGCGGCGGCTGACAGACTTTACGGGGTAACGCAAGAGATAAAAGGCATAAGCAAGGTAGGTTCAGTGCGTTTAGAAGATATAAACGATTGAAGAACGGGCAATTTTTCAGCAATTTTTCAGTAAACCCTTTACAACTTTATTTTTTTTTTCTATATTAAATAAGTGATTATTGTTCAATGGAGATTTCAATGAAAACTTTGCGTTTTGCTATTGCCGCAGCAACTGTATTAGGCACCATACCTGCTTTTGCAACCAACGCCCGTGTAGAATCAATGGGAAAAAGCTCCACATTTATTATGGATGACATTTCCATATTTGACAATCCCGCCAATATTAACCTTTACCCGAATTTCCTGATAGGTGAGCTGGGCATCATGGATTCCAATAGCGTTGCCGGTAAAAACAGAGAACCTCTCGCCCCCTGGTTCGGCGGTATTTTTTCGCTTGACATAGGCGGCGGCAATTCCCTTTCTATCGCCGGTGTTCTAAATCGCAAAGAAGAAAGATTATTAAAGTATTTCCCTAATATGATACAGATTGAAGAGGGTACTGCTGGCAGAAGGATTAACACTCCTGAGCCTGTAACCAATATTGATGGTTTCCTTGGAGCGAATTTTAACAACAAAGCTATTGGTTTGCATGTATATTTGGCACATCAGGACGGCGTGACCGGTAGTAAAGACACCCTAACCACCGCTGCCTTCGTTTCCGCTTTGCAACTTGACGGTGGTATAAATTTTGAACTTTCCAGCAACTATTCAATAGAAGTTTCCGGCGGCGTAGCCCGTATTCAGTATGGCCCAAGCGACCGTGACCTAATTGACGGAGACTTGATGTCCGGTTTTGCCAGCGCCCGTTTGTTTTCCAAAGTGCAAGCCATAAACGGACATCTAATTCCTGTGGCTTCTTTCCGCAATGTTAGTGCTCCCAGTCGCGAGGAAACGGATATAAGCGGAGGCTTGGGTGTTGATGCGGCATTTGACAGAGGCTTCTTTTGGCTTGGATTGACCGGTTTTTACAATATTCAGCGCGCTGATTCCAATTGGACGCAAGAAAAGGGCTTTACTCTTTACAAAGACTTGGGCGACAATAGCGGCTTGTCCGGACCGCTAACTCGCTTGTGGCAGCTAGGCGGAACAATTAGCTTTGGCATTGAAAGAAATATTTGGTGGGATTGGTTTGTTCTCCGTGTTGGCGGTCAAAAAACCATCGCTTATGCTGACTACAAAGGGAGCGAGAACGAGAAAAATATCCTGTGTCCGGCTTCTAGCGGCTGTTCCGAAAGCGGAAATTACTTTATAACCAATCCGGTTAATGACGGCACAAGAAACGATAATGTAGGTTTTGGCTTTGGAATCAATATTGAAGAAAAGCTGAAGATAGACGCTACCGTAGCCGAGGATTTTGTGTTTCGCAACCCGTTCCAGGGTGGCAGCCGCTTAATCAGCAGAGTTTCGGCAACATACTCGTTCTAAACGTTTCATAGCGAGATGCTTAGTTGAGAGTGAAGAGTTGAGAGTTTTATGTGCAACAATAATAGTTCTCGGTTTTTGATTTCCAACTCTCAACTCTCAACTCTCAATTCTCAACTTTTAGCTATTATTTTCGCATTCCTCCTTATCTCCTGCACTGACCCTGCTTTTAGAGTTCATGAGCGTTTGGAAGATACTTTGCAAAGAGATTTGGAAAGCATGGTTGCGCAAATAATCAAAGGTTCAAACAAGGCGAATGTTTTGGATACTCCATATTTTGTAATAAAGGATTTAAGGGAATTTCGCGGCGATACGGCGAGAATTTACTCTGCATACGCGGAAGTTGAATTTTACTATTTCAAAGATGCAAAAATAGCCGAAAGGCGCAAATTCCGCTACGATGCGTCTAGGCACTATTGGGACAGATATTTTAAGGAATTATTTTATTACTAAAGTTTTTTTCTATTTTGACCGATATATAGTATAGAGGTAATATTATGCAGATTTCCGATGTTTATGTGCAAAGCGGCGCTGCCGACTGGGCTAGAAAGGTCTCCGGAGGGGATTCTTCTACCCATGAGAAAAAGGAAAAAAAGACGGAAACCGGTAAAACAGCAGCAGCTCAGGTTTCCATATCTGCGGATGCCGGCAAAAGTTCCTCTGCGGAGGCTTTGGTAAAAGCAAGAGCAAATGCTCTGCCCGAAATAAGAGAAGAAAAAATTGCCGTAGCCAAAGAACGCATAGAAAGTGGTTATTATAATACAATAGAGTTTAGCAAAGAACTCGCAGACCGTTTAGCAGAGGGTTAAACTTTGGCAAATGGCTAGGCTATTTTTCTTTATTTGCCTTGTTGTTTGGGCATTTGGCTTAGTGCAAGCGGAAGATGCCTGGTTTTCGGCACAACTCCCCATAGGTGGCAAGCTTTATCCGGTAACGGCTAGAATTCACACGCAAAAAACGGTAGATAGCCTTGAATTTTCGGCGGAAATGCAATTCCGCTCTATTGACACCTCTTTTTTAATGCATACAACCGGAATTTACAATACGGCCAAAGAAAGCCCTGTTTGGCAAAATTCAGTTAGAAGCGGTTTATATTCGGTTGAATGGAGCTTTAGGGATTACAGGGAAAAGCCGGCTGCTGTTTATTGGCGCGGCCCTCAGGGCGATGGCTCAACTACCTTTGAGAATGATGCGTTCCCGGAGGAATTTCTTTATTTTTTAACGGAAAAAATAGATTCCGATACCTCAAGCAAAGACATAAAAGTGCTTTCGCCTGTTTGGGAGGTTCCCTTTGTCCCGGATGCCTGGATTGTATATGCCCAATACACCGGAAAAAAAACGCGTATTTACGGTGTTGACTGCTATCAGGTTCTATACACGAGAAGGAGCGATGGGGCCAGTGCCGAATATTATATTACCGAGAGGGGCAGACAGGTATGGAGGTTTCAAACTTTCAGAGGCGTGTGGTTTGACAGGGTGCAGTAGCATTTTACTAAATTCCCCCTCATGGAAACAGAAAATACAGAACCCACAGTAGAGCAAGCCGATGAAAACGGCGAAGTTATAGTCAAAGAGCTTGCAAAAGAATACCTTTCAAAAGGTGCATGGTCAACCATAGCTTTTCTTTATCAGGAAAAAGATAAAGATGGTAACTTTGGCGAAACCAAAGTTACGCTCAGGCGCTATCAAAAAATCGGAGGCGTGTATAAGCAGCGCAGCAAGTTCAATGTGAGCAGCAGGGCGCAAGCTGAACAGATTATAGGCGTACTTAAAAAGTGGTATGAGTTGTAATTTTTTCACAGCACTCCCAAAAGAGTTCCCGTGGCAAAAACGTTTTAAGCTTCTAGCCAAGGCTCTATTGAAAAAAGAAAAAAAGAATACGGCTGTGAACGTTATTCTATGTGGTGATATTGAGCAAAGAAAATTGAACAGAAATTATCGCAATTTAGACCGTGTAACGGATGTTCTTTCTTTTGTCTGGAACGAGCCTGTTCTCCTAGGTGAGATTTATATAGCAGAGGGTCAGGTTAAAAGGCAGGCTCCTGTTTATGGCAACACGTATTACATGGAATTAAAATGGGTTCTTGTGCACGGGCTTTTGCATTTATGCGGCTATAACCATCATAGCAAGGCGGAGCGCAAGATTATGAGGGAAAAAGAGCGGTTTTATTTGGGAGGTAAATAATCCGCATTTTCTATATTTCCTGCACCGGAGAACTAGGCTAATGGTAAGTCAGCGGTCTTGAAAACCGCCGCCGTCAGGCTTGGGGGTTCGAGTCCCTCGTTCTCCGCTAAGAGGTATAAATGCGAATAACTGCCGGCGAGCTGCATGGGCGGGTTTTGCAATCCGTGAGAGATAAAAACGTTCGCCCTACATCTTCCAAAACAAGGGAAGCCCTTTTCAATATTCTAGGCTCGGTTGAAAATTTTAAGGTTTTGGACTGTATGCGGGAACCGGCTCCGTTGGCTTTGAGGCCATATCCAGAGGGGCAAGTTCGGTTTGCATGGTGGATGTTTCCGGCAAGCTTTTGCGGACCATAAAGGAAACTGCGGAAAAATGGAATGTTGCGGAAAGGGTGATTTGCCGCAAAAACGATGCTGTGTGCTTTGCCATGCAAGCGTTGCAATCCCTAGAAAAATACGACTTGATTTTTGCAGACCCGCCATTCACGGAAAATTATCCCGACCTGCGAATTTGCCTGCCCTTGTTAACCGAAAATGGCTTTGCCGTTTTTGAAATGCCCTCAAGAAACACACCGCAGTGGGCAAGCGAGGCTGCGAAAGTCAGGAATTATGGGGAATCTAATTTAGTTATTTTTCAGACTTCTGAGGTTCACTCTCAACTCTCAACTCCATACCCAGGCTGTTCGCACTTGT
>JGI24698J34947_10002256_pt1 | contig 10323 bp, 10 predicted proteins | sample TergutMp193P3_FD_34947 | JGI IMG/M metagenome (IMG submission 34947) | reverse complement strand
ACAAGTCCTGCATTTTTCGGACTAAAGTCCTAAAAAAATGCTGTTTTTATAAGGAAGTTGTTCAGAAACTGAAGTTTCCGAACAACTCTAATATTGAACCGCCCGCGCCAAACATACCTTCTCCGAATTGCACATAACCAGAAAGAAATTCATAATAGTTCTTTGTTGCACATGAAACTATTTCATCAAAAATCAACAAAGTAATTTTTTTCATGCATCACCCAAAAATTAAATTAAAAGAGAACGTGCGCCAGCGCCGCTTTGTCTACCGTATCAAATAATAAAAGAAAAGTTAAGCCCCATCGGTGGCAGCAGGTACGGATTTTTTGCACGGGGCGACCGCGCCGTATGCGCCAACTTATAGTAGTTTTATCAACGAATAACACGAATTATTGACGAGTATTGCGTCAGTTTTTGGTTTTTATTCGTAGATATTCGCGTAGTACCGAAGGTACGCATTCGTTGACTTTTTTCTGAAGTTAAGGCACATAGCGGCGCTCTGTGCGTTACTGAGTGACAAAAAGTGACTGTCACCCCTACATTTTACTGTTACAAAGTTTTCAATCAGGCATATTCCTATTATCAGGCAAAAATAGAAGAAGATGGCGTTTGTTTCTGTTTTGCTTCACAATTTTTAGCATATGTATTTATGGTGAAATTTACCCCAAACTAATTACATTAACCATAAAATAACTATTACTTTATGCTAAAAATATGACCATAAATCAAATTAAGCATAAAAGGCTTTTCTCTTGGATATACAGGGGGTTCAATAGCAACCCTTATATAGTTTTTTTCAAAGAGAATTAACATTTCTAATTGTATAGTAGATAAAAATGAGAAGCTATCCAGCACTGTAGTGCCATTTCTAATCTCTGGTAAGGTAATCATTTGTTGTAATGATAAATTAAAACCAAACCGTTCATTTAATAAATGTGATAGCCCAATAGATAACTGCATAATTCCTGGTAGCAAAGTAGTAGCAAAACGCTCCTTTTTAGGTAGACCAATTTTATAACTGAATTCACCATTCCATACAATAGGGTCTCGGACACCAATTATCGTTATATTACCGCCTACAGTATACCTCCCAGCCCCATTGTTTAAAATGCCTTCACGTATACTATACTCATTATTTATGCCCAAAGGAATAGATATTTGCGGTCCAAAAAATAAATTGATATGATCAATCTGTTTAAAATAATCGTATGACAATATTACATCACCTGGCGCATAATAAACTCGGTTCCTTGCTTCATGATCATCATAGAGAGAAAAAACATACGAACCAGTGGCCTTAATAGTATGATATTTCATAAAACTAAATTCAACAACAAGACTTGGGTTAAGGGTATACATACTTTTATTTGCTAAATTTTCAAACCAATATCGTAATGAGCTTTCTACTTTCAACTCTACATCACCCCTTATCAAAGAATTCCTTTGGAAATTTTGTACATCGTTATCTTTTTGATTTTCCTCCTGTGAATAAAGCACCATACCTATAGTAAAAATTAAAACAAGTAAAATAATTACCTTCATCGTCGCCCTCTTATACGTGCTAATTTTTGCAACCGATCAAGCCGTATATTTTCCTCCCGCTGTATCTGTTCAATGCGTATCAAATTTTTATTGGCATTAGGTGAAGCAGTCAACATGGCATTTCCACTATAAATTTCCGTAAATCTATTTCTTTCTACAAGCTCAAATCCCCTAGCGGGGTCGGAAACAAAGGCATAATTATTTTCTATATGAACAAGTAATGCAAAATGTGGCGTTGGCTTTTCATAATGTATCAAAATGGGAGTAAATCCTTTTTCCAAAGTATCCTGTAGTATTTGCCAATCCATTTTGTATGCCCGTGTCTGGATACCTTTCTGTCTGAGATAGTTTGCAATTGTCAAAAATGTTACATTATAAATAATATCTCGCTCTTGGTAACTATTCACAATCATATCAAGATACATTTCTTCTTCACTAATAGGAATATTCCAAAAATAACTCAGAAGTGTTGCTGTTGCGGCAATACCGCACGACGTATCGAAACCCTGTTTATATGTATGAGTAAAACGTAAATCCTCTTCTGATAATAACATAAGATTCAAAACATGAAATAGAAAAAGCCTCATATCAGTCAAAATAGCTTGAAAAAACGGCAACGCCGTTACTTTGAAGCTCCTCAGAACTATCTATATACGAAATAATTGCATTAACCGCTATCTTCCCGCCTGGTATAATCTTTGTATTTATTTCTATTGTTTGTAAGTACTCTCGCTTATCTGTTTTTACCTGAAGTGTTATAGCTCCTCCACTGATTGAAGCATCGCTGCTGTTGTGTATAATACAGGTTATAAAAATTTGCTTGATATTTGTTACCATATTGGTACTCTCATATTGACTAGCAATAGTGACCTCAGCGTCAGGATACCACCGCGCTTCATTCTGGCAAGAAAATATAATAACCATTGAAAAAAAAGTAGAACACAAATATCTCTTTGCTTTCATACCTTACCCTTATCCAAAAGAAAACTGTATCCAATAATTCTTCATTTCACAAGTAAATTTTGTACAAATAAATTATACCTGTTTATGGCATATCTCATGTTATATCTCCATGCGGCATTCGATCCTACAAGCATCCCAAATGACATTATAGAACTAGTTAGGGAAATCGGAGCAATCACATCTCTATAATTCAAATCCAAACCATTGTACGCCATCCATGTTGTAAATGAGCCTATAAACAAAAAACCAGAAACAATATTCATAATGAACCATTTTCTCTCTTTATTTAAAACAACATCATTCCTCGGTACTTCTGAAATAATTTGACGGACACCCTTGTATTTTAACAATGTACCATCTAGATATTTATACTGATGCCATGTAATTCCCATATTGAAATTAAAGAAATCACGTTCAAGAATTATTTTAGGCAATTCAATTTCTTCACCGTCTATGAAAAATGTTTCCTTAGAAATTTCAGCTTCATCGTTATTTGTTTCTAAGGTATTTTGAGCATAGCCATTATGCTCCGCAACGGTAAACATAAAAGAAAAAACAACAAAAAATATATACTTTTTCATTTACACATCCTCCTTAAAATATAGAATACCGCCTTTATTTAAATTACCCCGATAGGTATTATCAACACCTTTAAAACTTGCCATCACCGTAACCACCTACCGCATAGGGAATTACTAAACTGTAAATTTCAAAATATGACATTAGGGTTATATCACTGTAGCTGATACTTACCTCATGGTAAAATACCAGCTACAGTGTTTTTTAAAAACCAAAACAACAACTTTTTAAGTCAGGTAATCAAAATGGCAGTAAGTAAAAACCCATTATACCACCCGCCACACCGCTTACTGCACCACCAAAAATCCCAACCGCAGGCCCATATTTTGCATAATTAAGTTGATTCAATCCTGCACCTAATATTGCCCCAATAATAGCTCCAAATATACCATCACCTTCAACAGCCTCCATTTCTATCTCAGAAATTGAAGTTGCTTGTACATCAGCAAACAAGTCAATCTCTAACATATTATCACCTTCAATAGGTGTCCCGTTGTTAGTGCCAATCGGAGCAGCAAATGATGATGCTGTGATAAAACCAAACAGCACCATTACCGAAATGATTTTTTTCATAAAAGACCTACTAAAATAATATTAACCATACGTTTGTATATTACTTGATTTTTTAAAGGTTTTCAAGTGAAAAATGACTTTTTCCGTATTTTTATGTTTCATCTGATACCATTGGTTACTCATGGTGTCAAGAATCATATAAATGACAATATTTACTTGTATGTCACGAGGCGTGCGTAGTGCCGATATGTAGTACAAAGGGCGACAACACCACCCGCTACGACTATCTGTCCACCGGACAACTAACGGGAAATGTGATGATGTCTGTCGCCTACACCATATATAGCGTATCCTTATAAAAGGACACCGCATATAGTGCTTATTTTATAATAATCGTATTTTTATTATTTTTTCCAAATTCAATGAACCTCCCCACCCTGAAGGGCGGGGAGGTTCATTTGTTGATATTCGCGCCGTACCTAAGGTACTCATTCGCTGACTTTTTTCTATGTTTATGATCGTGGGTAGGTAAGTTAATCCATTTCAGGTTTTCTGAAAGCCGCAATCCGGTCGCACAAATACTCTACGGCGCTTGTGTTATGCGAAATAAAGAGGATGCCGATGCCGAGCGTTGCGTTGAGTTCCCGAAACAGGTTGAGTATCTGCGCCCCTGTTGAAACGTCGAGGGAATTGATTGCTTCGTCGGCGATAAGGAGTTTTGGCTGCAGCATGAGGGAGCGGCCTATGCAGACGCGCTGTTTCTGGCCGCCTGAAAGTTCGTGGGGCAGGCGTTTTTTGTACGAGGGATCGAGGCCCACGCGGATCAGCGTTTCATTGACCTGCCGCGCCCGTTCTTCGCGCTTATGCAGGCGGTGTATTAGCAGCGGTTCTTCAAGGAGCCAGCCGATGGTTTTAACCGGGTTCAGCGAAGCGCCGCTTTCCTGAAAAACCATCTGCGCCAGCCGAGCGCGGCGCAGGCGCTGTTCCTGGCGCGTGAGTCGGCTCGGCGCTGATATGCGCCTGCCCGTTTCCCTCTGTTTTTCCCCGTCAATCGCTATTTCGCCGGAATAGGGAATAAGCCCCAGTATGCAGCGGGCTATTGTGCTTTTGCCGCAGCCGGATTCGCCTGCCAGCCCGAATATTTCCCGCTGCGCCATTTCCATGTTTACCTGATCGAGAACCGGCTTTTTATCAATTTTTCCGAATAAGCCGTAGGCCCGGCTCGTGTAGGCGCAGGACAGGTTCCTGATTGAAAGCAGGGGAGGGGAATCGCTTGTTTGCGGCGGTATATCCGGCGTGATGAGTCTATACATTGCCCGCTCCTGAGAGAAAGCAGCGCACCGTATGGCCGCTGTCAAGGTTTGTTGCGTACGGAAATGTCGTATAACAGCGGCTTTGCGCGTATGAGCAGCGTGACGCGAAAGGGCAGCCCGGTATCTGTTCCTCAATCGAAGGGCTGTTTCCGCCTATGCCGGGCAGCGCTTTGCCGCGCTGTTCTTTACAGGGAATCGCGTTGATGAGGCCCCGCGTGTACGGATGTGCCGGTTTTGTGAAAATTGTTTCCACCGGGCCTTCTTCAACAATTTTTCCGCCGTACATGATCATCACGCGGCTGCACAAGTCCCTGAGCGCCGAAAGATCGTGGGTGATAAAGAGTATTGCCGTGTTAAAATCCCTGTTCATCTGTTTCAATAGAATCAAGACCTGTTCCTGCGTAGCGGTATCCAGCGAATTGATCGGCTCATCGGCGATAAGGAGTTTCGGCTTGCAGATAGCGGCAATGGCGATCATTACCCGCTGGCACATTCCGGGCGAAAGCTGATGCGGGTATGCCCTGAAAATTTTTTCAGGTTCGCCGAAGCCCATGTCTGCGAGCATTTCCAGCGCGGCGTTGCGGCAGGCTGCCCGGTTTTTTTCCCCGTGGAGTCGCGGCGTTTCGGTGATCTGTTTTCCGATGCGGAGCAGGGGGTTCAGGGATTGGCGCGGCTCTTGAAATATCATGGAAATTTCTTTGCCTCTAATCCGGCGCAGATCTTCTTCCGCGCATGAGTCCAGCGAAAGCGAATTGAACGTAACGCTGCCCCCGCCGATTTCCGCGGCGGCGGGCAGTAAGCGCGGAATGGACAGGCCGGTCAGGGTTTTGCCGCTGCCGGATTCTCCGGCCAGAGCCGCGATTTCACCGGCATGAACATCAAAGCTGATGCCCTTTACCGCTTCAAGGCTTTTTTTGCGCTGCCGTATGCACACGGACAGGTTTCGCAGTTCCAGCAATGCCATATCAATACTCCGGCCTCAGCCCGGCCCCGCCCTGACGCATAAGCCCTGAATAGATGCGCCGCATTCCCTCGCCCAGATAGTGAAAAGCCAAAACGCTGAGCAGTATGCACGCGCCCGGCGCCAGGCTGCACCAGGGGGCGCTGAACAGAAAATTCTGCGATTCGGCGAGCATGCGGCCCCAGCTCGGCGCAGGCGGCTGAATGCCCAGACCGAGGTAGCTCATGGCGGCTTCGGCGAGTATGGCGCTTGATAGGCCCATAACGGCCGCCGTGAAAAGCGAGTGGGCGATATTCGGCAGTATATGGATAAAGATGATTCGCGGCAGTCGCGCCCCCAGCAGCCGCTCGGCGAGTATGAAATCGGCGTGTTTGTACTGAAGCGCCCCGTTTCGCATAACGCGGGTAAAGCTGGGAATAAACAGTACGGTCAGCGCCGCGCAGAGGCTCAATGAACCGCCGCCCATTATTGCTACGGCGGCCAGGGCCACAACGAGGCCGGGAAACGAGCTTATAATATCAATAGTTCGCATAACGAGATCGTCGACAAAGGCCCCGGCGTAACTCGCCAGGAGTCCCAGTATAGTGCCCGCCGCCGCCGAAGCCGCAACCGTGCACAGGGCAATCAACAGGGTATGCGCCCCACCGCTGATGACTCGCGAAAAAACATCCCTGCCGAAATTATCCGTGCCCAGCAGGTGCGCCCTGCCCGGCGGGAGAAAACGCCGGGAACTGTCCATTTCGTACGGGTCATGCGGCGTGTAAAAAATTCCGATGACGCTCATAATGATGATGAAGGCGGCGATTATCGCGCCGGCCTTAAAATCGCCGTTGATCCCGCTCGCTGCTGATTTTTCACTCATTGTTAATTGCCGCCCGCCCCAGCCGTATCCGGGGATCAATTATCTGAATGGCAATATCAATCAGGGCGTGAACGAGAACTACGGTCCACGCGATATACGCCACAAGCCCCTGAATGAGCGGGTAATCCCGCGACATAATGGCGGTCAAAAGGAGCCGCCCTATGCCGGGAATCGCAAATACCTGTTCGATGACAATGCTGCCGGAAAAAATTTCCGCGATTATCATGCCAAGCACGGCCAGCGTGGGAACCAGCGCGTTAGGCAAAACATGGCGGCGCAGTATCGTGGAAAAGCCCGCGCCCTTGCACAAGGCGGTGCGGACATACGGGCTTGCCAGTTCGTGCAGCAGCGAGTTTCGCAGGAATTTTACCAGCATGGCCGCGTTGGGCAGGGCGACAGCCAGCGCGGGAAAGCACAGGCAGGCAATAAAGCCGAAAAAGTTTTTCCGGTAATCAACATAGACTCCGGGGCTGAACAATTTGAATCCAATTCCGAATATCCAGATGAAAAGTATCCCCAGAAAAAAATTGGGGACGCTGATGCCCGCCGCGACAAGCGAATTGATAAAACGATCGATTTTGCCTTCCCTGCGCCGCGCCGTGAACAGCGACACGGGGACGGCAATCAGCAGTACAAACGCAAGCGAAACAATGGCCAGCGCCGCGCTTGCCGGCAGCCGCCCGCGTATCAGCGCCGTAACCGGCTCTCCGCGAAAGCGAATCGAGTTCCCCGCGTCTCCCGTGCAAAAACCGTAGAGCCACTGAAAGTAGCGGTGGAGGATATTGCGGTTCAGCCCAATTTCTTCGCGTAACGCGGCAAGCTGTTCGGCGCTTGCCTCTGTTCCCAGCAGCAGGCTTGCCGGATCTCCGGCGATAACGCCAAAGGCGATAAAACAAAAGAACGAAACCAAAACGAGCGTTACTAAGGCAAGGCCGGCCCTGCGAATAATGAAAGCCAAACTAGCTCCCGGTCCGGTACATGGGGGCAAAATCAATTATATACAGCGGGTAGTTTACCACGCCGCCGAAGGCCCCCTTGCGAAACGCCTTAAAACCTAAAATGTCCTGTATATACACGGATGCCGCCTCGTCGGATATAACGCGCTGGGCTTCCCGGTACAGGGCGACGCGCTCCGCATCGTTTGTTTCAATCAGGCTTGCCTCATACACCCGATCAAAATCCGCGCTTGCGAAATTGATAAAATTGTTGCCCGCGCTGGAGCGGTAGCGGGCAAGGAAGCTTCGCGGGGAAACGACATTCTCGCCGTCCAGGGAAATAATGGTTGCCTGGTACTGCCGCTGCCGGTACACGGTGGAAAGCCAGCTTGCCCAGTCAATCTGCTTGATGCTTGTGTTGATGCCGGCCTTGTCCAACTGCCCGGCGATGACCTGGGCAGTATCAACATGCATGGTGTAATTTGACGGCACGGTAATTTCCAGCGACAGCTTTTTTTGATTGCTTCCGTCTCCGTAGCCTGCCTGTGCAAGCAATGCCCGCGCCCGCTCAAGATCCCGCGCATACGGATCGCGGAGGTCGCTTTCATAATACGCTTCGAGTCCGGGTATGAGCGGGCTGCCAGACGGCTCGCCCCTGCCGAAGAACGCGGTGTCAATAATTTCCTGAATGTCAACAATGTAGTTTATCGCCTGCCGCACCCGTATGTCGTTTAACGGGGGGACGGCGTTATTCAATGCCATGAGCTGCACCGATGCCGAATAATACGGCACTATATCAAATAAATCCGGCTCAAGCTGTTCCGCCAGCGAACCGATCAGGCTGGCCCCGTCAATACTCCCCCCTTGCAGGGCGAGAAGCAGCGCGTTGGAATCCGCCAGGAATACAATCGTAACTTTTTCAAGCGGAACGCGCTCGCTGTCAACGGCTGTGAAGGCAGGCTCCGCGCTGTCCTGAAACTGGAGCAGTTGCCAATAGGCGTCGAATCTCCGCAAGACCAGCGAGCGCTGTATCTCGTAACTCTCAATGCAAAACGGCCCCGTGCCGTTGACGTGTTTTTCGCGGTCGGTATTGCCGGCTTTTATTATGCCAATGGCCAGATAGGGCAGGAATTCCGGATCGGCATCTTTAAGCGTTATGCGTATATCCATGTCGCCTAAGGCCTCGACTTTGTCAATTTGGGCAAAGCCGGGAAAGCCGGCAGCGTTTGCGGTTTCCAGAGTGAATTGCACATCGGCGGAATTCATGAGCGACCCGTCGTGAAAGAACACGCCTTTTCGCAATTTAAAATCATATATCAGCCCGTCCTGGCCGATGACCCACGATTCCGCGGCGCAGGGTTGCAGCCTGCCGGAAGTATCGGGCTTTACCATGCCCTCAAAAACATTAAAAAGAATGCTTCGCCCGTCAGCGGTATTTGACGGACTCAGGGGATCAAGCGTTGTCGGTTCCGTGGGGAAGCCGTAGCGCAGTTCCGCCGTTTTTTCGCTGGTGCCGCCCCCCTGCCTGTGGCACGAGAACAGGCTTGCCAAAATAATCAACAGTACGCACACTTTTTTATTCATATAGTCTCCTCAGTCTTTATGCAAACCGGTTGTATTCCGGTATCTGCTAACTATAGCGAAAAATAGCGTTATGTTTAAGATACTCTGGCCGCGCCCATTCACGGCGGGCAGCTAATTGAGCCTGTTCCAAAATCGGAATATCAAGTATGATAAAAGAGTGGAATACGATGTTGCCGTAATCGGCTGCGGGGTTTCCGGGGCGAACATAGCCCGGCGGCTGTCGGCTTTTCAAATAAGCGTTGTTATCCTCGAAAAAGCGGCGGATGCCTCGTTTGGAACGTCCAAGGCAAATTCGGGGATCATTCACGGCGGGTTTCACCATAACCGGAAGCACCTGAAAGCCCGGCTGGAGATTCAGGGCAATTTGATGTTTGATCAGCTCCAGCGGGAATTGCATTTTCCCTTCAGGCGCTGCGGCATTGTGGTTGCAGCCTTGCACGAAGACGAGATGAAGGCCGTGGAGCGCCTGTACCGCCAGGGCGAGGAAAACGGCGTTATCGGCATTGAACTCTGTTCCGGGGAACGGATGCTGGAACTTGAGCCTAAGTTGTCGCCGGATGTATGCGGCGGCCTGTACGCGCCCGGCGGGGGCATCATCGAACCGTACCGCTTTGTATTCGCGCTGGTAGAATCCGCGAAAAAAAACGGCGTTGAGCTGCTCGATAATTTTAAGGTCTGCGGGGCAGCGTACGCCCGCAGCGGCAATGACGGATACTGGCAGATAAGCGCGGCAGACGGCAGGCAGGTGAAGGCCCGTTACGCGATCAATTCAGCCGGACTCTTTGCCGATGAAATATCAAAAATATTCGGCGCGGAAGAGTTTACGATTCAGGCTCGCAAGGGGGAGTATTTTTTATTGGACAGGCTGACTAAAGCCTGCCCCTCGCGCGTTGTTTTCCCGGTGCCGACAGCCATATCCAAAGGAATGCTGGTCATCCCCACTGTTGAGGGAACGGTATTGGTAGGCCCGACTGCGGACGCGGTTGACAGCAAGGAAGATTTTTCCACCACAAGCGCCCATCTGGAGCAGATCATCAATTCGGGAAAAAAGATGATTCCCTGTCTGAGCCA
>JGI24698J34947_10002255_pt1 | contig 10325 bp, 6 predicted proteins | sample TergutMp193P3_FD_34947 | JGI IMG/M metagenome (IMG submission 34947) | reverse complement strand
AGCAGTTCTTCTTCCGTGCCTGCAAGTTCTTCCAGTGCCGAACCTCTTGCCTGCGGCACAGTGCCAGCTTTAGGATATGCAACCATTCCAATAACCCCGCCTGCCTTGGCTTGCGGCAATGGGGCAACGGCAACCAGCGTAAGATGGCTGGGGTCACCCGTTATTGACTGGAACAATCCCAATGGCGGGACATACAGCGGCATAAGCGTAATGGCAAATTGCGGCACGGCAGCCAATTTAATAGCTTCCTGCCCCGGCACATTGGCGGTGCGGCCTATGATTTCTTGCGGCATGGCCAGCACTGCCGGATATGAAGGCGTTGCGATAACTCCGCCTGTGCTTGCTTGCAGCAATGGCTCTACTCCGTTTAATATTGTTTTGAGCGGCTATTTGCCGCCGGATTTGGATAATCCTGTAGCAGGAGATTATGCGGTATTTGCGGAAGCGGATTGCGGGCATGGAACTACTCCTACGGTTTTTTGCGGGACATTGAAGGTTAATCCGGCTACGCTTGCCTGCGGCTCTGTGCCTGCGAATGGATTTTCTGGCTTTGAAATTACCCCGCCTGTCTTGACTTGCAACAATGGGAAAACGGCAACCGATATAGCTTGGTCTGCAAACGCACCGGATTGGAGCAGTCTTGCGACTGGCACATACAGCGGTATAAGTGCGACCGCAACTTGCGGCACATCAAGCAACTTAACGGCTAATTGCGGTGGGTCACTGGCAGTGCAGCCCGTGATTTCTTGCAGCATGGCCAGTGCCGGATATGAAGGCACTGAAATAAATCAGCCTGTGCTTGCTTGCAAGAATGGCTCTACGCCTTCCGGCATTGTTTTTAGCGGCTCTGTGCCGAATTGGGACAATCCTGCGGCGGGGAGTTATGAAGTGTTTGCGGCGGCGGATTGCGGGCAGGGGATTTCTCCGGCAGTTTCTTGCGGGACATTGACGGTTAATCCGGCTACGCTCACCTGTGGCTCTGTGCCTACGAGCGGGATTTATGATGTTGCGATTATTCCGCCCGTCTTGACTTGCAACAATGGAAAAACGCCAAACGATATAGCTTGGTCGGCAAACGCACCGAATTGGAACAATCCTACATCCGGCACATACGACAATATAAGTGTGACTGCAACTTGTGGTACATCAAGCGGTTTAACGGCTAGTTGCGGCGGCTCATTGACGGTTAATCCGGCTACGCTCACTTGCGGCTCTGTGCCTGCGAGTGGGATTTCTGATGTTGCAATTACTCCGCCTACCTTGACTTGCAACAACGGAAAAACGCCATCCGATATAGCTTGGTCGGCAAACGCACCGGATTGGGACAGTCCTGTGACTGGCACATACAGCAATATAAGTGCGACGGCAACTTGCTGCACATCAAGCAGTTTAACGGTTAATTGCAGTGGCTCATTAAAGGTTAATCCTGCTACGCTTACCTGTGACAGTGTTCCGAATAGTTATTATGAGGGTGCTGCAACCCCGCCCGCTTTAACTTGCAACAATGGAAAAATGCCAACCGATATAACTTGGAACTATGATTGGAGCAGTCTGAAGCCCGGCGCATACCTAGATATGACGGCGACTGCAACTTGCGGCACATCAAGCGGCTTAAGAGCATCTTTCATAGTGAAGATTTTACAGACTGGCCTCTCCATCAAATTGCCGAACTTGGTTTCCGGCGTTGCAGTTACCCCGCTCATTACTTGCAGCAATGGAAAAACGCCAACCAACATAACTTGGTTAAACGCACCGAATTGGAGCAATCCTGCGACTGGCGTATACAACAATGTAAGATTAACTGTAAATTGCGGTTCGGTAACTCTAGAAGGCGGCTTCCGCGAACTAAAGGTTAATCCAGTTACGCTCATCTGCGACTCTGTGCCGACAAGCGGGATTCCAGGCGTTGCAGTTACTCCGCCCGCTTTGACTTGCAACAATGGGAAAACGGCAAGCAATATAATTTGGTCAGGTGCACCGGATTGGAGCAGTCCTGCGACTGGCATATACAGCGGTATAAGTGCAACCGCAACTTGCGGCACATCAAGTAGCTTAACGGCTGAATGTTCCGGTTCATTGATAGTCTCTTGTGCAAATAAAAATACTTCAACGCAATACTGCTCTGAAGGCACAATGAAAACATACGGCTCTGTAACTTACCAAGGGCAGAAATACAAAACCGTTGTCATAGGCACGCAAATCTGGATGGCGGAGAATTTGAACTACAATCCCGGCACGGGCAATTCTGCTTGCTATGAAAACCAAACGAGCAACTGCGATAAGTACGGAAGATTATACGATTGGTCAACGGCTATGGGTTTTTTGTCAAGTTGCAATTCCAACAACGATTGCTCAAGCCTGATACAGTCCAAACATATGGGTATTTGCCCCTCCGGCTGGCATATACCGAGCAATGATGATTGGGATATACTTATAAATTATGTAGGCGGTTATGAAACGTCAGGAACCAAGTTAAGGGCTATGAGTGGTTGGGACAACTACTACGGTGACTACAAGATCGGCAACGGAACGGATAATTACGGATTTTCGGCCTTGCCGGGCGGCGACGGCTATTCTAGCGGCAGTTTCAGCAGTGTCGGCTACCTCGGCTACTGGTGGAGTACCAAGGAGGACAATGCTAGCGGCGCCTACGGCCGGTTCATGAACTACCTCGACGCCAATGTGTACAGGTACTACGGCAGTAAGTCCAGCCTGTACTCAGTTCGTTGCGTCCAGGACTAAGCGGCTGGGGTGCTCTTGCACCCTTGCCGCCGCCGCTAGCGTAGTGAAACGAAGTATGAGGTGTAAAATAGGAGATTTTTTTATGAAGATGGAGATATTAAAATGCTTGAGTTGAGAAACAAGGTAGTCAGCATTTCCATAGGTTATGTGGAGAGCGTTATTTCGCCCATCAGCAAAGATGGATTTGGCAATTATCAATTGCGTAAAGATATTTGCTGTCTGGTAAAAAAAGGAGAATTGCAATGCCGTTCAAAAAATTATTAAAAAACTGCGAAATTCTATTAAACGAAATGCAAATTGATAAATTGAGAGATTTAGGTTTGGATCGAACCTTGGAATCTTATTTTTTAGTGGGTCCGTATCCTCCGTTAATGCAAATGGATGAATATCGTTGGAATGAACATTCGTTTGAAATAACGAAAAACAAAAGCAACGAATTTGTTGATTTATATATACATTTCCCTTACTGTAAAGTTGTGGGAAAATATGAATGTTCTTTTTGTCCTTTCTACAAAGAGAAATACACCGCAAATGTGGAGTCTAAGATTGTGGAAAATTGGATTAAAGAAATAGAACTCTACAAAAAAGCAATCGGAAATTTCAAGGTAAACACGATATATTTTGGAGGCGGTACAGTTTCACTTATAACACCTAATAATTTGAAAATTTTCGTAGATTATTTGATTAAAAATGTAGGAATTGAACAAAGTTCGGAAGTGAAATTTGAAATTCATGCAGGTTCGTCAAAAGAACCCGAAAATTTTCACGGAATTCTTGATATTTTAAAAGTATTTAACAACCTAAAAATAGTAATAGATATACAATCTTTAAACCATCAAACTTTAAATTATGTAAGTTGGGGAAGGATTTCTAGTGAGATTTATTTTCAAACATTGAATATGGTTGTTAAAAAAGGATTTAAGCATATTTGTACTGGTCTTATTTTAGGGCTTCCATTCGAAACACCAGAATCTTTTTTAGAAGGAGTTTCTAAATTAATAACGATTCCTGAAATAGAAATGCTTAATATCTATCCATTGATGTTTAGGGAATGTGATCATGTATTCAGGTGTTTAAAACATTCGCCAGAAATAATGTTTGACGTTAAAACCAGAGACACGATCTATTTGGCAACAAGGAAGCTTTTACGTTCTTTCGATTTTTCTGAATCGCCAATTTATTTTTATAGTCGCGGAAGTACCAAGCCAAAACATCAGCATAATAAGTTTGAAAGCGAAAGTAGCCTGATTGGGATTGGTCCGTCGGCATTTGGGCATATAAATAGTCCTGATTTAAATGTAGCGTACTATAATTTAACACCTGTTACTAAATATAGCGAACAACTTGGTAAACAAAGGTTACCATTCTGGAAGATATATACCTTAAATGAAGATTCAAAACACATTCGCAAAATAATAAAGGGTTTGAATATGCTAAAAAAATTTAACATAAATATGCTTAGTGAAAGTCTTAAAGAAAAATTAGAAGTTGTCATTAACATTTTTCAGGCACACGGTTTACTCGAAAAAAAATATGATGAATGGGCACTGACTGATAAGGGAATTTTACGTGTAGAGGAGATGTCATACTATTTGGCGGAGATAGATTTAGGCTCAAAATTAACTACCGATATGAGTGAAACATTGAAAAGTCAATACCATTGTTTTCCATATAGGACTGAAGAGCAAGCTTTAAAGTGGAAAACTGAATATCAAACCCATAAAACTTATTAAGAGACGGACTATATGTTAAAAAATATATTCAAAAAGTACCCTGACCGTAGTATCGCTATACTCAGCATATTATTATGTGTAGTTCAATTGCTGGTTTCTTCACCGTTTGTTAAACTAGTTATATTCATTATATTGTTATTATCTCTATTTGCCTTTATAATATGGCTTCTTTTTCGTAAGATTAAAGAAGCACTTATTCAACAGATTTTCGATAATAAGGCGTTTTGCATGGAAGGCAAACGTTTCTACGAAAAAGAGTGTGCAGTAATACGCAGCAGAACGCTACAATGTATCTTTGATTATCTAATTGAAAACGATAGAAAGAACTACCAGCAAATGTTGAAAAAATTAGGTGCAATCATAGCCAATGATTTATTAAAAGAGCGTTTGAAAGAACGGTTAAAGTCTGTTTACGGATCCATACGATCACGAGAAGATGTTATTAAACAATGGGGCTGTGTGGAAACGGAGTGTTACTGGGGAAAATTTGATATATCAATTATAAATCTTGATAATGGTAGGTTTCATGGAGAAATAAAAGTTAATTCTTGCATTTTATCACGCAATAGAACGAACAGCAATGAAAGTCTTTGTTCGTTTCTTATTGGGTACTTCGAAGTAATTATTTCTGATTTAGCAGAATTTCCTGTCGAGGTTAAAGAACTGAATTGTGGCAAAAAATTTGGTGATGGAATCTGTAATTTTAGTTTTGAACCAAAAGAAGAGTGATATTTATGCAACAATCAAAAGATTTCATATTTTTTCATCCGCCCGCAATACTTAACGGCAGCAAACCCATTTTAGATGCAGATGTCAAATACTCCTATCAATTTGTATGCGTACCGGTTGGCCTTTTTAGTATGGCCGACAGTTTGGAAAAATCAGGATTTAGTGTCAGCATATTAAATCTAGGCGAAAAATTGATTGATAGAAAAGGTAATGAATTAAAAGACATAATTAAATATTATCTGAAAAAATATAGACCGAAAATAGCAGGAATTGATCTGCATTGGTGGGTACATTCAGCAGGTGCAATGGAAACAGCCAAATTATTAAAAGAAATTGATCCAAACATAATAACTCTACTGGGTGGAATAACATCTTCCTATTATGCCGAAGAAATAATGAGAGATTTCATATGCATAGATTACATATTAACTGGTGAGTGTGATGAATCAATCATATTTTTTACTAAGCATATTATTAATAATGAAATGAGTTTAAATGATATTCCTGGTCTTGTGTATCGCGATAATGGGAAAATAAAAAGGAATATAACGATTCCACCTCAGAATTTGGATAAATTGGATATAACTAGATATGATCTCTTACTTGAACCTGCAAAAATAAATAAAGACCGCGCTATAATTCCAATAACTCGAGGCTGCGTACACAATTGTGCTTATTGTGGTGCGTCTAATAAATCATTTCCTGAAATAATGGGTCGAAGATTCATGTGCTTTTTGAAACCAGAATTAATCGTAGATTTAATTGTGAAAAACAAACTGAGGGACAGAAAAAATATTTATTTATATGGAGATATTCAAGATGCTGGGTTATCATTTACAAATAAATTTTTCGAATTGTTACAAGAAAAAGATATTGAAAACATTCATTTAGTTATTGAATTTTTTACTCCACCAAACGAAGATATAATAGAAAAATGGCGAGAGATAATTTTAAGTAAGAAAATTACATTGGGGGCTACAATAAGCCCTGATTCGGGTAATGATTCCGTTAGGAAAAAATTAAGAAGGAATTACACGAATTATCAACTTTTAAATTCCATACAATACTTGTATGAAAAAAATATACCGTTAAGTGTATATTTTTTGTTAGGTGGTCCTGAAGAAACGGAAGAAACGATAAACGAAACCTTAAAATTGAGTGATGAGATATTGTTATTGTATTCGAAGTATTTTAAACGCAAAAACATAAGACGCAAAAAATTAAAACATGAGATTATTGGGTATGAGTTTATGCAGATTCCTGATTTGGGGTCGGAAATATATAATAACCCAGATAAATATGACATTAAAATTAATTTTAATTCGTTTAAAAGTTTAGTAGAAAACATTAGTAATTCAACTCATTGTAGTCAATTAATAGGATTTACAACAAAATATTTTAATAAAGTTGAATTTGTAAAACAATACTATAAAATTAAACGTTCCATATATAAAATGTATTATAAACATGGAATAATTGGTAAAAAAACTTGTGATAACGAAATTAATAAATTTAATGATGATGAATTTATTTATGAAAAAATAAAAGCGGAGGAAAAATGCAGTTTTTAATTATTGAGAGCCATCCCTATAAGGAGAGCTTCATTGCGGGTGCAGCGACAATGATCCGCAAGATTTTAACTTGCAAAGGCTACACAGTGGAAAATATCAACCTTGTTGATGATTTGTTCAATCCGGTTATGTCCGCTGAGGAACTAAAACTGTGGGGCGAAGGAAAAAGCAAAGATAAACTTGTTGAAAAGTATCAGGCGATGATAATAAAAGCAGATACGCTGGTAATACCGTTCCCGGTTTGGTGGGGAAGTATGCCGGCTATTTTAAAAGGTTTTTGGGATAAAGTTCTTTTGCCTGGTTGGGCGCTTTCTTCGTCCAATCTTACAGGAAAAAAAGCTGTTGTAATCACAACAATGACTTCGTCCTCAATCAAGTTCAATAAGGACCTGCAAAACCCTATTCGTGGCGCGTTTATCAAAAATACATTGGGAATGTGCGGTATTGAGGTTTATAAACATTTTGAAATTGGAAACATCGGCCCTAAGCGTAAATATGCGGAGAAAAAGATGCAGGAGATAGAGAATTTTTTTACCGAGAATTTTGAGGAGGTAATCTTATGAAACAATCTGAACCATATTGGAATTTAGATATAAAAAACCTACCGTGGGCCGAAGATACCGAAAATGAAGTAAATTTTATCATTAAAGCATTAAAACTAGCTGGTACCGAAAGAATCCTTGATTTAGCCTGCGGGTTTGGGCGGCATTCACTTGAACTTGCACGTAGAGGTTTTTCGGTTGTCGGTGTAGATATTACGGAAGAATATATTGACGATGCTATCCTCACAGCCGAGAAAGAATCTTTGAACATTGCTTTCTTACAAAGTAATGTTCGCGATGTAGATTATTCGGAAGAATTTGATGTCGTTTTGAGTTTAGGTGGAGGTGCAATTGGGTTTTTAGAAAATGATGCGGAAAATCTTAAAATTTTCGATGTTGCCATAAAAGCTTTGAAGCCGGGTGGTAAGCATTTTATTGATATTTTTAATGCTGACCATGCGGAACGCTGTTTCCCTAGAAAAAATTGGCAAGCCGGACGCACTGCATTATCCCTTACTCAATTTGAATGGGAACCAATAACACGCTGTATGAAATATGGTAGATGTCATATTCGATATGGTAGTCCTATCGAGCCACTACCGCCAAATATCAACTTGAATGATGAAATTCCTACACGATTATATTCATTAACTGAATTAAAAGAGATTTATAAGCAACGAAGAATGGAAATAATGGCATCATACTCCAATTTTTATGGTAAAGAAGCGACAGACAAAGAATTGAAGTTACTTGTTTGTTCGCAAAAACAAGGAATTGGTTCTGCAAACTCGTTATGAAGCTTATTTATTTCATTTGAGGTCATCATGGCAAGTGAATTAGAGAACCATTTGAATGAATTAGCCAAAAAAAATCCAAAGGCTAAAATTTTGATAACCCAATGGGAAATCGAACGTCCTATTTTGGAAGAAGCATTAACAAAAATACCGAGATTTTTTGAACATTATAGTCGCCACGATGCCACTCATTCAGAAAAAGTATTGGAAAAAATCGGCAGATTCCTTGGGAGCAAAGCTATATCTAAATTATCCGCCACAGATACGTGGTTGTTGTTGGAATCTGCGTATTGGCATGATATTGGCATGCTTGTTTCTGCCAAAGATATTCAAAGGGCAGAAAATGATTCAAATTTTAAAGCATATATTAGAGAAATAATTACAGGAGTAGATAACGAGCTAAAATCAGTAGTAAAGTGTATATTTAGTGAAGATGGCTCACGTTTATTTGTTGAAATGACTGATGAAAATGATAATAAACGCAGACAAATTATCGCTAGCTACTTCCGTCCGAAACATGCTTCCAGGTCCGCTGAGATTATAGAATCTTCTTATAAAGACTATGGTATTAACCTAGTCAGACCTATGGAAATTGAACCTAGAATAATTAATCTTTTGGGTGAAATTTGCAAAATGCATACAAAACCGTTCCATGAAATTGTGAACAATCTGCCTCAAGAGCAAGATGGTTCAGCTTCTGATTCATTCCATCCAATGTTTGTGGCGTGCTTGTTACGGATAGGTGATCTACTTGATCTAGATAACAATAGGTTTTCACCTACTCAGACTGCTCTCTCCGGTATGCCACCGAATTCTAAACAAGTACACATGAATAATCACCGCTCAATTAGTGAAATTTTGACTACACCTGAAAAAATTGCGATTGTTGCCACTCCTGATAATTCTACTGGTGGGCAAATAATCGAAAGCTGGTTTAATATGATTAGAGAGGAGATTAATAACCTAGAAAAGTTTAAAACAACGATTGTTCCGAAAAATTTGAGTAATTTTATACCTATCCCTCGCTTAGACTTAACAGTTAAATCACTTGATGAAACTAAATCCAGCATTAATATTGAGCCTGCGTTGGTAAACGACATGATAACGATTAAGGGCAACACCTTTATTATGGGCAGCCCTGAATGTGAACCAAAACGCAGGGCCGATGAGATTCAGCATCAGGTAAAGGTAAATGATTTTAAGATGAGTAAATATCCGATAACACAAAAGGAATGGGTTGAAGTAATGCTTGATAACCCTTGCTATTTCAAGGGTGATAATCTACCTGTGGGATATGTAAGTTGGTTTGATGCAATAGAGTATTGTAACAGGAGAAGTGAGAAAGAAGGTTTAACAACTGTTTATAAAGAAACCGAATCAGGGATAGTTCCAGATAAAAAAGCAAACGGCTACCGCTTGCCTACGGAGGCTGAATGGGAATATGCCTGTCGCGCTGGCACGACTACTCCATTTAACACAGGTGAAAATATCACTACTGAACAGGCTAATTACAATGGTAATTTTCCTTACAATAATAACCGGAAAGGCCAGAATCGTGAAAAGACGACTCCTGTTAATAGTTTTGATCCAAATGCTTGGGGTCTATACGATATGCATGGTAATGTTTGGGAATGGTGTTGGGATTGGTATGGAGATTATTTTAGCAAAGCGGTTGCCGGTACTTTTCGCGTGATACGAGGCGGTGGTTGGGACACAAATGGGCAGGATTTACGTTCGGCTTTTCGGAGCAGTTACAATCCGTCGGGTAAATTTAATAGTTTCGGTTTTCGCATTGTTTGTTCCATATAGAGGCAAATAATATCCTTTGCCCACCGTCCTAAGCGGACTATTAGTATCAATTTTCTCCAACAAATCCAATCCTTCCATTCTTGAAAAAGCAAACCATTTCTTGCCCAAATCTTTTAGACTTGCCCCCAAATGATAACTTGTTCCGTGAATGCGTAAAACTCTTTAGCATCGGAACAGAACGCAAACCAGCCTCCCTATTATATTTCTACCTTACCTCCCATGGCAAAACAAGTTACTCCTCAAAGCAAAAATTACGCAAACATACTGCGACAGATTGTCGCAGAAATAAAGCATACACGGGTGATTATAGCGAACCGTGTCAATACATCTTTAATACAAATGTATTGGAACATAGGAAAGCATTTAACACAGGAGGGCTTGGAAAAAGGCTATGGCAGTGCGGTT
>JGI24698J34947_10002254_pt1 | contig 10327 bp, 5 predicted proteins | sample TergutMp193P3_FD_34947 | JGI IMG/M metagenome (IMG submission 34947) | reverse complement strand
CAGCCCCAATGCACCACATTATGGCGGCTTCCCAGCATTCTGTAATCGCCGAGATGGTATAAATCGACTTCCGATGTATGCCGGGTCATTGCCTCGGCAAATCGAAAATAATCCTCGCGCTGACTCCGTAAAAAAGCGAACCACAGCCAGAGATTGGGAACCAATTCGGTGTTCTGCCAGGCAAACCCGCCCATGTCATAGCGCCACGAATGGCGTATCTCGTCGTAAGCGTGGCGTATATCGCCGTAATCCCAAAAGCCGTACCACGAAGATTGTTCACGCTCGTTTTTATAGAATTCAAACAGGCTGTCAAGCGCCGCCTCAACTTTTTCGCGTTCCGGCGTCGAACGATCTTCAACGCTCCATACCTGCCCGAAAACGTTAGTGTCTGCATAATAATGCGCCGGCGCAAGCAACAAGTTGGGTGATTGCCATTCATGCGCTTTTTCAATCAGAAAATCATTACCGGGGAAAGCGTCGTAGCAGCGCAGCACGACCTCGTTCGTATTGGCGATTCCGTACGCAAGCGAGCGCATCTCCTCAAAACCTTCGTAACAGGCATCAACATGGGTTTTTTTGTCGTATCGCCGCAGATACATCGACTGCGCATCGGGACTCCAAAACCATGTTTTGATCGTCGCTGTATCCTCAAGCATACCGCACACCTCAAAAGACGAAGGGTGCTTCTGCCAAAAATCTTTTTTGAATACGGAGAGCCCGTTTTTACCGTCACCCGCGAACACGACGCCTAATGCCCTGTGCCCGTTCGCACCGCGCACAAATACGCAATTTTTACTTGTCCGCTTTGATATAACATATTCTTCCGCAGAAAGCTGTGTCTGTTTGAAATCATTCCATTCAGTCATGTCGTTTAACAACAGTTGTGCGTTAAACAATACTTCTTTGCCGTCCAATTGGTCCGCGTAAAATTTATCGTACTCACGATTCTGACGAACCCACAGACTCTTTGGCGATTCCGCGAACAAACCGCTTTCGCCCCCGAACCGGACATAACGGTTAAATACCGCCGCTTTCATCGGAACATCAAATTCCATCCCAATCCCTTTGATGAAGTCTTCCTCCTCGCGCCCGTCAAAAATAAAAGTGTGGACTATCCGTATCTCGTCGCTTCCCGAGTAAAAATACAACCGCAAATCGAAGGTGAGCCACTTGCGGAATTTGCTCGTCGTCCTCATTCCCGTGACTTGCCCCGTATGGGAGCCGCGGAGGCGTATGACGGCGCGTTCCGGCCCTGATTCTTCAATAAAGCAATAATACGCCTTGCCCCAAAACGGCTCAATTGTTGTAACGGAAGCGTAACCGGTATTTTGCCCGTACAGTTGTTCGTTAAGCGCAATAAGCCGTCCACCCGAGCAGATAATTTTTCCGTTCGCCCGGGTAATTGCGGATATAATTGTTTCACTTTCCTTTGCGATTGTGCAAACAATCGTCCCCGTGTCCACTGTGATGGATTCCGGGGTGTCCTTTGTCGTTATTTTCCAGGGGTCGACAACGTTTCCAAGGGAGGAATCGCTGACAGTATAACCATCACTTTCCTCTGCCATGTAAGCGGAATGGAGCGTCCACTTGACGCTGCCGTCAGGCCAGAAAGCCCTCGGTGAAGTCTGCATGGAAACCGCCTTGCCTCTCGCGTCAGTCAGGTAAAGCGGCGTTTTGCGGTCAAGAGCGCCTTTTGCCCACGGCAGGCCGAAACTCGTTCCGCCTTTTCCGGGCGCGGATTCATTCATCCAGTGAAGTTTTATTTCCAATGGTTGTTCCCCCTTTTGTGTTTATGATAGCACATTACCTTGAGGCTTCGTAAGCGGTCTGGCGCATTATAACCTTGTCATGATACAATCAGATTGTCAGTTTTTTTGGGATATAAAGGCAGGTACAAGATGAATTTATCCGAAACAATTTTCAAAAGGAAGTCAACAAGGAAGTACGATCCATCTCCGCTCGATAATAATGTCCTCGCGGATATCCAGACTTTCATTAAGGATGTGAAACCTTTGTACGACGATGTAAAAGTCAGGTTTGACATTTTGCCCACGGCAAAGGTCAAGGCTGCAACTAACGCGCAGCATTTTATCATGGCATACAGTGAGGAGAAAGACGGCGGCTGGACAAACACCGGCTTCATGCTTCAGCAAGTGGATCTGTATATCCAAAGCATTGGCCTTGGTTCCTGCTGGTTGGGCATGGCAAAGCCCATCGAAAGCGGCGAAGAAGGGCTTGGTTATATTATTTCACTGGCCTTTGGTAAACTCGAAGGCTCTCCTTACAGGGAACCCTCGGGCTTCAAGCGCAAGCCGCTGGAGAAAATTTCGGACACAGTTGACAAGCGGCTTGAACCGGCGCGTCTTGCCCCGTCCGCCATAAATTCCCAGCCCTGGTATTTCGTAACCACCGGTGAAGGTTTCGATTGCTATTGCGCCAAAAAATTCCCGGCGGCGCTTTACGGAAAACTCAATAAAATCGACGTGGGTATCGCGCTTGCCCACCTCTATGTCACATATCAAGATAAGTTCAGTTTTTCTGTTCAAAACAAGGCGAAGCAGGTGAAGGGGCATTATTATATTGGGAGTGTGGAGATTTGAGGGAGATTAGCTGCAGACTAGTTCGCTACCACATTTCGTTTTTTCGGCGTAAGTATTCGTCAAAGTCAATTTCGGCTTTATTTTTATCGCCAGCGGATAAATAAGCCAGCCCGCGTAAAAGCAACGCCTTAATCAGAACCGGCTTAAGGCGTATTGCCTCCGAAAAATCCGCAATGGCTTTTTCATTCTCAACCAACGCCGAATGCTTCTGTCCGTGATTACAGTAATAAATAGCATCGAAAGGCCGTATCCGAATAGCCTCCGTAGAATCAGAGCTATGGCTTTTAGTAAGTTGATTGAAGAATAAGCGCTACTCCGGTTATTAAAGGCAGTCGCATAATCAGACTTTATCATAATCGTTCTTATATACATATTGATGGCTTTGTTAAGGCTGCCATTTAGCTGATACCACTTCCCCATCTGCATTACCGCCTTCGGCTTATTTGGAGATAATTCTAATGCCTTCATTATGTGCTTTTTGATTTGCCGCTGATTTTTATCGGAATTCACAATGTCAGTTTCAATCTTTTGTAGGCATTGAGCTTTTTTTAAATATGCTATGGCGATTTTTTTTGCCTAACTTTGTTTTCTGTAATTATGATTTCAGCCTCAGCGATGATCGCTTTTAGTTCTTCTTCGGAAATATCGATCTCGGGGATAATAAAATCCAAATCAAGATTGTAGTTTGACGCTTTTTTATCAGGCATATAGTAAGTATACAATGTTCAGTATATCACATGACGATAGAGTTGGAAAATTTCTTGAGTGTTTTGAAAAAATATATCTTGTGTCCTATGCGAAGTTACGCCTGCGTTTATGTAACTTATTTTTCAACTATTTCACATAACACTGGATAATGATCACTTAAGCTATTGTTTGTGTTTTTTAATAGTTTACAAATAATTTGTTTTACATTATTCATGTTTTTTATATATACTTTGTCATTTGGATATGGTCTCGCTTCAGGAACCATTGTGTTATCAAATTCGTCTCCTTCTGTGTAATTTATAAAACCTACTTCATCTACAAACTTGAAAAACTTTCTATTTCCCAAATCCTTATCTTTATCAGAATTAAAATCACCTGCAAAGATTATAACATTTTCATTTTTATCAATTAATATATTTTTCAAATCATTTTTTATATCATAAGGCATACTATAATATTTTTTATTTCTATTTTTTTTATTGTAATAATTAAATATAGTTATTCCTGTCCCGTTTTTTGAAGAAAAATCATAACTCATTAATCCATTCTGTCCATAATATTCATTAGCTTCCTGAGATAAATTATTCTTTATAAATGAAATGTTATTATTGTTAATGATAATTGCATTACCCCAAAAATTCTCTTTTAAGTTTTCATTGGATAATTCATTATATAGTTCATGATATAATATTATCTCACTTTTATAAATTACCTTATATTGATTATGATCATTTTTGTCATATTTTATTCCATATAATGTAAATGGATTTATTTCTTGTAATACTATAATATCAACATTTAATTCTTGTATATATTTTTTGCAACTATCTATCCAAGTATTTATTTCTTCAATACTATTTTTAAAAAAGGGACTTTTAAATCTGTCGTTTTTTGGATTAAAAATGTGAGTGTTTTGCCAATAATTCATATTCCAACTCACAATTCTCATATCAAACCTCCATAAAAATCATCTTTCGTTAAATAATATCACCTTTAAATTAATTCGTCAAGTGCAAATTTTAATGATTCTGCGATATCATCGGATTCTTCCCATTCACCAAAATCAATATTATGCTCTTCCATCTCAAGGCAAACTTGCGCAGTTTTTAAATTCTCGGGAACATAGTCAAACACCTGACCGCTGTGCTTTACTGCTTCAAGGCACATCTCCTCTGTTTTCAGGTTTTCAGGCACGTATTTAAGTGCCAGGGCGACATACTTTACCGCCTCAAGGCACAACTCCGTCGTCTTCAGGCTCTCAGGCACATATCCAAGAGCTGCATGGACTTGCTCTTCAGGCCCAAATCCATAACCAGCATACCTTACCGCTATAAAGCACAGCTCCGCTGTTTTTAATTTCTCGGGTACAAATTCCAGTATTAAACCGTTCTTCCTTACCGCTTCAAGGCATATCTTCGCCGTCTTAAAATTTTCGGGAACGTATTCAAGCGCCCGCGCATCTCGCCTTACCGCATCAAGGCACATTTCCGCCGTCACCAAGTTTTCGGGAACGAATTGGAGCGCTGGCCCGAACTGCCTTACCGCCTCAAAACACATTTCCGCCGTCTTGAAGTTCTCGGGTACGGATGAAAGTAACCAACCATTCCGCTTTATCGCATCAAGGCACAGCTCTGCTGTCTTAAGATTTTCGAATATGAATTCAAACGCTCCCTCATTTTGCTTTATCGCCTCAAAGCACAGCTCCGCTGTTTTAATATTTTCGGGAACCCATTTAAGCGCCCTGCCATTCTGCTTTACCGCTTCAAAGCACAACTCAGTCGTCTTTAAATTTTCGGGCGTCCATTGCAGCGCCCAGCCATTTTGTTTTACTGCCTCGTGACATAACTCCGCCGTTTTCAGGTTTTCAGGCGCCAATTGTAGCAGCTTGCCATTCTGCCTTACCGCCTCAAGACACATCGCCGCTGTCTTCAGATTTTCGGGCACATATTCAAGTGCCGCCCCGTACTGTTTTACCGCCTCAAGGCACAGCTCCACTGTCTTCAGGTTTTCAGGCACATATTGCAGTACCTGGCCTTTCTGCTTTACCGCTTCAAGGCATATCTCCGGCGTCATAATGTCTTCGGGAACCCATTTTAGCGCCTTGACTTTCTGCTTTACCGCCTCAAAGCAAATTTCCACAGTTTTCAGGTTTTCAGGAACCCATTGCAGCGCCCAGCCGTCTTGTTTTATCGCATCAAAATACATTTCCGTTGTCCTTAAGCTTTCAGGAACGTATTTAAGTGCCAAACCGCTATTTTTAACTGCATCAGAACACATTTCAGCCGTCATAAAGCTTTCCGGCACAAATCTCAGTGTCCAACCTTCTTTTTTTACTACCTCAACGCACATTTTTTTTGTCCTAAAGTTTCTGGGAACGAATTGAAGCGCTGAGCCGTTACTCTTCACTGCCTCAATGCACATCTCCGCCGTCTTAAGGTTTTCGGGTACCCACTGTAGTGCCCAGCCGCTTTGCTTTATCGCATCAAAACACATTTTCGCTGTTTTCAGGTTTTCGGGTATGTGCTGAAATGCTTCCAGATACAGATCGATAATACCGTATTTATTTTTGAATTCGTCTGAACCGTAATTTATTGCACCAGAATAATCATCAAGGGCTTTTCCATATTCTCCCAATTCCGAATATCTATTGCCACGGTTATAGTAATAGGTCGCATCGAAAGGCCGTATCCGCATGGCTTCGCCGAGATCGATTATAGCTCGCTTGAGATTATCCTGATAATTTTCATTTTCATAACGGGAATATCCTTCTGAGCTATAAACGATACTACGGTTATTAAAAGCAGCGGCGTAATTAAGTTTTAGCTGGATCGCCTTGGTAAGCATAGTTACAGCTTTATCAAAATAGCCTTCTTCACCATTGGATAAACCACAATAAATAGTTCCCAATCGCATAAGCGCTTCGGGCATATCCGGGATTAGTTCCAGTGTCCTTTCAAGTAGTTCCTTGGCCTTGTACAGCGGTTCTTTTTCAGATGAATCAGTGATCCGAGTCAGTTTATACAGGCACTGGGCTTTTTTCAGATAGGCCACAGCCAGTTTTTCGGGATTTGTGGTATTTTCCGCTATTATGCTGTCCGCTTCCGCAAAGATCTCTTTGAGTTCCTCTTCGGAAATATCAATCGCGAGCATTGCATAATCCAAATCAAGGTCGTATTTTGACATTTTGAACCTCCGGTAGTCAATATCTACTTTCAGTTTACCATACCCAGTCTATCATACAGCGATAGAGATAAAAATTATTTTAAACACCCTGTAATTCCCGGTGGGCATAAAAAGTCGGTACTTGAGACGGCTCAGAAACATTTTCATATCCACGCGGTTCTATTATTACCAGTGCGATCGCGTAGGCTTCTTCACTATAATACAAAGATAATCCCTTTGCATTGAAGACTTTTATTGCCGTTGTTTTGCTGTATTCGTATTTACGTATCAAATCACAAAAATAGCCGTTATTTGATATTAATCCACAAGAAGTATCTATGCCCGAAAGCACAATCGGCAATTTGGTCATCCAAGCTACTTTTTCCATATTCAACCGGAATTGAAGGTACAAAAACAACTGCTGTTCTTCTGAATAATGACTTAATACAGAATACAACGGATTAAACGCGAAAGCCTGCCAGAAATTCCTGATTTTACTTCCATATGAATTATAGCCGCCGTTTGACAGATGGAGAATAGACATTCCAATGATCTGTCCTTCAGTATTATCCACAAGCCTCTGTACAAAAAAGCCGGGGCGTAATATTGCTTGAGGAGAACCTGAAAGGCAGATGCCACCCATGTCCCCGTAATAAGAATCAATGAACGTTTTTGAGGTATAAATTTCTATATCATGAAAATACTTCGTGTCTTTTTGTTCCATCTTATCAAGAATACCCTGCCATTTAGCCCTCTCCGCCTGCATGGATGCGTAATCGGTCATTCTCTTTGCCGCCGCATCCAGTGCGTCAAGGGTAACTTGTTTCTTTTTTGTAATGAGATAGGGTTCAAGCAATTTTTGTAAGACAGTATCATCTTCAAGCAGAGTAATGATATTTTTATCTTCGCGCAAAGTAAAAAAAAGAGTTTCAAGCAGATTGAGAAAGTATACAAATTGTTTATAGGATAAAACATCAACGCTGATATCGTCACGCAAAAAACTTAAGCGGTTAACGATAATGTCCAATTCTCTATAACGTCGCAATAGTAACCGGCAAACATAGCTTGAGAATTCATCATCTGTCCTGCCCGCCGTTCCCGCAAGTACAAGCGCCAGGACAAATTTTTGTTCATCGTCCAATGAGTCAAGTTCATCCATAATAGCTGTATAATGCTGTTTTTTTTGCCGTATGGCGGAAATAGTCTTGTCCTGTTTTTCAATATCTTTTTCTGTCTTTTTTATAGTATCCGCTTCTGTTGTTTCTTTAAGGATTTTTTCCAAAGAAACTCTCTCATTGAAGGCTTCATCCAGAGGTTCATCCAATTCTATAGTCCATTTGTTTATATAAGGCAGAATATTACCAATATTAACCGGGTCGGAATTACAGAAGGAATTCCAAACTTTTTCCACCGGAACAAGATTAATAACTTTACACGCTATTGAATCCTGATCTACGGAACTAAGGGATAATTTCTTAATGGGCATGAGGAAACTTGTCCTTGCGTTTATTTTCACCTGCGAATGTGCATCGCCATATTTATCAAACAATTCAGTAAAACCTTGCGCCTTCCTTGATATGCTGAACATACCTCCAATACCTCTAATAATGGAACGCAATAGAGGAAGATGAAGGTCCTTATCGGGTGTGCTCAAGTTATCCAGTTCATGTAAATGCTCATACGTCCATTGGCGATCAAGCCCCGCAAGCAACTGCTGTTGGAAATCCGTGATCAGTTCAGACGAATCAGATTGTTCCTGCATATACGCGTTAAGCAACTGTTTATATGAAACTTTGCTTTTTCCTTCTCCGCCAAAATAATCTCCCAGGTCAAATTGTGAAATAATATCCGCCATTTCCAAATCATTGAGCGCTTGCTCTTCATCACGGAATAGAAGCTGTATTTGCGGATATTCGGGATCGTAGCCGTTATTTCCTTCAATATGGTCAAGATATGGTTTCATATCATCTTTATTTTTTGCCAACAGTTTCCTTGTATGCCATTTATAAATATGCATTCCGCCAAGGTCATTAACAATATGAACAAGAACGGATATATTTCTTGCAATATCCGGATCCTTATATCGCTTTAATAGCCCGGCATAATAGGCGCATAAATAAACTCCGGTTGGTTTTTTAAGCAGCGCTTCCACAATGTTAAAATACGCTTTTATTTCCGCGGTAAAATCAAGGCTGTGAAAACCACGCTGTCTCCTTGCTTGCAACGCAAGCTCGATATCATAATCATAAAGATTCAATGACTGGATATTTTCCAGTTTGGCAACACCCTTTGGAAAACCGGTAAATGCACGCTCAATGGCAGGTAATTGTTCAATAATTGCAATTAATTGTACCAAATCTATCTTCCCTGACATGGCATAAATAAAGTGCAGGGCATTGTTTCGCATGAAATAGAGGCATAACGGATCTTTAAGCGATATTTTTTGCCATTCACTAGTGTAATTCTCAAGCATTACACTGTCACGCAGTTGTGGAAGCTGAAACTTTGCCAGCGGTCTGCCAATGTATCTGACAAGCACTACATCCCTTGCAAGGCGCGTTTTCCCTGACCCTAAATGCTCCTGGTTAAAAGGCGTTTTTTCTTTTATAGAGTAAATTAATCCTGCGATTATCCTGAGCGCTTCCAGATGGGATTCATTCCATTTTCTCCAGTTATAGTCCTGATACATGCGCGGCAGCATGACATATTCTACGAATGATCGGGGAGAGATTCCATTATTGGCGACTTCTGTCAGTAAAGATATGAATGGGGATAATACCTGCGAGTCTCCCTGAAATTTGAGCAGGGTTTCTTCCAGTGCCCCAAGCCCGTTTTCCTTATCCATTGGGTTGAGCCAATATTTATTGCCAAATTCCAGCCAGGTAGAAAATAACCTTAGCAAGCCTATGGGTTTTTGGCGTTTAAGGTCGATATTTACCGAGGCAAGAAACGGCCTCACGGCGGACTTGCTTGATTTTGAACTTTTCATTTTCTCGCGAAATGCCTTTGATTTTAAGATACCCGGTAATGCGTCATCCAGGAAATTAATGTCTGAAATGTCATTCTCCGATTGGGCATTATCATGGGCAATTTCCAGTTCCGCATAGTCACTATAGGCATCAGCCATTGTTAAATTTCCTTTAGCCAGCTTCCTTCGGGAATGATTATAACATAAATTTATGCAATATCAAACCACTTTATCCTGACTCGCTTTGGGGATAAATATTTCGCCGGTTTGATTCAAAAAATATATAAGATCCGCAATCTGTTTTCGTGCTTTTTTAACTTCTTCCATTTTAATCTTATCCAGGTGCTTCAAATCGTCTATTAACATATAGGCCGCTCGCCTGCTTATATTTCTTAGTACGGCTTTAAGTATATCTTCCCTGGCAAACTTTAGTGCCTTTTTTAACACCTCATTGTCAATCTCACGAATTACTTTCTGAATATCGCTGTCATCAAGAGAACATAAAATGTCAAAATCGACATACCCCGATTTAACCAATTTGGTTTTTTGGTTTTCTTTTATGATTGCGGCATAAATCCAATTGTCACCTTCAAGTTTAAGCTCGTTGATATTTGAACAATATTCTTCAGCCTTGCCTTTTTTGAAAAAGCCACCAGTCTTATCAAAAAGTGATATAGAGAAATCACTGATAGCTTCTTTTGTCCCATAAAGGGTTAGTACAATAGTTTTGTCGTCCATATTACTGTATTCCTCCTATAAGGGAATCAATTTCATCAGGAGTTAATTTGCCTTCATCATCTTCTTTCATTATCTCCCGTATGATTGGATCATCTTTGAGTGAGAGGTTTGTAAGGGAATTTATTTTATACGCAAGGATTCTGGTATTATC
>JGI24698J34947_10002253_pt1 | contig 10330 bp, 10 predicted proteins | sample TergutMp193P3_FD_34947 | JGI IMG/M metagenome (IMG submission 34947) | reverse complement strand
ATTCCGCGCCTATTGCCTTTTCTTCCATCCGGTCAAGCATATTCTGGAGTTTTTCAATTTCCTGATCGCTTATGAAAATGCGCGTAACGCCGCTCCCGCCATCGTTAGGTGAAATGTGCTGAAAAAGCTCGCGGTCAAATTCAAAAAGCAGCCGGCTGAACGCGGCATCCTGTTCCGGTTTTGCGGATTTTATTCCCATCAGCGCGAAAACCGCAAGGCAGCCGCCCGCAATGATTAGCAGGAGAATTCCCGCAATGCAGATTATTTTTAAAATGCGGCCTGAAGCCGCATTTCCGCTCAGTTTATCGCCGGGCATGGTGCGCGTACCGCCTCTTGCGCGGCCTGCTCTGCGGGCAGAGCCAAAGTTTTTCGTATGGCGTCAAGAACCCCGTTCACGAATTTGTATGAATCATCCGCGCCGAATTCTTTGGATATGCCGATTGCCTCATTAATCACAATTGAAGGAGGCAGGGCTTTCTGATACATCAGGGTATAGGCGCTCATCCGCAGAATCGCAAGGTCAACCCTGCTGAGTCTGGAAAAATCCCAGTTTTGCAGATGGGCGCGTATCGCTTTGTCAACGTGTTTTATATTTTCGAGCGTACCGGCAATCAGCGCCCGCGCAAAATCCGCCATAGCGGGATCGAGTTTTTCGCGCTTGTCATCTTCCAGCCAGAGAAACTCCGTCAGTTCTTCCAGGGGGACGCGGACGGCTTCCCAGCAGTAAAGGGCCTGAAACGCCAGTATCCTGCCTTTTCTGCGGGCGGCCATCGTTACCAGCCGATGTTCTTGTTGAAAATCTCAAACGATTTTCCGCCGGCGCGGAGTTCCGTTACGAGTTCTTCAGTCGCCTGCGTGAGTATTGTCTGTTGTTTTTCCTGAAGCAGCGAATAACGGATTGTATCCCTGACGGTCATGGGAACGCCAAGCCGGTAAATGTCGTCTAACTCAAGATTCTTCATCGAATACGCTTCTGTCACTTTGATGAATTGATAACCGGCAAATTGATTTCCCGCCGGGCTTTCCATGAGCCGCGACACTTCCTCAATTTTCAGGTTGAAAGCGGCGCTGACAAATTCCGAGCCAAAAAACTGCTGGGCTTCCAGCATACGGGGAAGATAACCGCCGTCTCCGCTCTGGTATCCTGAATTGGCAACCTGCCCCTTCATTAGCACTTCGTTGAATCTCGACGCATTGGAGCCGACCTCCCGGTACAGGCGGTCAGCGAGTTCTTTGGCTTTGGCCTTGTCGGAACCGTACGGTATACGGATATAGGAAAAACGAACCGTTTCGGGCCGGACAAACTGGGCCTTTGACAGGTTGTATATTTCGAGAATTTCCGTTTCGCTCGGCTCTTTGATATTTTCAAAAAGATTCTGCTTTTTTGACAGCAGGTATTTTTGAACGATCAATTGCTTGCGGGCCTGTTCCCTGAAAGCGGGCATTTCCAGCCCGGTTTCGTTTCTGATTGCAGTGGCAAATTCCGCATCGCTTACCTGGCGGCCTGCCCGCTGGACCAGGGTATCCCTGAGCTGCTGTATCTGCTGGTTGATTTCGTTTTCCGAGATTGTTATTTTATCCCGGTCAGCGGCCTGTACTGCCAGCCGCTCGTTGATCATGGCATCCAGCACCTGCTTTTTTTCGCCCTCGTTCAGGAGCCGGCCTGCGGCCTTTTCCATCCGCTCCACTTCGGTGCGGAATTGCTTGACCGTTATTGGCTCGCTTTTGGTTAATTTTACAATTGCCGCAGGCTGCAAGTCCGACTGGGCAAAGCCAAAAACCGCGCAAAAAGCGAAAAATAAGACAAATAAAGCTATACGTTTCATAACCATCCTCGTGTGGGCCTAGGCCCACCCCTCTTAATTATAACAAATTTTCCGCAAAAAGGTTAAGGGGCTTGCCCTGCGGTATAATACCTTTTTTCATTGCATCATAAGCGCAATTTCATCGGTGATGGCTTTCTCCACAAAACTGTTAAGCGATACCCGTTTCTTTTTTGCTAAAATGGCTATTTGCCGGTGAAGTTCCGGAGATAAGCGGACATTAAATTTGCCGGAATATGGCTTTTCGGGTTCGGCCCCTTCTTCTTTGCACCAGGCGATATAATCGTTGATAGATTCCTTAAAAGCCCGATCAATCTCATTGACCGTTGTTCCCTGAAAAGTAATTACATCTCTGGTATTGATAATATCACCGTGAAAAATTTTCGCTTCCGCATCATACTCTACCGTACCCAAATACCCTTTATATTCCATCATAACGCACCCCCGCATTTTCAAGGAATCTCCGAACAGAATTTACCGCTCCCTTAAACAAGCGCGCTTGCCCCCTTAGATCAGCACCGCGCGTATGCGCCTGACTCCGGCGGACGATGACTGTTCCTTTTGGATGACGAATTTTCCGAGTGCGCCGGTGCGTTCCGCGTGGGGGCCGCCGCAGACTTCTTTGGAAAACCAGTCGCCGGAAGAATTGCCCACCGTGTAGACTTTTACCTGGACTTCGTATTTTTCGCCGAATAGGGCTACCGCGCCGGAAGCGGTCGCGGCCTCAATATCCATGACCTCCATGAAAATCGGCAGATCTTTTTGAATCTGCTCGTTGACTATGTCCTGAACCTTTTTGATTTCATCGGCTGACATGGGCGCGTTATGCGAAAAATCGAAGCGCATGCGCTCGGCGGTGATGTTGCTTCCCTTTTGGGCAACGTGCTCGCCCAGTACCGCGCGGAGGGCCTGGTGCAGCAGGTGCGTGGCGGTGTGGTATTTGGCGGAGATTTCGCTGTTGTCCTGAAGCCCGCCCTTGAAAGCCTGGCCGCCGCCGGCCCGCGACAGCTCCTGGTGTTTTTTGAACGCCTCGTCAAATTCTTCGCGGTTTATTCCCATGCCGCGCTCGCGGGCAAGTTCCTCAGTCAGCTCGATGGGGAAGCCGTAGGTGTCGTAGAGTTTGAAGGCCAGCCTGCCGCTCATAATTTTTTTGGGGTCTTTTAAAAGATTCGGCAGGAGCTTTTCGAATTCATGCTCGCCCTTCTGGAGGGTTTCCATGAATTTGGCCTCTTCCTGATTCAGCTCGCTGATGATGGATGCGCGGTTTTCCTCAAGTTCGGGATAGGGGCCTTTGAATTGGCTTACGACAATTTCGGCAATGGGGGAGAGCATGGGGCCGGCCATGCCGAGTTTGCGCCCGTGCCGCACGGCCCGGCGTATGAGCCTGCGGAGCACATAGCCCGCGCCCACATTGGACGGGCTTACGGCGCGTGGGTCTCCGAGTATAAACGCCGCGGACCGCACATGGTCGGCGATTATCCGCACCGAGCGGTCGTTTTCGGCATCGCTGCCATAGCGGTAATTGCTGCCGTTAAAAACCGAAGCTTTTTCTATCGCGCCGATAATCGCGGCGAATATTTCCGTGTCGTACACGGACTGCTTGCCGTTGAGTATGGTTACGGTGCGTTCTATGCCCATGCCCGTGTCCACGCAGGTGCGGGACAGCGGTATGTAGTTTCCGCTTGCGTCCTTGTTGTACTGCATGAACACGTCGTTCCAGATTTCCAGCCACTTGCCGCACCCGCAGCCCGGCTTGCATTCCGGGCCGCAGGGTTTATCCCCCACATAGTAGAACATCTCCGAATCAGGGCCGCAGGGGCCGGTACTGCCCGCAGGCCCCCACCAGTTGTCTTCGCGCCCCAGATACGCGATGCGGTTTTCGGGAATGCCCATGCGTTTCCACACCGCCGCCGATTCCTCATCGCGCTCAACCTCGCCGTCCCCGCAGAAAACCGTTACGCCCAATTTTTCAACGGGTATTCCCAACCATTGCGGCGAGGTGAGAAATTCAAAACTCATCTCGACCGCCCCTTCCTTGAAATAATCCCCCAGTGACCAGTTGCCCAGCATTTCAAAAAAGGTGAGGTGGCTGAAATCGCCCACGCTGTCGATATCGCCGGTGCGTATGCATTTCTGGTAATTCACCAGGCGCTTGCCCGCCGGATGAGCTTCGCCCAGCAGGTAGGGCACCAGCGGGTGCATGCCCGCGGTGGTAAAAAGCACGGTGGGATCATTGTCCGGTATCAGGGATTTGCCCTGAATGCGGGCGTGCCCCTTGGACGCAAAGAAATCAATGTATTTTGCGCGCAGTTCATCGGCTGTCAAGAGAAGCTCCTTTGGCGGCAGTTGCCTTTTTCGTTATAGCACATTTCAGGGGCGAGTGTCACCTTTTGCGCGGCCATTCATTTTGTTTTTTGTTACCCTTTACGGGAACGGGAATAGATGTAATTTCCCAGTCCTACGGCCTGAAAAACTACATTCCGGTGGGATAATCGTACCCTATATATAGTCCGTGCCAATAGTAATAAGCGATACTTCTTATATCCTCCCGGGTCAGTAAACCCAATTCATACGCGCTCTCCAATCCATAAAATTGCCCTTCTTTCCACGCTGACGGGAAGAAACGATTAGGGATTTCAAACAATGTACCGGCAATAATTATTTTCACAGTAGTGGGGGGCAAAGGAGATAACCCTGTTTCACCCATTGCTACCACAACACAGCCGTTATAAGTACCAAAATAGCCACCCATCCAAACAGGCCAATGAACACTGTCGGTACGATCCCTCTCATCCTCCAGTATCTGTTTTTCAATTTCCGGGCTTAAAAACTCAAGGGCAGGGCGTTTTTCGGTCGGTATAAATTTGGCGTCAACATACCGGGCAATGCTTTTCATATCCTCATCGGTCGGCAAACCCAAACGATACCGCGCATCCGACATCTCATAAACCTGCCCTTCTTTCCAAACAATAGGATAGTTAGTATTGGCGTAAGAAAACCATCCATTATCGTGAACAGGCCCAAACCTTTTATCAATAACAAAGCCGCCGCCCATCAGTGCCGCGACATAGCCGTTATAAGTGCCGCAATAAAGATCTATCCAAGCATCCACCTCAAAAAGCCCCTTTTCATCGCCGAGGTAACGCCTGTAATCCGCTATTATCTGCGTTTCAATTTCCGGGTTTAAGGGTGCAAGAAAAGGAAATTCCTCAGGGGCTTGTCTTGTAGGGAACTGCGGCTTTAGCTCCAATATTCCTTGGGGATCATCCGATACGCTCTTGCTGTTATCCGCGCTTTCTGAAGCATCATCCCCCTCTCTCGCGCAACCGATTAATACCGCACAGCCGGCCACAAGAGCCAATAAAACCGTCAAAAAAACCTTGTTTTTTGCCATAATTGGCCTCCTATATAAGATAGGGTATATTAAGCAATCGGTGTTATTATATACTACTTATTATAAGTATATACCATGAGTTTAATTTTGTCACCATTAAGTTTTTTTCCTCATTTGCCGCTCCCGTTTTACTGCCATTCATTTAAAAATATCAAATTTTGAAACAATGTCTAAAATGCGGTGTCTAAAATACGCTTGACAAAAAACTAAAGTTTGCTAAAATGACAGATATTGATTTTTTGTCATTTTCGGAATCGGGCGGTTTTAGAATACTTTTTGGAGTGATTATGGCTTTTGAGATAATAGGAACCGGCAGGGCGGCGCCTGCCCGCCGCGTAACAAACGATGAGCTGCCAAAGGAACTCGAGACCAGCGATGAGTGGATACGCTCCCATACGGGCATAGGCGCCCGGCACCTTGCCGATGATGAAACGGCGACCAGCGATTTGGCGCTGGAGGCGGCAAAAAACGCGCTTGCAATGGCTGCGGGCGTGGATTTATCTGCCGGCGGCGCGGAAAACGCCCTAGCCGAGGCCGCCCTTTCCCTGGATTTTATCATTTTGGCTACGACCACGCCGGATTTTGTCGGCACGCCCTCGACGGCCTGCATAGTTCAGGACAAATTAGGGGCGAAACGGGCAGGGGCGCTTGACATTACAGCCGCCTGCACCGGATTCGTCTACGGCTTGGAACTTGCTTCGGGGCTTCTCTCTATGGACAGGGGCCGGAAGCGCGTCCTGGTGATTTGCGCCGAAACGCTTTCCAAATTTCTCGATTGGACCGATAGGGGAAGCTGCGTGCTTTTTGGGGACGGCGCGGGCGCGGTTGTCATGGAAAAGACCGACGCACCGATGGAAGGGCAGGGCAGGCGGGGGCTTATCAGAACGGTCATAGAGGCCGACGGCTCCGGCGCGGAATACCTGTTTTTCAGCAAGGGAGGCTCGCGGAACCCGTTTAAGGCCGGAGAGTCCGTAGACAAACCCATCCACGTAGTGATGAACGGCCAGGCGGTGTATAACTTCGCGGTCAAGGCGGCAACGGAAACCATCGAGGAGATACTTTCCCGCGAAGGAATCAGCGCGAATGACGTGGCTCGAATCATTCCCCATCAGGCAAACGCCCGGATAGTCCAGGCTGCGGCAAAACGCTTAAAAATCCCGGAGGAGAAATTCTTCCTCAATATTGAGGAATACGCGAATACCTCCAGCGCGTCCATACCCATAGCAATGGACGAACTCAACCGGAACGGCAAGCTCCGGCAAGGGGATCTGATTCTGACCGTAGGCTTCGGCGGAGGCTTGACTTACGGCGCGAATCTAATTGTATGGTAAAATTATCCGGCCTCATCTTGACAGAGGCGGGCGTTTAATTTATATTAATAATGACAAATTTGCAGAATCTGTCATTTTGAATTAAGAGGTATAAGCGATGATACATACGGCGTTTTTTTTATTCCCCGGCCAGGGGGCGCAATATCCGGGCATGGCGCTGGATTTACTGGAATCCGGCGGGGAAAAGGTAAAAGGGCTTTTCTCAAGCGCCTCTGAAATTTACGGGAAGGACATGGCGGCACTGCTTGCCAATTCAAGCCCGGAGGAACTGAAGCCCACTGATGTGTCCCAGCCGGCCATTACCCTGGCAAACCTCGCTGCCGCCGCTGTTCTGGCGGAAAAGGGAATCGCTCCCTGCGGCTGCGCCGGTTTCAGCCTGGGCGAGTACGCCGCGCTTGCCGTTGCGGGCGTAATCAGCGCGGAAGATTGTTTTGCGCTGGTAACGCGGCGCGGCCAGGCAATGCAGGCCGCGATAAATCGCATAACGCAGGCAGGTCCCGCGGAACAGGCCGCCGCAGTTCCGGGCATGGCCGCGGTTGTCGGGCTTTCCCCCGCGCGGGTGGAGGAGCTCATTGCCGAGTGGAAGGGCGGCGGCTTAACAGACCTGTACGCGGCAAACATCAATTCGCCCAAACAGGTGGCAGTGTCGGGCAGCGCCGCGGCTCTGGACGAAGCGGAAAAACGCTTTAAGGAGGCCGGGGCGCGGCGCGTTATACGCCTGGCGGTAGCGGGCCCCTATCACTCGCCGTTTATGCAGGAGGCCGCAGACGCTTTTGCCTCTTTCCTTTCGGGAATTTCATTTAACGATCCCGCGCTTCCGGTTTTTTCCAACGTTACGGGAAAACGGATTCAGAGCGGGGCAGAGGCAAAAGCGCTGGCCCTGCGCCAGATTGTGGAGGCGGTGCGCTGGACTGACGAAGAGGCCGCTATTGCCGAATTGCAGCCGGCGGTGCTGCTTGAGGCGGGGCCGGGTAAAGTTTTGCAGGGCCTCTGGCGGGATACGGAAAGCGCCATTCCCTGTTATGCGGCGGGCGCTGCGGCTGAAATAAATGAACTTTTCAAAACGGAGGAAGCATGAGGCTGGAAAACAAGAAGGCGCTGGTCACCGGCGCGGCCAGGGGAATCGGAAAAGTAATTGCGGATTTATTTATCGCCGAAGGCGCTCAAGTCTGGGGACTGGATTATAAAGAGCCGGACGATATTTCAGCGCGGATCGATTCTGCGGGCGGAAAGCTCCACTGGCTTACCGTTGATCTTTCGCAGCTCAGTACGGTAGAAGAAAAAATCAACGAAGCCGTCAAAAGCGCGGACGGCTTTGACATACTCGTAAACAACGCGGGCATCACCAAAGACAACCTCGCGTTCAGAATGTCGCTTGAAGAGTGGCAGAAGGTAATAAACGTAAACCTGAGCGCGGCGTTTCTTGTTGCCCGCACCGTTGGCAGGGACATGATTCGCAGGCGCGTCGGTTCCATCATCAATATGTCCAGCGTGGTGGGGATTCACGGCAACGGCGGCCAGGCCAATTATTCGGCCAGCAAGGCCGGACTTATCGGCGTAAGCAAGAGCCTTGCGCTGGAAACGGCCAGCCGCAACGTCAGGGTAAACGCAGTCGCGCCGGGCTTCATCGCCACGGACATGACTGCGGTTCTTCCCGATAAAGTAAAAGAAGCGATGCTGGAGCAAATACCCCTGAAACGCATGGGCAGCCCGCAAGACATTGCCAATGCGGTTCTTTTTCTCGCGTCTGATGATGCCTGCTACATCACCGGGCAGGTTCTTCCCGTAGACGGCGGAATGTTTACCTAGCGTTAGCCGACATTAAAACGGCGTTTACAGATAAATGAGAGATAAGGAGTACATATGTCGAAAAAAGTAGTAGTAACCGGAATGGGGGCGATTTCCCCCATCGGTAATAATGTCGAAGATTTTTGCGCCAGCCTCAAGGCCGGGAAAAGCGGAATCGGGCCAATCACCGCTTTTGATACCACGGGTTTTGATGTAACAATCGCCGGGGAAGTAAAGGATTTTGATCCTTCACGGTGGATGAATAAAAAAGACGCCCGCAAGATGTGCCGCTTTTCCCAGTTTGCGGTAGCGGCGGCTGTTCAGGCTTTGGAAGAGGCGAAACTCCTCGGCGAGCCTGACGCGGAAGGCAGCCGGACTGTAACGTGTGCGCCTGAACGAATCGGCATTGTGATTGGAAACGGAATCGGCGGATTTGAAGTTGTCGGCGAATCCCATAAAAAGCTTTTTGACTCTGGCCCTAAACGGATGCTGCCCCTCACGGTCCCCATGATGATCCCCAACGAAGCGGCTGGAAACATCTCGATGCTGTTCGGCACAAAGGGCCCCGCTTTCACTCAGGTGACGGCTTGCGCTTCGGGAACAGACGCGCTCGGTCAGGCGCTCGATCTTATCCGCGCGGGCCGCTGCGACGTGGTCATTTCAGGCGGCACCGAAGCTACCATCGTCCCCTTTGCCGTTGGCGGTTTCCAGATGTTAAAAGCGCTCTCTACCAAACGCTGCAATGAGCCGACAAAAGCTTCGCGCCCCTTCGATGCCGACAGGGACGGCTTTGTAATCGCCGAAGGTTCCGGTATCTTGATCCTTGAAAGCGAAGAACACGCGAAAGCCCGCGGCGCGAAAATACTCGCCGAGTTAGCCGGCTACGGGGCAAACGCCGATGCATATCACATAACGGCGCCTGATCCCACGGGCATGGGCGGCGCCAACGCTATTAGACTCGCCCTCGCCGATGCGGGCCTTAAACCGGAAGATATTCAGTATTACAACGCCCACGGCACATCAACTGAAATCAACGATCCCACGGAAACCAAAATGCTGAAAATCGCCTTTGGGGATCATGCCTACAAGATGAAAGTTTCCAGCACCAAGAGCATGACCGGCCACTGCATAGCAGGCGGCGGCGGCATTGAAGCCATTGCCTGCATACTCGCCATGCGAGACGGTTTTTTCCCCCCCACCATCAACCTGGACAACCCCGATCCGGAATGCGATCTGGATTACGTGCCCAACAAGGCCCAGTACGGCGAAATAAATGCCGCCGCTTCCGGCTCCCTCGGCTTCGGCGGTCACAACGGCGTGGTGGTGTTCAGGAAGTATAGCGTCTAACGAGAAATAGGAGTGAGAAATGAGTGATGAGATAAAGAGTCTGCTGCCGCACCGGGAACCGTTTTTGTTTGTTGATGAAATTGTCGAGGCGGGTAAGGAAAAAATTGTCGCCAGGCATGTATTCACGGAAAACGAATTTTTCTTTAAGGGGCATTTTCCCGAATACCCGGTAGTGCCCGGCGTAATCCTCGTGGAAACTATGGCCCAGTCCGGCGGCGCGGGCCTACGCAAAATCGGCGTTATCGGAGACGGCAAGCTCTTTTTCCTTGCCACCGTTGACAAGGTAAAATTCCGCCGCCAGGTCAGGCCGGGCGACGAGGTTCGCCTGGAAATTGAAAACCTCCGCATCTCCGCAAAGATGATCAAACAGTCAGGCAAGGCTTATGTGGGAGATGAAATCGCGGCGGAAGCCGAGTGGATGTGTTTAGTTGGGTAAAACTTAAAACGAAAAGGTATTTTATGATCATCAAACCAATGGTGCGTAACAACATCTGCCTCAACAGTCATCCGGCTGGCTGCGCCGCAGTTGTTATGCGACAAATCGAATATGCCCGCACGCATCGTGCCGCTGGCAAGAATCCGAAAGAAGCCGGCGGGGGGCTGCCCCGTCTGGCGCTGGTGGTTGGCTGTTCCACCGGCTATGGCTT
>JGI24698J34947_10002252_pt1 | contig 10337 bp, 5 predicted proteins | sample TergutMp193P3_FD_34947 | JGI IMG/M metagenome (IMG submission 34947) | reverse complement strand
ACGCGCTGTATCAGAAAACCGCTTCTTCCCTGAGCGGGCCGCCGGCGCTTGCCTTTGCCTTTCCGCCGACAATGTTTCAGCTAACGATAGATGTTTTTACCGCGGCTTTGGATAAAGCCTGCGGGGGAATACCGGTTTTTGGCACCGTTGCGCTGGATATAGGCGCGCATATCCGCAATCCCAAAACCATTTATCAGGGTACGGCATACGATGATCGCGTGGTGTTGCTTCTTTTTAAGGGCCCGGTTAAACCCCATTTTATTTTTCGCCGTTTTCCGGAAGGCTCCTCTCTTTCCCAGGATGCGGTTATTACCAGCGCCAATGGCGCTGAAATTATCAGCATAAACAACGAACCGGCGGCTTCTTTTCTGCAGAGTATCGGGCTTATTCAGAGTGTTTTTAGCCAGGCCATACCGCTGGTTATAGCGGACAGTGAGGGGAAGAATCAGGAAGTGGTTGTCGTACAAAAAATTACCGAGAAAGGAACGCTTATTTGCGGCAGGCATATACCGGTTGGGGGAATGCTGGATATAGGGGCGATTACGGCGGATTATGTACTTGAGAGCATGAGGGCGTTAATTCGGGAGATTAAAAAAGATGAGGACAAAACACGGTTTTCAATGATTATATCATGTTTTTTGCGTACTATTGTGCTGGGAGGAGCCGCGGCGGAAGTCAGTCTGATACAGCAGGAACTGGGCGCTTCTCCGGGCGGTTATTTGTATTTAAATTCGGGAGGAGAACTATGCCCCCGATACGCCAAATCCGGAGAGACGGTGAATCAGGCGCTCCAATATGCGGTCATAGCTTGTCAGCTTTAAGGGTGTTAATGGATGAAAGATAACGAAAAAGATCAGGCGCTCAACGATCGGCTTATTGCGCTGGAAGAACAAAACAAACGCCTGGTGTCGGAAAACAACGGACTTGTCCGCAAGTGTCAGACAGCGCAGGAGACCGTTGACCGCCTTAACGGGTATTGCCAGTCGCGGGATTTGCTCTACGAGAGTCTGCTGGCAAAAAACACGCGGCAAAAGAATTTCTTTAACTTACTGTTAAAAAATATTCAAAATGTTATCCTCATTTTGGATCATAACCTGTCTTTGATGTATTGTTCGGATACTTTTCTGCGGCTTGCCGGAATACCCAATGCCGGATTCATCAGTAACCAGAGCTTTGATAATTTTTCCGCGGAATATATAAAAGATGATGATATCAAGTTTATTCTTGATACGCTTATGCTGGTACTGATAGAAAAAAAAGGCTCCGTTGTGGATCGGGTCATGTCTATCGGGAAAGGCAATGAGCCCCGGTATTACCGGATAAATATTGCCCCCATGCTGAATGTACAGGATGTTATCGAGGGTACGATTATTCTGTTCTACGATATTACCGAGATTATGGAGGCGAAGAATCAGGCCGAAGAGGCGAATCAGGCAAAGTCTATCTTTTTGGCGCAGACAAGCCACGAGATTCGTACCCCCATGAACACCATTATCGGCATGAGCGAACTGGCCCTGCGTGCGGATACCCTGTCCGCGGTGCAGGAATATCTGGAAAGCATCAAACAGGCAGGGCTTAACCTTTTGGCGATTATCAATGATATTCTTGATATTTCCAAAATTGAAGCGGGAACGCTGGAGATTAACGCGGCCCCCTATTCCCTTGCTTCTTTGTTAAACGACATTATTGCCATGATCCAGATGCGGGTAGAAAAAAAACCGATTATTTTTATTGTCGATGTGGATCCTTCCCTTCCCAATTCGCTCAGCGGCGACGAGGTTCGGATGCGGCAGGTTTTGATCAATGTGCTTTCCAACGCGGTAAAATATACCCGCAGCGGCTTCATTCGCTTTACGGTAACCGGGCGCGTATCGAGTGACGATAAAATAGCTAACCTGAATTTTGAAGTGGCCGACAGCGGTATTGGGATAAAAGATCAGGATATGCCGAGTCTGTTCCGCAGTTTTACCCGCCTGGACATGAAGAGAAATCAGGGCGTGGAAGGAACCGGGCTTGGGCTCGCCATTACCCGCAGCATCTGTCAGGCCATGGGCGGCGATGTGCACGTTACCAGCGCCTACGGCGAAGGTTCTGTTTTTACCGTTCAAATTTCCCAGGGTGTTATCGAAAAAGAGCCCATTGCGCTGGTAAAGAACCCCGAGCAAAAAGCCGTGCTTTGTTATGAGAAACATCCCCTGTACGCCGGTTCCATAGTGCGCACCCTGCAAAGTCTGGGAGTGCCGGTAACGCTTAAGGACGATGCGGAAGAATTTTTCCGGGAACTTGCAGGCGGGAAGTATCCCTTTGCATTTGTGGATGTTGAACTTGCCGGAATAGCCGACGATCAAATTAAAGAAGAAACGCTTGAGACAAGGCTGGTGTTGTTTGCCGAGCCCAATGAAACGATACCTTTACGTAACATACCCGTAATAAACCGGCCCGCGTACATCGTTTCTGTGGCGAATGTACTCAATAACCGGACAGAAAGAGCTGCGCATAATCAGCAGGGCGGACAATTTATCGCGCCCGATGCGCGCATCCTCGTTGTGGATGATATTAATACCAATCTGGTTGTTACCGCGGGACTTTTGGCAATATACCGGAGCCATGTCGATACCTGTACCTCCGGCGCGGAAGCTATTTTAACGGTACAGCGCGAACACTACGACATTATTTTTATGGATCACATGATGCCGGAAATGGACGGCATTGAAGCTACCAAGATCATTCGCACTTTGGAGGGGGAATATTACCGGCAGGTTCCCATTATCGCCCTCACCGCAAACGCGCTGATTGGCATGAAGGAAATGTTTTTGGCAAATGGCTTTAACGATTATCTGAGCAAGCCCATTGAACTGTCAAAACTGGATGACGTACTGGCGACATGGGTACCCGCCGAAAAGCAGATACAGGAAACGGAACTTGCCAGGGAAGAAGAAGACGCTTTTACCGATGGATTGTCTGTTGAAGGCGTTAACCTTCGGGCGGGCAATATCCGTTACCGGAAAAAAGGATATTTAGATGTGCTGCGTTCCTATTGTATTCATACCCCGGCCCTGCTGGAAAAACTCCGCAATTCCAAAAGCGAAGATGAATATATCGTCACGATTCATGGTTTGAAGGGTTCAAGTTCAGGTATCTGCGCCGAAGCGGTGACAAAACGGGCGGCTGCCCTTGAGCAAGCGGCCCGAAAAAAGGATATGCGCTATATCAAACTGAACAACGATATTTTTATCAATGATGTTGAAAAACTATTGGAAAGGCTGCGGGCGTTTCTGACGGCGGTTACGGAACAGGAAAACGAGAAGCCGCTTTCTCCGCAGCCCGATCAAGCCCTTCTGCGGGAACTTGCCGACGCCTGCGAACACTACAAAGCCAACACCATGGAAGAAATATTGGACAAACTTGAAATATACCGCTATGAATCCGGCGGCGAACTGGTACAATGGCTGCGCGAACAAATGGACAACCTGGAATACGACGCTATCCAGAAACGCCTGGAGACCGAATTGACTTAATTACGGCATTACGCTGTATTCGCGGACAATATGAATTTCGTTGCGAATGGCTGATGCGTCCGCGATGAGGCCGGCTGATTTAACGGCATCCAGGGCGGCGTCTACCAGCGCCTGGGAATTGGCGATGCCGTGCAGGATGATGTTGCCGCCGGAAACGACCACCTCAAGGAAATGGATGGGAATTGCCTGATCATAGCGTATGCAGTGTTTTATCCGCTGTTCAAGGATAAGTTCCTGCAGGCGCGCGGCGTTTTTGGCTTCCGCTTCGGGGGTAAAAAAACGTTTCTTGAACTGGTTGATAATTTCGGCGCAGTCGGCAGGGTAGAAGATTCCGGTATTGAGGGAAATGTGATAGTTGCCCGGATCCCGCCAGTCAATGTCAAAAAAATAGCGGTGAAAACCGGTACGGTTTTTGTCGCTGGTTTCGATAATTTGTCGCGCCCGCCGTTCATCGCACTGGAAATAACTTTTTACCCGCTCAATGCGGATGTCGGGCGGCGAAGCAAGGAACAGCGAAATATGGGACGGCATGTTTTTGAACACCGCGCCCGCCCCCCTGCCGATAAAGACGCAGTTACCCTGCTCCGCTTCGGCAAAAATAGCCGTTTTCAGGTAATGCAGATAATCGTCCCTGTCCTGTGACAGCGACGCAAAAAGCGAAGGTTTGCGTTCATCGTATTTTATGAATTTCTGGCCATCAATGCCGTAGGATTTTATCCGTTCTTCCAGCGTGTTTTTGTCTACAAAACGATAGCCCAGCAATTTTGCCAGTTCTCTGGCGGTTTCGTCGCCGAGCGCTGCCAATTCGCGGGAAACGGCAATAATCCCCATAGCAAGCTCCTTAGCCGATCATGATGCGCACAGACTCATCAATTTGATAAAACTATCGATACGTTTGCTGTAATCGGTTATCTGCTGCGCCAAAGGATTTCTGGAAACCATATTCAGTTCACGCCAGTTAACGATCATCTCGGGCCGTTTCTTCTGCACATCTTCCGTCATATCCCTCAGGTGTTTCCCGATAATGGAAAAATGATGAGCGGCGTTGTTGATATATTCCAGCGCTGTCTCGTTGATATTGTCAATGATGCTGTTGATATAGCGCGCCTGGGTGCGATCCCGGTCTACCCTCAAAAGCGCCGCTTTTAACCGTGAACCGTCCGGGCCGTCATCCGAAAGCATCTCATCCAAATTGGCAATTTGTGCGGGCAAGTCCAGCAGTTGGTGTAATGCCTCGGACATTTCCTTTGAGTTGTCGTTGTTGGTCCACTGCCCCCGGACAAGCAGGATATCACAAAGTTCGTGAATATCTTTTTCCAGATAATCATTCAGGAAAATCAAAAGATAATTAAGCCCTTCGGCATACAGGAAGCAGGACAGATCCCTCTTTTTATAGATGGAACTTTTTGCAACGGAGTAGTTTTCCAGCCGTTCGAAATCTTCATGATCAAAAATATCTTTAAGCAATATATTGATCTGTTTGTGTTTTTCCGTGGTGTTGATGCTGTTTATATATCCCTGCGCTTTGTTGATCCTTACCTCCAGCCAGCTTTCGGCGATATGCTCGTCGGGGATTCGGGGTTTGCAGACCCACACCGGGTTTTTGGTGCCGCACTGCACAATAAGTTCCAGTATTCTTGAGTTCATGACATCCCGCAGGCCAATCAGGATTTGGGCAAATTGATCTTCCGAGATGAGTTCCTTGCCGGCGCAGATTTTGAGCAGTTTGAGGAGGGTTTTCCAGTCGTTGTCGGGGCTGACATTCTGGGCAACGGCTATAAATTCACCCAGGTCTTTTGCCAGCATTGATGTCTTGACGGGGTAGAATTTCGGGTCACCGCCAAACGGCCCCTCGGTAAAATTGGTGTCGAATTGTTTTAACAGGGCGGGAAAATCAAAATGGGCCAGTTGGAAAAAGACCATGACCAGGTTGTAACAGCGGTTTATCTGGTTTGTCCGGTTGGCGCCAAATCCGGTGACCAGTTTGTTGATGTCCGCTCGGATTTCGGTGGATAGTTCATTGGGGGGGGTTGTTTTTGCGCGGCGCTCTATCTCCGCCGGGCTTATCCGTTTGATTATTTCGATAATATTGGCGTCCATAAAGGCTTCCAGTACGATCTGCCGCAGCCGGGTTATTTTGGCGGTATCCTTCATAAAAGTCCTGATTGGCAGGATCAACTTATAAAGAGTGTAGAAAAACAGGCCTAACGATGGGTCAGCCTCGTCGGATTTTTGCCGGTAAAACTTGGCATACTTGTTTTCCGCCAGTTCCTTATGCCGCTGCTTGAGGATAAGTTCCTTATCCGACATAGTTTCGTTTGCGTCGCCCGAAAATAAAGAGATTACCTTTCCCATCAAATCTTCTGCCATAATAAACTCCTCTATTAGTATACATTATCGGATAAAATTTTACAATATATGGTATTATACTTCCTTGGGGATCTCCCCCGGGGGCGGATTTGGCGGTATTTGACCTTTTTTGCTATGGGCATGGCATTTTTTTTGTTACCCTGCAGACTTTGCTGATGTTGGGGTTTTTTCTGGAATGGCGGCGGGATGCCGCTAACGCCCGCCGGGACGAATTACCCGCTCAGGGCTCTGAACCCGTGGTATCGCTGATTATCCCCATCCATAACGAGGGCCGGCGTATGGCAGGGCTGCTGCACAGCCTGTTGGCGCAGGATTACCCGGCGGAAATTATCTTTGTTGACGACTGCTCGGACGATGAAAGCCCCGCCATGCTTGCCCAATTTGTAAGGCAGTATACTGCCAACGATGCCGCGGCACGGGGCATGGACGCTAAGGTTATCACCCTGACGGAAAACCCCGGCCCCAACCGGAAACAGCACGCCCTGTCGGCGGGCATAGCTGCGGCGCGCGGGGTGTACCTGCTGTTCACCGACGGCGACTGTGAAGCGTCTCCCGGTTGGATACGGGCGATGGCCCGCCGCATGAGCGATGGGTCGGTGGGCGCGGCTATCGGGCCGGTATTCAAGAAAAAGCAGGGGAGGGGGTTCTTCTGTTTGTACCAGTGTTATGACCACGCGATACGCTACAATTATCTGGCCGGGGCGATAGGGCTGGGCGCGGCGGGCGGCGGCTTTGGGAATAACCTCATTGTCAGCAGGGCGGCGCTGGATTCCATCGGCGGCTATGACGCGGTGCCGCCTTCGCCCACCGAGGACGCGGCGCTTATCTCGCTGATACGTTCCCAGGGCAAATACCGCATCCGCGCGATTGCCCTGCCCGATGCGGTCGTGGAAACCGGCGCCGAAAAAACGTGGCGCGCTTTTATCAACCAGACCCTCCGCTGGAACAACGGCGGCCTGTTCAGCCCGGAGCCCATGACCCGCTTTAACTACAATTTACTGATGCTGGTCATTTCCACCGGTATTCTCGCCATACCGCTGCTGTTGTTTTTCCCCGCCCTGTGGCCCCTGCCCGCCGGCGTCTTTATCGTGATGATAGAGAACACTATCGCGGCCTTTGGGCTGTTCCGCAAAAAACTCCCCCGCGGCGGGCCGCTGAATCTGGGCTATGCGCTGACCCTGCTTTTTACGCCGGTCTATTTTACGTTAATGACCCTCATGGGCTACTGCGGCATTAAGACGACCTGGAAGGGCAAGCAAGTTAAATAACCGGTACCAGCCACCCCTTGGGGTCGGGGAGGGTGCCGTATTGTATACCCTTGATGGTGTTGCGCATTTCGTTGGTGAAGTCGCCGGTCTTTTCATCGTTAAAGATCGCTTTTTTTCCCTGCCACGTAAGGGACGTAATGGGAGTCGCGCCGACGGCTGTTCCGCTGACAAAACATTCTTTGGTTTCGTCTAACGCTTCTTCAATGGTAATTTTCCGCTCACTCACTTTAATTCCCCGGTCAAGGGCAAGTTCAATGATGCTGGCGCGGGTAATGCCCGGCAGTATCGTGTCGCCTAACTCTGGCGTTACCAGTTCGCCGGACTTCAAATAAAAGAAGATGTTACACGATGAGCCTTCTTCGATGTACTTGTGATGAGTCGCGTCCAGAAACACACATTCCATATAACCGGCTTTCATCGCTTCCTGTTTTGCCAGAGCCGCTATGGTGTAGTTGGAACAGGCTTTTATCCAGCCCGTGCCCTTGGGCGTCGCCCTGATTCGCTCGGTAACTATCGCGTCGGAATTGGAAGCGGAAAAATAGGAGCTGACCGGCGTGTTGATGACCAACACCCAGGGCTCGTGGGAAATGTTAACGCCTATTCCGCCTTCCGCAATGGTAAAGGGGCGTATGTACACCGAGTCCGCGCTCATAAAGGAATCTTTTTCCCATTCCGGCTTATACCGGGGGCAAAAACCAATCGCGGCATTGCGCTTAACGGTCTCAATGCAGGCATGGACAAAAAGTTCTTCGGGAAAGGGCGGCATCAGCAGCCCCTTCATGGAACGGGAAAACCGTGCCGCGTTCCGGTCAGGCCGGAAAATCGCCAAACCGCCGTTTTTTTGGGGCAGGGCCTTGAGACCCTCAAAGCAGGCAAGACCGTACTGGCTGGTATAGTTTACCAGCGGCATATCTTCATAACAATTCCTTAAATTCTCAATTTTTTCCCTTTCCTCCGCTTTCATCGCCGCTTCTTCTTCCGGCGTCGCGTGGAGTTTTTCCAGATACTCTTCGCCCCATCTTCCGTCGATAAATTTTGCCCGGTATGAGACAGGGTACGAATTCAATGCAAATGCCATGATGATCTCCTTTTGTTCATTTTACCTATTTACTAAATATATGTCAAGGGCTATCATTATGAAAGCAAAAATGTCCGAAAAAGTTTGTTTTTTGTCTTTGATTTATTCTATTATCGCAAGGAGTGTTAAAATGAAAAAGACAATTTGTATAATGATTCTTGCGATATTTTTTATCAGTGTCTTAACGAGCTGCTCTGCCGGTACTGACCCCTATTCCCGCGGCGATCCGGGGGCGGGACTGCGGCGCATGGCGGTTTACGGGTTTGATATCGAAACCAATTTTGGCGCATGGGAACCCTGGCGGACCAACGACGGGCGCATTTTTCCCGGCGGCGACAGCCGTTTCGCCCTGGTTGAAAACCCCTTTGCACAGGGCAGCCTGATCCAGCTGAGCNCCTACTTTGNCCCCGCCGTTACCGGAAAGCCCTATGGCGGGTATGGCCTGAGAGCGCCGATAAATCCCGCCCTTGCCGTAAACGGACAAACCTACATTGAGTTCGATTTGTATTACCCCAAGAGCGCCGCCAATAAGTATATGCGGTTTGAGATTTGGTCAACCAGCACCGGCGGCGAGGGCGCGCAGTCCGACACCGGTTCCCCCGGGTCGGACAAAACGCAGGTGTATATCCGCACCGCGGACTTGACCGATATCGGCAACCTTAATCCTGAGTGGAGCGGCTATTACCGCGATGAGACCTGGTTTATGAAATCCATCTCCGCGGCGGTTCCCGTATCAGCCGGAAAATGGGAATATCTCAATATCGATCTCCACACCGAAACCGGCGCAAAACTTGACGGCGATCTGCTCATGATCGGCAATATCAGCATAACGCAGACGGACCCGGACGGAACGCCCATCCCCGATGTGGTTAACACAAAACATTATACCGAAGTAACCCCCATCAAGAAAAAATATAACCCGAAAGCCGGTTATTTTTTAATGGGCACTATCGGGACGGGAATAGTTACACCTAACACAATAAGAGGTTACCATTACGAACTTTTTGTGAGCGGCAACAACCTCAAACCGATACGGCATATACGGGCTCCCCTTTGGCTGGATCCCGATGCCAAAGGGCGTGAATGGGACCTTCCCACCGGGGAGTATCTGAAAATCAGGGAATCGGGCAAGAGCGGCGAATATAAAATGCACGGCCACGTGCTGGCATGGTACAATCAATCCCCCGCATGGATGCGGCAGATAGTACCGGAGTCGGACGGCCTCTTTTTTACCTACGGCAACAACGCGACAGGCCCGTTTCAGAAGGTGAACAAAAATATAGCCCGGCGGGTTTATTTTAACCACATCCTGTATGAAATGCGTCATTTTATGACGACTAACGAACGGTATGATTCCAGCGAGGAGCGCGGGATAATTCCCTTCCATTCATTTGATGTGCTCAATGAAGAAATCCATGAGAGCCGCCACAGCGTCCTTATTAAAGATAATCCCGATGAGTGGAAAAGCGCGCTCAAACACCTCTCGTGGCTTATGGCGATGACGGATAACGCCGCCGATGATATACGCCAGCATTATATTTATTTGCTGTTCAAGTACGCCCACATCGCCGTACCCAATGCCCAAATGGCGGCAAAATACAAGGCAGGCTATAACGATCCCGCTGTTGTTCCCGAATACATGAAACTCGACGACCATGACATCAACGGCAGCATTGATTCTTACATAACGAAAAAGCCCCCTATTCTCGTCTACAATGATTACGACATCGCCGTCTATTCCAAGGCGAAAGTTGCGTATAACATGATTAAGGAATTAAATGCCGCCTGGAAAACCGACCCGCTCTACGACGGCAGAAACTTAATTGAGTGCATGGGGATTCAGGGGCACGACACGGTCAACCCCACCCTGGCGAGCCGTAACCAAAACGCCGTGCGTATGTACGCCGCCCTTATTGACGAGGGCATACTTGACTGGATATGTTACTCCGAACTTGACCTCAAGCTGCCGGCAACCGCTCCCGGCGGCGGCGCGCTGGCCCCCGCTGTCCTCAACCAAAAACAGGCCGATGTCATCGGCTACCAGTACGCCCTGCTGTTCAAAGTCTTTGCTAAATATAGAAAGTATATCGACCATGTAATCAT
>JGI24698J34947_10002250_pt1 | contig 10339 bp, 10 predicted proteins | sample TergutMp193P3_FD_34947 | JGI IMG/M metagenome (IMG submission 34947) | reverse complement strand
GTCATTCTGCTGCTCCATGAACAAAACGTTTTCCAGCGTTGTTATCATAATGTCGGTATCTTTCCTGTAGTTTGTGTTCTCAATGGCGTTGTAGAGTTCCAGTAGGTTCTCTTTTTCGCCGAATAGGGTAGTGAAGACGCTGCTTTTGTACTTGCGGTTAGTTTTGACCGTTTCCATATCCAATCTCCTTTTTTGGGGTTCCTATATACTTAGACGGAAAAAAGGGGCAAAAAGTTCAAAAAAAGTGACTTTTTTTTATTTGCAAACTATTGTTGACGGTTTTGGGGATAAGGGGAAGGATAGCAGGGCTTGACAAACCCTTTTTATTTTTCTATATTTGAAAAGGATTAACAGGGAGGTCAATATGGCCACATTTTCAAATAACGCCGAAACAGGCGCTTCAAAGGACGTTCTTGCGGAAAACCAGGAATATGGTGGTTCGTTTGACGAAAAAGGCAATCCGGTGCCGCCACTAGACCCGGCAAAAGCCAAGGACGATGCTCACACTATTCGTGACTGCGATTCGTTTGCCGTAAATAAGGCCTAAAACAAGGTTTTTTTAAAAAAATGTTACTATTTTGTAAAAATTAATATATATTAGTGTAGCTATACCCCAGGAGACAACATGCGAAATATAATTACCAATGACCTCGACAAATGCGTAGGATGCAACCGCTGCGTTAGGGTATGCCCTATATACGAGGCCAATTTTGCCTGGAGTGATGGCAAAGGGAATGTCAAAGTCAGGATAGAAAACAGCAAGTGCGTAGCCTGCGGGAGTTGCCTGGAAGCATGCCACCACGGCTCCAGACACTACGAAGACGACACCGAACGTTTTTTCAGCGATTTGAGGTCCGGGGTTCCAATCAGTTTGTTTGCTGCACCGGCGGTAAAATCCAATTTCGACGACTACGGAAGGCTATTTACATGGTTGCGCTCGCTGGGAGTTAAAAGTATTTACGATGTTTCCCTGGGAGCGGATATCTGCACCTGGGCGCATATCCGGTATATTCAAAAAAACGGGCCAAGACCCATTATATCCCAGCCATGCCCGGCTATTGTTAATTATATCTTGATACACCGCAACGGCCTTATTAAACATCTGTCTCCCGTACATTCGCCAATGCTTTGTACGGCAGTATATATGAACAAATACGAAAAGGTTGGAACAAAAATAGCGGCATTGTCTCCATGCGTGGCAAAATCCTACGAATTTGAAGCCACTCGTATTGTGGANTATAATGTTACTTTCAAAAAACTGAATGAATACATGCAAAGGAACAATGTAAAACTGCCTCCAAACTCAAGCAAATTCGATAATTACGAGGCCGGTCTTGGTTCCCTTTACCCCATGCCGGGCGGCTTAAAGGAAAGCGTAGAGTTTTATGCCGGTAAAAAATTCAGGGTAGATAAATCCGAGGGGCCCCATCTTGTATATAAAATGATAGGCGAATACGCAAGGCAACCGGTAGAAAAACTTCCCGTTCTTTTTGATGTGTTAAACTGCCAGGAAGGTTGCAATGCCGGAACAGGCTGCGTCCACGGCAGGGATTTCTTTGAAATAAATGTCAAAATGGATGAATTGCGGCAAGCGGCACTCAAGGAAAACAATGTGCAATACGTAGAAGACCTTTTCAAGAAATTTGACGAAACTCTTAAACTGGACGATTTTATCAGGCAATATATTCCAACTCCCGTAAGTTCCATTCGCATAACCCCGGCCAAGATAGAAGAGGCCTTTATTGCGCTTGGCAAATACGACAAGGAATCCAGAGATTTCAGTTGCGGCGCGTGCGGTTGCAATAACTGCCTTGATATGGCCTGGCAGGTGGCAAAAGGCATAAATATTCCCGAAAACTGCGCAAAAAAGATGCATGACGAAGTTACAAAGGAGCACGACGACGCAAAGGAACTTTCAAAGAGCAATCTAACCAGCTTTGAAACGATTCTCGGCGAAACATCCCGCGTAAAAGAGATGATGGGAGGAATAGTCTCCAACATGGAAAGCATAACTTCGGCCATAACTTCTTACGACCGAATGGTAACCGATATAGAGAGAATTTCCGAGAAGGTAAATATCATAGCCCTTAATGCATCCGTGGAAGCGGCAAAAGCCGGTCAGCACGGGCTTGCCTTTGGCGTGGTTGCAAAGGAAATAAGAAACCTCGCTCAAAGTTCGGCAAATTCCGCAATGCAAACAAAAGAAGCCTCCGAAAAGGCGAACACCGCTATAAAAACGGTAAACAAAACCGTGCTGGATATAAACGAGGCCGTAAAGGAATCCCACGAAAACATAGAAGCCGCTTCGGAAAGCACAAGGAAACTGCTGCAAGAACAGGATGTATAACGCAAAATCTTCAAGGGCTGAGGAATTCATAGACCACCGGGAAATCCTGGATACCTTGGAGTATGCAAAAAAAAACAGGGACAATCATGAATTGATATCGCAAATTATCAATAAGGCAAGGGAATACAAGGGGCTGTCTCATCGCGAAGCTGCGGTTTTGATGGAGTGCGAATCGGAGGAGTATAACCGGCAAATTGAGGAACTTGCAAAGCAGATAAAGGAAAAGTTTTACGGCAAGCGGATAGTTATGTTTGCGCCGCTGTATCTGTCTAATTACTGCGTGAACGGATGCATTTATTGCCCCTATCATTTAAAAAGCAACAGCATCAGAAGGAAAAAACTTTCGCAGGAAGAGATTTGCCGGGAAGTAATAGCCTTGCAGGACATGGGGCACAAGCGTTTGGCCTTGGAAACGGGAGAAGACCCTGTTAATTGCCCTATTGAGTATATTTTGGAGAGCATAAAAACCATTTACGGCATCAAGCATAAAAACGGTGCGATTCGCCGCGTGAATGTGAATATAGCCGCAACAAGCGTAGAGAATTACAAAAAGCTAAGGGATGCCGGCATAGGGACATATATCCTTTTTCAAGAGACATATCACAAGGAGAGCTACGAAAAACTGCACCCCACGGGACCAAAGCATGATTATGCCCACCACACCGAATCTATGGACAGGGCCATGCAGGCGGGCATTGAAGATGTTGGAATCGGGGTGCTGTTCGGTTTGCACAGGTGTTCTTACGATTTGGCGGCTCTGTTGATGCACGCCGAGCATTTGGAGGCGGTTTTTGGCGTTGGCCCTCATACAATCAGCGTCCCTAGAATTCGCGCTGCTGCCGGCGTAAATCCAAAGGATTTTGAGTATGCCGTTAGCGATGATGCCTTTGCAAAAATCGTTGCGATTATCCGCATATCCGTTCCCTATACCGGAATGATTATTTCCACAAGGGAAGACGAGCAAACCAGAAAGCGTGTTTTGGATCTTGGCATATCTCAAATAAGCGGCGCGTCTTCCACCAGCGTGGGCGGCTATGCAGAAAAAGAAAAGGCAGAAGACAACAGCGCCCAGTTTGAAGTGATAGACAACCGTTCTCTTGATGAAATAGTGAGCTGGCTGCTGGGTTTGGGGTATGTGCCGAGTTTTTGCACCGCCTGCTACCGCAAGGGGCGCACCGGCGACCGCTTTATGACCATGGTAAAAAACGGGCAAATAGCCAATATTTGCCAGGCCAATTCCCTGATAACCTTAAAAGAATACCTTAACGATTACGCCGGCGAAGCGACCAAAGGGATTGGAGAAAAGGTGATAAGCGAGCAGTTGGAGCATATTCCCAGCCCTAAAATCAGGGAAAAGGCAGAGGAATATTTGCGGCAGATAGCTGGGGGAGAGAGGGATTTGAGGTTTTGAGAATAATTCAAAGCCCCATCAGTTTCTTTACCGTTTTTTCAATCAAATCCGTTGGAATATCGCGGCTTTCGTTAAAATCTACTTCTATTGCGTCTTGGCCCGGTTTTAGCGCTATGTAGGCTTTGCCTTCCATTCTGAATTTTTTTACGCTTGGCAATGCCAAAAGTTTGAACAGTTCCAGTTGAACCGCACCGGAAAAGCTTATCTGGCCGCTGCCGGACGAAACCCAATTTGATTTTTGCAGGCTAAATGGAATTTCAAAAAGGGAATCCAGATAAAGAAAGCCGTTTAAATCCTGAATGAACAGGGAATCCTTGCTCTCGTTGTGGGTATTTAAAAAGATGCTGAATTTAAGCGAATCCCCGGTAAAGGAATCTATCTGGGCTTTTTGGAATGTAAACTTGCATTTTTTTAAAATATTTGCCGCCTGTATTTTTTTTGAGGTAGAACAGGAGAGAATTATAAATACAAGCCCCAGGCAAATTACTAATTTTGCCACTATGCCTGAATTTTTTGCGAAAAAAGTACCGGAGTTGCGCATACAAGCTGAATTTACAAATTTTGTAGCGGCTATATTGCTTTTTGCAGGGCTTGCAATGGCGGCTGTAAATATAAATACTGCCGAGAATGCGGAAATAGCCGCCTTTATTGAAAGCGAGAGCAAAAAAATTCTGCAGGTACCGGATTCTCTTGTTTTAAATCTGAATTTTCAAACGGCAAAAGACAAGCACAGCCGGGCCGGAATCCTGTTTTTCATCGGCGAGCGGGAAGTTTCAATCAAGGCAGAATACACTATGGATTTGCCGGCAGGGCAGTTCAAGGGAACTTTTCTGGCAGATACATCCTGGTTCACCGGCTATTGCGGAATGGTTGAGTGCCGTACCAAGCCCATGCCTGCGGAGCAAAGGATAGATACCTTAAAAGCATTGGTTTTAAAAATTTTGGCGGAATTGAATAGCAGAATGCGCGGTTTAAAGGTTAGCCCGGTTGCCGCCGTTGTTGATACCACTGCTGCCGCCGATACCACTGTTGCCCCTGCCGCCGCTGCTACCGATACAACTGCCGCCGCCGATACAACTGCTGCCCCTGCCGTTGCCGATACTGCCGTTGCCGCTGATAGAGATAGTGTTCAATAGGAGAAAAATATGCAAAAAGAACCTGTAATGAATAGCGTGCTCAATCATAATGTCCTTATTGTGTGGAAACCGGAATACAATTTGGGAATCCCCATTATTGACGAACAGCACCGGGGGATTGTGAGCACCATCAATTCCCTTTTTTTCGCGATGCAAAACAATCATGGCGAAAACGTGCTTAAACCCGTGATTGGCATGGTCACCGAATACACTCACATCCATTTTCAGTTGGAAGAGGATTTTCTTGGCAAATGCGGTTTCCCCGGTTTAAAAAATCATCGCGAGTTGCACGATAAACTAAGGCAAACGCTTTCCAGTGAAGGGAGCAAAAGCCTGTGGGCAAACGACCCGCAGGAATTTCTGGAATTTCTTAAAAACTGGTGGATAGACCATATTTGCGAGAAAGACCGGGTATTCAGGGATTATCTTTTAAAGAAAAGCTAAATCTCCGGCTGCTTCCCCGTTAGCCTTGCAAAAATTTCCACATATTTGTCGAGGGTGTTTTTTACAACATCTTTTGGGATTGCAGGGCCCGGATAATCCTTGTTCCAGTCCAGGGTTTCCAGCCAGTCCCGGACATATTGCTTGTCAAAACTCTCCTGGTTTTCCCCTTCCCGGTATTTTTCCGCAGGCCAGTATCTTGAAGAATCCGGCGTTAAAACCTCGTCTATCAAAACGGTTTTGCCTTCTATTTCGCCGAATTCAAATTTTGTGTCTGCCAGAATTATGCCTTTGGTTGCGGCATAGTCACGGGCCTTGCCGTAAACCTGGAGAGTCAGGTCCCTAAGCTCTCCCGCNATTTTTTCCCCGACTATGGGGATTGTTTGCTCGTAAGGTATATTTTCATCGTGCCCGGATTCNGCNTTGGTGCTTGGAGTNTAGATGGCCGGNTCTATTTTTGAGCATAGCTTTAAGCCCTCCGGCAGAGTGTGCCCGCAGATTTTGCCGGTTTTTTGATAGTCTTTCCAGCCGGAGCCTACTATGTAGCCTCTTGCTATGCACTCTACATCGTGCCGTTTTGCTTTTTTAACGAGCATTGAACAGCCTTTTAAATAATCCGCGTAGGGTTTTAGCACGGCAGGGTAGTCCTCTACATTTGCGGTTACCAGGTGGCTTGGCATTTTCAGTTGTTCAAACCAAAAGAGCGAGAGTTGGTTTAAAATTTTGCCTTTGCCGGGTATTGGCGTGGGTAAAACAACATCAAAGGCGGAGAGACGGTCGCTGGCCACCATTAAAAAATGCTCTCCAAGGTCATACATGTCGCGCACTTTGCCCTGGTGAAAGAGCGGAACCGCGGTTATTGGGGTATCAAATTTCAAAGCCATGGGGGTAAGGTAGAAAATGCCTGAAATAAGTGACGATTCCTATAGAGTTTTTAATATTTATTATATTTTACATAAGAATACAACAAGGAGTGTTTATGCCTAAAAAAGAAAAGCCTACTTTTGAAAGCGTGTGGGCGATGACGCGGGAAAACGAACTTAGAATTAAGGAAACGGGCAGTATTTTAAAAGAATCTATTGAGGAATCCAAACGGCTAGAGAGTTTCTTAAAAGAATCTATTGAGGAATCTAAACGGCAAGATATTGTCTTAAAGGAATATATTGAGAAATCTATTGAAGAATCCAAACGGCAAGATATTGTCTTAAAGGAATATATTGAGAAATCCATTGAGGAATCCAAACGGCTAGAGAGTATCTTAAAAGAATCCATTGAGGAATCCAAACGGGAAGATAATATCTTAAAGGAATCTTTTAAGGAATCCCAATGGCGTATGTCCAGATTTGATGAGCACTTGGGTTATTTTGGGCGTAGTCTGGGCGATGTTGTTGAACTGTTGCTGGTTCCCGGAATATGCGGAAAAATGAATATTCACGGGCATCGCTTTACACGCTTAGGGCCAAACAAAATTGTCAACAAGGACAATGGAAAAACCTTGACGGAAATAGACCTTATGCTCGAAAACGGCGAAGAATCAATGGCAGTTGAAATAAAAACCAATTTAAGCGTAAAATGGGTAAACAGACACTTGGGCAGATTGGAACTGTTGCGCAAAAACGAAAGCATAACCGGCTTGAAAGGCAAAGTTCTTTTCGGTGCCGTTGCAGGAATAACCATAGACGAAGATGCCAGGGATTTGGCGCTTGAAAACGGAATGTATGTAATAGGCATGATAGAAGACGAGGAAAAACTGGAAGTTACCGCTCCTAAAAAAAACAAGATAGGCAGGTGGTAAAATCTCACTCGTAAATCTGCAGTGTGTCTTTTGGGGGCGGGAGACCAAAAATTTGCCTTAAATCTATGGAGTCCCTTGGCAAACCGGTTTCCATTTTTTGAACAGCCGCATCCCATTCCTGCAATGCCTTTTCAAATTCCGAGCGGGCCTGAAGCATAAGCAAACGGTTTTGCTCTATTTCCTTGCGAAGTATTTGCTTTCGCATTAAAAGATACTTGTCTTTTGGGTATCGCTCCAGATTTTTAAGCAGAATCAAATAATTTTCTTCCGATTCCGCATGGTATTCCGCCGCGCTTTTATACTCCTCATAAAGCGTAGTTGCATTATCCCTCAAAATTGAAGTAGTAGTGCAGGAAGCCAGTAAAAGAAACGCAAATATAAAAACAGGAAATTTCATTTTCAATACTAATCTAGTAAAACCGCATCCAGTTCATGTGCTCCGGCGTCCACAATTTTCGCTTTTCTGATTTCGCCTGTATCACCGCTGCCTTCCAAAATTCTCACTATATCGTCTGTTTCCAGAGCGTTGCCCTGCGTGCGGGCGTAAAAATGGAACTCGCTTTCCTCTGCTATGCTGTCTAAAATCACATCAAGGGTTTTGCCTGCAAGGGCTTCGTTTTTTTCCGTGGAAATCTCCTCCTGACGCTCAATTAAAGCATCCAGTCTTAGCCTTGCCGTTTCTACCGGAATATGCTCTTCCCTTAATTTCATAGCTGCGGTTCCCTCTTCGGGAGACCATATAAAGCCGCCCAGATGCTCAAAGCGAATTTCTTCCGCAAGGTTCATCAGTTCTTCAAAATCGCCGTGGGTTTCGCCGGGGAAACCGATAAGAACAGTTGTCCTCAGCGTTATGCCGGTGACGCTTTCCCGCATTTTATAAAGCAAGGTTCGCAAGTCCCTTGCGGTGTATTTTCGCCGCATCAATTTCAGCATTTTATCGCTTGCGTGCTGGATGGGTATGTCTGCATATTTGCATATACGCGGCTCCTTTGCCATTAAATTCAGTAAACCGTCGCTTATGTGCTCGGGATAAAGATACATCAGGCGCAGCCAGGGGATTCTTGTGTTTTTCAGCAATGCCTCAAGCAGGCGTTCCAAACTCGCCTTTTTGTATAGGTCCGTCCCGTAGGAACTCAAATCCTGGGCTATCAGGGAGAGTTCCCGAACTCCGTTTTCTTCCAGTTGCCTTGCCTCGTCCAGCAAGTTTTCAATGCTTTGCGAAACCTGTTTTCCACGAATGGAAGGAATTGCGCAAAATGAACAGGCGCGGTTGCAACCATCGGCGATTTTAAGGTAAGCGTGGTGGGGGTATTCAAAATTCCTTATTCTTTTTGGCGGATTTGCCCTGCACGATTTTGCCTGCGATTCAAATCCCAGAGTTTCCAGCAACATTCCCGTGCGGTAATTGCCTAGCCAAAAATCCGCCTCGGGNATTTCCCTTGCAAGTTCCTTTCCATACCTCTGGCTAAGGCAACCGTAAACTATCGCCTTTTGCCTTGNTTTTTTGTTTTTCAAAAGAGAAAGAATGGCATCTATGGATTCCTCCTTTGCCGATTCTATAAAACCGCAGGTGTTTATTAAAATCACATCGCTTTCCCCCGGGCTTTTGGCTATCTTAAAATCCGCAGACAAAAGTTCTGCGGCGGCACGCTCGCTATCCACCTGGTTTTTTGCGCAGCCAAGCCCCAAGGAGTAAAATTTTTTGCGAAAAGACATGAAATATTAATGTAGATATTTTTTGAATACAGCCATGATTTCCAAATGAAAGGTTTGAGGATAAAAAGCGAAGCCTTGAATTTCGGCGAGTTCATAACCGGAGTTCAGCAGCTTGCGGGTATCGCGAGCCAGCGTTGCAGGATTGCAGGAAACATAAATCAGTTTGCCGGTTTTGCTTTTGCAGAGAATATCGCACGCTTCCCTTGATATTCCCGTGCGTGGCGGGTCTATCAAAACGCAGGCATCGCTTAAAATCCCGGCATTTTTGCCAAGCCATTCCTCTGCGCTCACTGCATAAAAAGTGCAGTTTTTGCCCAAATTTTTTTCCGCGAATTTTTGGCACAGGGGATTTTGCTCAATGGCAATAACCCGCTCAAACCCGCCTTGCAAAAAGGAGGAAAACAACCCTACTCCGCAAAAAATATCCAAAAGAAGTTCGCCATTATATGCAACCCGCTTAATCTCATCTATCAGCTTTGGAAGCAATTCCAGATTGCTTTGAAAAAATACGCTTTCGTCTGCGTGGATGTATTTGCCCAAAAACCTTTCGCTTTGATTGTCAAACAGACGTACTTTTTTTGTCAATGGAATTTCCTTTAATTTTTCATTCAGTTTTTCGGAGAGAATCATGCACCTTTCCACCGGAATCACGGTGTTGCTGCCCCGCATTTCAAAAAACACCCGTGCCCTGCAACGATAATTCCATTCCGCTCCGTGATGTATTTCAAAATCTTGCGGCAGATTTATTTTTGCAGTTCTTGAAAACAGGTCCAGAACGATTTGCCTCAAGAGTTCTATTTGCAATTCAAATTCCGCATATTGCGCATTGCACCCCCCGCACCGGCCATAATAGGGGCAAGGCGGATTTCGCCGTTTTACATTCGGCTCCAGAATTTTTGCGATGTTAGCCCGTGCAAAATCTTTTTTCTGCTCGGTTATTTTTATTTCAACAAGTTCACCCGGCAAAGCACCTTCAACAAAACAAACCGAACCGTCACGCAAGCGGGCAAGCCCCGCCCCACCCTGAACGCACTTCTCAACTCTCAATTCTCAACTCTCAACTTGATCTAAAGCCTTTTTCCCAAAGTTATCTTTACCCATTCTTTTGAGTTTGAATCCCAGTAAATCAGATAGGCGGTTGTGTCAAAAACAATTTCCATTATACCGGGGTTTTCAATCATCACTTTTGATTTGGTGATTATATCCGTATGCTCTCCTGCGGAAGCGAACATAATTCCGTTTTCTATTACCGTGCCCTTGTCTGCGTTGCCGTAGGGTTTTAGCTCATAAGAACCGTCGCTTTGGGATATGTTCATGAATAATGCCACCTGTTCCCTTTCGCTATTCATCAGGTAGGCGGCGGCATCTATTAGACCGTCTCCGTTAAAATCGGCTTTTACAACCGTCAGCAGGTTCTTGCTGTTTTTTAACCTAACCGGGAAATTCGCCAGTTCCTTTGCGCTTTCGGGATAACGCCAGCCTTCCGGAGGGAA
>JGI24698J34947_10002249_pt1 | contig 10341 bp, 6 predicted proteins | sample TergutMp193P3_FD_34947 | JGI IMG/M metagenome (IMG submission 34947) | reverse complement strand
TCGATGATATACGGGTACACGTGGGGTATTTCGCCAAGCGCGACTTCAGGGTAGCACTCCTCCGAGAGCCCGATTTCCTTGCCGGGCAGCCACTCCAGCGTCCCGTGCGTCCCGACATGNACAACGACATGGGCGTCAAACACCTCACGGAGATAACGGTAGAACGCGACGTACTGGTGCGGGCATACCAAATCCGTCGAGTGGTACAACTCCTNGGCTTTTTCCTCGAAGGCCCGAGGCGGCTGGAGTCCGATAAACAGGTTGCCGTTGTGTATTCCGGGGACGAGAATTTTGCCGTCCACGGTCATGAACTCACCCGGCACTTCACCCCAGTCAAGTATTANTTTTTCGCGCACGATCTCCGGCAACTGCGTGAACCATGCCCGGTATTGTTCAGCACTGACCGCAGCCTCGCAGCGGCTGAGCATTTCATTAGGCGAAAGAAACCTTGCGTCGTTTGTCAAGCCGTCAGTAATTCTACAGATTATCTCCTGCCCATCGGAAAAATCAAAATCAAGCTTTAACCCTTCACGTTTCATCGCCAGAATGATGTTGAATACGGATTGGGGCGTATCAAGCCCGTAGGCGCAGCCAATCATGTCCGCCCTTGGCGGTGAGTTGTGCAGGATTATCGCCACACGCCGCTCCGGCATCGGCGTTCGCCTGAGTCTCGCGTAACCCATCGCCATTTTCGCCAGCTTTTCCGGCCGCCCGGGGATGGGGGTGTTCATGCGGCGCGAACCGTCCGGGGTTGTCGTCAGTTCCAAGCATGAAAACGGTACGGCGATAATCTGCCCGTCAAACTCAGTCTGATATACATTGGAACACAGCATCATGGGATCCAGCCCTGCGGGAGAGGATTTCCACTCTTCAACGCTGAAATATGTCGTCATCGCCTGCAACACGGGCACGCCGAGCTTCGCGAACACGCTTGCGTCCATTTGCTCCCCGATTCCCGGCGACGAAAGCACGGTCAGCGAGTGGCCCACCGTTACAATCAGAACGTCAATGCGGGCCTTGCCGTCTTTCATGAAGTACGTGTCTATGGTTTCGACAAGCCCGCCGAAGCCTGCCTCAGGCATTATGTTTGAATAAACGGGCAGGGCTTCGCCCCCGTTTCGCCTGATGGCTTCGCATAACGCGACTATGTGTTTTGTGTCTTCCTGGCTCACGTAATAAAAATGCACCAGCACCCCGATTACCGGCCTGCCGCAGGCGTGGATTTCCTCCAGCCGCTCCCGCTCAGGCTTGCCGTCCGTAAGCCCCCAAATACCGTGACGCCTGGGAAAGACCGCTTCAGGGGGGGTACATTCCACCCTTCCGATTTCCGAAAGCACGCAGAGCAGGAAACCTTCCATATTGGCCTCGCCACCAGCAAGGTAGTATTTCAGAAGCTTGTCGTATACATTTGGCGCAAGGCCGCCCAGCGTTTTTAGATCCGGGTTCTCGTCCTCTATTTCCGAATATATGAACGCGGGTTTTCCGTACAGGCACTCTTTACGCAGATCATTGAATCTCCNGAAATACGGCAACCCTCCGTGAAGCGCGATATAAACAAAATCGGCGGCCTTGACGGCTTGCNCGCATCTTGAGTATACATCCGCCTTCTTGTCTATTTCCATCGTATCAAAAAGTTCCGCGGAAATGTCGAATTTATTTTCTATACTTTTTAAAGCTCTATTGAAAAACAGTTCCTGCCCGCCGCCCTGGAATATTAAAACAAATTTGAACATACGATCCTCACACGTCATGCCCCTTCCCCATCTCCGCTCCAATCAGCCTTGCCAACCCCCGTGACAACTCNGCGATGAGGTAATCCGCCGACGCTTCCCGTGCGTCACCAAGGCCCTCAGTAAACATTTCTCGTAAAAGCAAATCCGCGTAGCCGCAAGCCTCGCTAATGCTTATTAATCTCCAGTCGAGCTGGTCGAGCAGATGGACGTAAATCGAGACGCCTGTCACAAGCGGGCCGCCGCGCAGCAGCGTTTCCAGGACTTCCGCGTAACGGGCCTTCTTCATGCCGGCGGGCAGCGGTTCTCCAAGGGCGTCCCACAACGTTTGAGCCGTTATTCCAAACCGCGACACGCGCTTGAGGACATCGTGCTGGGTTTCGGGACAGAGACCGGATTGAAGCAGCAACGCCTCCTTGACGGCGGCCTTGACCGCCCTGCCGATACATTCGCCGAGCTTTACGTGCTTGCCCGCGTCCATCAGCGTAATCGCACAGTCGCTGTTGCACACGATTATTGTGCCGTCGGTGCCGCTTCCGGTGGCAAGGCCGTGCGAGTAGCGGCTGGGCGCGGCAAGTTCCTGTAATGCCGCGGTCTTTGCTTCCGTGCATGTCACGAGGGCGCGCGTCAACGCGCCGTCCGTGAGGTTTACGTTGACGAACAGCATGATGTTAATCGTGCCGTGAAGCGCCGCTTCTTTCTTTGCAAGCTCGTCCCACGACGCGGGATCGCCCGCGCGTCCGCCGTTCACCTCCACGCCTCCGGTGACNNCCGCGGTTACGGTAATGTCCCTGTAGCTTTCGGTTTTTATGGAAGCGTTCTCCATCTGCGCNGCGGTGCCGATTCCCGCCGTCTTGTCCGGATCAAGGCCAAGCTCGACGCTGAGAACCTTCATGTGTTCGGCATAAGTCGGGGCTTTGAGTTTCGCCTCCATTCCCGCGCCGATAGTGCAGTCGTTGTTGAACACGGCAGTCAGGTCGTCGCGCAATCCGCCATTAGCGGGCGAAGTTGACAGAACCTTGCGCCTGCCCGTGAAGTTAACCACTATTGATTTTTGATAACGATGGATTTCCTCGCCCGTCACAAGCCTTTCGACTAACATCCTGCCTTCCTCCGAATTCATTTTGTTTATCGCTCCCGTTTATGCCCTTGCCAGCGCGTTAACGGCGCGCACGATTCCGGTGCTGTGAAGCTCCTCCATGCCGACAAGCGTGCCCCTGAGTTTCTCGTTCAGCTTCTCGCACAGGCGGAAGCGGATGTAGTCGTTTTCAGTGTCGATCACGATTGTGTCGATTCCACGGTTGCCGATACGTTCCGCCTCACGGAGGGCCTCGGCGAAGGCNTTTACACCGCGCTGACCGTTGGCCTTGCCGTCGCTCACAAGCACGATTGTCGGGACCGCGTCTCCGTCACGCATCTTCAACCCCATGACAACCTCGAAGGCAAGGGCGAGTCCGCTGGCAAGCGGCGTACGCCCGCCTGTCGGCAGTTGTTCAAGCCGCTTGCGGGCAAGCTCGACGCTGCGCGTGAAACCCAACAAGAGTTCCGCCTTTTCTTTGCGGAACGCAATCAGGGCGACGCGGTCGCGCTTCTGATACGAAACGTTGAGCAGCGACAGAATCGCCGCCTTGACTTCCTTCATGCGCCTGTTCGCGCCCATCGACGCGCTTGCGTCTACCACAAAGAGGATATACCCGCCGGTGCGCTTTTCGCGGATCTTGACGCGGAGGTCGCCACTTGAGATCGCGATTGCGCGCCCCGCCTTGTCGCGCGCCAACTGGTAAGGCGCGGCCGCCCTGACCGTCGCGTCAAACGCAATGTCGCTTGCCTTTTCAAAAGCCGGAACGCGGTAATTCACATAACGCCCCTGCCTGTTTCCCGAAATAACGCGATTACGCCGCCCATTGCCGGGATTCGCCTTGCGCCTCTTGCCTGAATCCTGCCATTGTGGGATGATAAAAGCCTCCCCGCCCGCCTGTATGTCGTCCGGCGTTTCGCCGGAACTTTCGCCTGACGTCTCGCGCGGCGGCTCAACACTCTCAACCGTGGATTCCTCTGTATCATGATCCCGCGTTTCAATAGAAGATTCTTGCGGCTGATTCTCCTCTTTCGGCGGAGTCTCCGCCGATAGTTCCTGCTGGGTATCTTCATTTTTATCAGGCTGATCCCGCGTTGCGGCTGATACTTCCGCATTTACCGCGCGGTGCGGCAGCGCGTACTCGGCGGCGGTGCGTATGTCGTTTGAGTTAAGGGCGCGGCGGCTGTCAAGCGCGGCAATCGACTTCGCCGTTTCGACAAGCGAGAGTTCCCCACGGTGGCCGGAACAATTAAGCTGAGAGGCTAAAGACGCCGCGAGGGCGAGCGCGTTATCTGTAAGGCGGACGCGCGGCAGGTATTCAATCGCAGAACATATCCTCTGCCTGAGCCGCGCGGTATCGTCAGCGTACCGTTTGGTGAAATCCTGCACGTTACGCTCAAACGCCAGCCGCTGCCGCATAATCTCAATCCGCGTATCGACGGCCTTCTCCGCCTCCGCGTCAACATACAGCCCAAACCTGTCAAGCAGTCCCGGCCTCAGCTTGCCTTCTTCCGGGTTCATGCTGCCGATGAGGATAAACCTGGAGCTATGCCGCGCGAAAATGCCCTCACGTTCAAGCGCGTTTATACCGCTTGAGGCGGCGTCAAGCAGCGCGTTCACGATGTGGTCGCTGAGAAGGTTCACCTCGTCAACGTAGAGGATATTGCCGTCGGCGTCTTTCAATATCCCCGGCTCGCTTTCCCTTTTTCCGCTTTGGAGCGCAGCCTTTAGGTTAATCGAGCCGACAAGCCTGTCCTCCGTAACATTTAACGGCAGTTCAATCACTTTCATGGAGGCGCTGATTTCAGCGATCCCGCGTACCAGCGTGGATTTAGCCGTACCTTTTTCGCCGCTTATCAGCACCCCTCCGATTTTCGGGTTAACGAGGTTCCATATAATGGCGTTCTTTATTTTTTCCTGACCCAGTACCGCGGTAAACGGAAAAACAATGCGCTCCATTCACCGCACCTACGGCAGTTTTTGATACATTACCAATTCATGCCCCGGAAGCAGATTGGGATAGAACATGAAGACCATATCCTCAAACCTCTCAACCACCTTGGCGCTGTTCATATAATAACCCTTATCGAAAATGTAGATCCTGTCGTTTTTAAATGCGTCGAATTCCGCCATGAGCGGTTCACTTTCCAGGAGGTACGCCTTGTCGGGGCAATATTGCGGCAGGCTCCCATAGATAAGAACGTCGGTGTTCCTGCAACGGTTAAGGAACTCTTCCATGGTGATCGTAACGCTGCCTGAACCCCCAAGATCCTTCAACGCGTAAGTACCGCCTGCCTTTTCAATCTGCTGNGCCAGGGTGGATGTCCCCGCCTGCGAATAGACNGTGCCGCTCCAGACAAGGCCGTATCCCACGGTNGTCTTGTTTTGAATATTCGCGGTCATTGCGTATAACTCATCCAGACGCGCGAGTTTGGCTTCAAAGATACGATCAGCCTCCTCGTCAAGATTATAAAACGCAGCGATGAATTTTATCCACTCAAGGGTCGCGTTGATTCCGTCATCCCTCCCCTGCAAACTCGCGTGCTTGATGCCGAATTCGTCCAGCATATCGCGCAGCCTCATGTCCGAATCGTCGCCGCCGTCCGTGAACACAAATTCGGGACGGAGGGCGACGATGTCCTCTATATTGCCGACATTCATATAGCCGTGTTCCACATACTTCGTCACACCGCTTCTGAAGCGCTGGAGTACCTGCGGGGTTGTCCAGTCTTCTTCCGGCGTGGTGACGACCGCGACGGAATCGTAAAGTGAATCATCCTCAAGAGCGCCGAGATAACCGACATGCGTCGTCACGGTGTACATCGCCCTTCTCAAGGGAGTTTCGATTAACACCGCGTCGCTGTAACCCTGTGGGGCGGCTGCACCCCTGGGAACCAGGAGCAGTCTGTTGCCGCCGGAATCGGTTACCAGTTTAACGCCGTTACCAAGGTAATCGATGTTGAAATTTAATCTGGCATATTTAATGCCAAGATTCGCGGCGGAACTAGATCCGCTTGTGTTTACGCCGGTTTGAGAGGAGGTCTGGGAACTTGTGTTCCTGTTACAACCCGCGATCATTACGGCCAGCAGCGCCGCAAGCAGCGCCACAAATATTTTTCTCTTCATAATAAAGCCTCCATGCTTTTTCTGTTTATAATCTGCTCCTGTAGCTGTCCAACCGAAGACAGTCCTACAAGGTTGATACCTTTGCCATATACCCTCTCTATTTCTTCCTGGGGGCGCAAGCTGAACACGGTCTTTACACCTGCCGCGGAACGCAGGATGTCAATGTTGCCGCGGTTGTAGGTACCGGCGGGAAAGCCCGCATCCACCACGAACGCGGTTTTAGCGATTAACGCTTCGGCGGTAGAAATGTCCGCGTTTGATACGGGTTCAAAACCAGGACCCGCAATCATCGTGAGTTTCATTGAGTCGGCTATGTGATAGTCAATGTCATTTTTCTGCAGCACACCCGTAGCAATTCCAAACCCCATTCTCGAAAGGAGTCTGTACACGGGGATACCGCTCCCGGTCCCGGAAACGACGAAAGCCTCGGGCGTTTTTTCGTTGAAGATTTCCAGGCTGCCGGTCAAGGCGTTAAAAGACGCGCCCTCAATGCCGTACAAATCGCCGATGACGCCCTCGCTGATGACGTCTTCGGGGCGTCCTTGGGCTACAACCCTGCCGTCCTTGACCAGCAGCACGAACTGACAGCTTTTCACGGCAATGTCAACATCGTGCATGGCGAGGATTACTGTTACGCCATTAACCGTCGAAAGCCGGTTAAGGATGCGTATAACTTCTACCTTGTGCTTTATGTCCAGATGGCTTGTGGGTTCATCAAGAACTATAAGTTGAGGTTCCTGGGCCAGCGCCCTTGCGATCAGGATCTTCTGTTTTTCGCCGTCGCTCAGGTGAAAGAAATCACGTTCCGCGAATTCCGCGGCTCCGACGGTTTGCATACATTCGCGTATAATACGGTGATCGTCGGAGTTGAGCCTTCCAAAAAAGCCGGTGTATGGGAAGCGCCCCATCGAAACGATCTCGTAGGCGGTGGTCATGTTTACGTTAAGCTGTTCCGTCAGCACGACCGCCATCTGCTTGGCCAGAACGTTCGGTTTTATCGAGCGAATGTCGTCGCGGCCTATATAAACGGTACCCGTGACAGGCGCGAGCATTCCGGCAAGCGTCCTGAGTATTGTTGACTTGCCAGCCCCGTTCGGGCCAATCAGGCAGATAACCTGGCCTTCCAGCGCGTTGATCTCTATGCCGCTGATGACGGGTTTTCTGTTATACCCAACATCAAGGCCGCTGGCGTGTATTACCTGGCTCACAGTTTGTCCTTTCTAACCAATAAAAAGACGACAATCGGTGCGCCGATGACCGCGGTAACGGCGCCTAACGGCAGTTCCTTGGGTGACAGGAGGTTCCTCGCGGCAAAGTCGCACAGACTTGCCATGAACGCCCCGCCGAGGATTGCCCCCGGAATGAGGATCCTGCTGTCTGACGTGCGGAAGACTATCCTGCATATATGCGGGACAGCGAGCCCTATGAACGATATAGGCCCCGCGAACGCGGTAACGGCCGCGGTCAGTATGCTTGAGATAAAAATGAGGCCGTACCTTGTCGCTTTGACGTTGACGCCCATGCTCTTCGCGTACCTGTCGCCCATGCTCAGGGCGTTAAGCGGCTTTGCCATGAGGAACGAACACAGCAGCATCGGAGACACAATCGCGTACATTATTCTTATGTGCGTCCATGTAAAGCCGGCGAAACTACCCATGTTCCACAACGCAAAGTTGGCAATTTGCTCGCGTTCGGCAAACGCGCTCAGTATGCTTGTTGTCGCGCCGCATAAATAGCCCGCCATCAGCCCGATTATCAGCAGTGTGATGATGCTCCTGACTTTTGTGGCGGCTAACAAAACAATCAGCATTACTGTCATCGCGCCGGCGAACGCCCCGATGAACATAAAAATCGGCGTTATTCGCTGGAAGCCGAAAGTAAACCCGCCGATCATGACTAACCCCACGAACAGCGATGAGCCTGAGGATATTCCCAATACAAAGGGTTCCACTATGGGGTTGGAAAAATANGTTTGCAGCAAAAATCCCGCAATCGCGAGTGANGCCCCTCCGCANATGCCCGCGAGCGCCCTCGGGAGGCGTATACGCTGGACAATCAGGTAATTCGTCTCGTCCCGCCCCGTCATGCCGAATATAATCCTGACGATCTCCGGTATGCCGATATTCGCCGAACCGTTACTGATATTTAAGAGGAATATAAGTATTACGCCGGAAGCGAATACAAGGAACGACAACGCGGTGAAGAATTTCTTCGTTGAAACAACTACAGACTCAGCCACGTTTATTCTGCCCCTCCAGTTTGTCAATCATGGAAACGTCAAACCCCGCATCATCGAAAGGTCTGCGGCGCATGCGGTGGGGAAGCACAAACCTCGCGGCGTACCTGACGTCGGATTCAGAAACCTCGGTTCTGCCGTCATACGCAGCGAGGGTTATCGCGGTTTTCAGCATCCCGATGTCAGCCCTGTGGCCGTCTACATCAAGCTCGATNCAGATCTCCGCGATGCGGNGTAAAACATCGTGTGAATAATGTACGTCAGACAGCAGCTGCTGGGCNTTCGTTATCCTGCCGCGAAGCTCCGCCTGNTTGGGTTCAAACTCGGCGAAAAAACGCTCGCTCTCGTTTTCGTACATCAGGCGGTTAGCCATTANTTTAACCCGCGCGCTGCTGTCGCGTTCGCCNTCAACTGTTACAGAAAGTCCGAATCTGTCGATTAACTGGGGCCGCAGGTCGCCTTCCTCCGGGTTCATCGTGCCGACAAGGATAAAGCGCGCCGGATGCGAGTACGACACGCCTTCACGCTCAACCGTGTTCACACCCATTGCGGCCGAGTCCAAAAGCACATCCACAACGTGGTCGTCAAGCAGGTTAACTTCGTCAACGTACANNATATTGCGGTTCGCCCTGGCCAAAATACCGCTTTCAAATTTCTTTTCGCCGGTCTTTATGGCGTGTTCTATATCAAGGGTTCCGACAACGCGATCTTCAGTCGCGCTGACNGGTAAATCGATGACCCGCATGGGGCTTTCATCATATTCAAGGATTCCGTTTTCACGGCGGACGCGGCACTCGCCGCATAGAAAAGATTGGTCGTCCGGATCGCATCCGAACTTACAGCCAAGTACCCGCTTTAGCGGCGGCAAAAGTTCCGCAAGGGCGCGAACCGCCGTTGATTTCGCCGTCCCTTTCTCGCCGCGTATTAATACCCCGCCAAGGTTCGGGTTAACCGCGTTCAGGACGAGGGCGGTTTTCATATCTTCCTGTCCGACTATCGCCGTAAAGCAATAGCCGCGTTTGTCCGAGGTTTCCAACTACATTCTCCCAAGCTGACCGCCTCGTTTTCTTCGCAAAAAAAAGTCCGCGATCGCTCGCGGACGGTAAAAATCAGACAATGGAAACACAGCTTGAGAAAAGCGTACATGTTTTCAATATCCAATACTCCGGAAGTCCGCGGAGCTGAATACGCCGCCAAACATTTCAGCGGTAAAGACATCGGCAAGTATCCGGCTTATCCGGCGCCAAAATTAAGAGGCGCCAAAATCACGGTAACGGCCTTGCGTGGGATTTTCACCCAGCTTCCTTTTTAACCGAAACGATAAAAACTACCGTTCGGACCCTGTCTTTCAGTTACATCTTGACAGATAGAGTCATATCACGTTACATAATTAATGTCAAGGTGGAAAATGAAAAAACAACCTATGCGTTCAAGCCCGGTAAAAGCCGGAATTTTATTTTTAGCGGCGCTGCTTGTTTTATTTGCTGTAACAGGCTGTACGCGGGATTCAGGCGCAGCAGAAGTCCAAAAAAATGAATTTAACAGGATCATTTCTGCGGCACCTTCAAACACAGAAATTATTACGGCGCTTGGAATGGCGGACCGCCTGATTGCGGTTGACAGATATTCAGCGGGAATCCCAGGCGTGCCTGGAGGCTTGCCTGAGATTGATTTTTTCTATCCCGATACCGAAGCCATTATCGGTCTTGAACCGGATCTCATCGTCGCCAACGAGATCAACAGTTACGGCGTAGCCGACAATCCGTTCAAACTTCTGGGCGATATGGGTATAAATGTGGTAGACATACCTGCCAGTGTGAGCATTGAAGGGATATGTAACGACATTATTACGATTGCCGAAGTCCTTGGGGTTAAGGAGCGGGGCGAGGCTCTGGCAGCTTCCATGAAAGATGAAATTACACAGATAGCCGCCGCGGCGGAAGCGTCCGAAAAGAAAACCGTTTATTTCGAAATCTCAGGCCCTCCCTTCATGTACAGTTTTGGCCGGGGCACATACCTGAACGAGATGATTGAAATTGCCGGGGGCAGGAATATCTTCGATGATCAGAACAGCTGGTTCAGCCCCAGCGCGGAGGAAATAATAACGAGGAATCCCGACATCATCTTTACCATGAATTACTCCTGGGAGGACACGGTTGCGGAAATGAAAA
>JGI24698J34947_10002248_pt1 | contig 10342 bp, 6 predicted proteins | sample TergutMp193P3_FD_34947 | JGI IMG/M metagenome (IMG submission 34947) | reverse complement strand
ATCGCGCTTTCAGGCATGGGTAACATGGACATGGTGAAAGAAAACGCCGCTATCGCGTCCCGGACAGGACATTTAACGGAAGACGAGCTGCGGCACATCAAGGCGATGATGGAAGAGAACAAAAACCTCGCCAAGCTGTACTGCACCGGCTGTAATTATTGCAAACCTTGTCCACAGGGAATCGACATTCCGTACCTTTTTGAAATCATGAACAGGCACCGTGTCTATCAGCTAACGGAACACGCGAAAAGCGCGTACAACGAAGTGATCAACGGGTGGAGCTGGATAAAAAGCGCGGATGCGTCAAAGTGCGCCGCCTGCGGCGTGTGCGAAGAAAAGTGTCCGCAGAAACTGCCGATTATCAAACAATTGCAGGAAACACACGCGGCGCTTGCCTGATCGTTTGCAGGCGATTGTCCAGTGTTACGCCGTATTCGCTGTTGTGCGGCGCGTTTAACCCTTGACCGCTCCTGCGGAGACTCCCTTGGTTATCTGTTTTCTGAAAACTACGTAGAATAAGATCATTGGAATCATACCGATGGTAAGAGCGGAGAACTGTTTGCCGTAATCGGACGATAGCGTGCCGGAAAACATATTGATACCTACAGGCAGGGACTTAAGCTCGTTACTGCTGACAAGGATATTGATCAGCATGAATTCGTTCCATGTCCCTGTTACGCCCAAAATTGCCACTGTCGCGGCGACCGGAGCCGCCATAGGCATGATAATTTTCCAGAAGATTTGCAGATATTTCGCGCCGTCTATACGGGCGGATTCCAGTATCGAATTGGGTATGCTCTTGATGTACGCCGTACTTAGGTAAACTGCCATTGGAAGGGCGATACCAATATATATGATAAGCACCCCTAACCGCGTATCGTACAAGCCGACCCCGCTGATCAACAGAAAAAGTGGAACCATAATTGATTGTATGGTTAAAAGAATACCAACAATAAAACTGCCGTGTAACAGCGGCGTTAATTTTGACGGCAGTTTGGCAAAGGCGAAACCCGCCATAAAACTGAGAATAATCTCCGCAACAACCGTAACGGAAGTATAAATAACGCTGTTCATAATCAGGGTTGCAAATCTTCCCATTGTCCATGCCCAGGGATAATTATCGACATACCATATTTGAGGAAGCGCCAGTTTACTTGTCAGCATATATTCCTGCGTAGTTTTGAACGACATCAAAACCAGCCAAACAATAGGGTATACGGCAAGAATTGTAAAAACGATTACGACAGTGTACAATATAACCAATACAATACTATTTGTTTTGCGAATATCAGCCATTTTAATCCTCCCACGAAGAAAGCCGTTTTTCTACAAAGCGGGTGATAACAATCAATATAAAGCTGATTATCACCATTATCGTTGATATGGCGTTAGCCACAGGATAATTCGGCGCTCCACGGAAAGCTTTTTCGAACATGTAAAGCGAAAGGACCGATGTTCTGCGCGCCGGCCCTCCGCCTGTCATTACAAAGATCAGGTCGAATGATTTTAGAGAGCCTGAAATGGCAAGGATCGCGGTTGTAACAATTACGCCTGATAATGCCGGAAAGATGATGTGGCGCAGAGTCTGCATTTCGTTCGCGCCGTCTATTTTTGACGCTTCTATCAATGACGGATCTATTTTTTGCAGGTTGGCGAGGAAGATGATTACATAGAATCCGGTGTACATCCAGAGAATTACCAAAAGAACTGGAAGCATGGCGTTTCTTCCGGGAATATATTCCGCCATTGGATCAAAGAAACGCTGGACTTCAAGAATGAGGCTGTTGGAGCTTAAGAATAGCCTGTTGAACAGGATACCTATTACAACGGTTGAAATAACATTGGGCAGGTATATCATCGTCTGAAAAAAATCGGTTCCCTTGATAATCCCCCGCGAAAGTATATAGGCAAGGGCAAAGCCCAGCGGGATCTGCCCGAATACCGAAATAAAAACAATCCAAAGGTTGTTTTTAAGAGCTATATAAAAATATTGGTCTTTAAGAACTTCCACATAAGACTGGAAACCCACAATCCTGAAATTGGAGTTGCCGAAGACAGTACCACCTCTGAAATTGGTCAAACTCAGGACTATGGAAAAAACCGTAGGAAAAGCCATAACAAAAAGGTACAGAAGCAAGGCGGGCAATACCAGTATAAAATATGACATCCGTTCTTCCATTTTAGTGCTTAAATTCACGCCAGCCTCCTTTTTAAAACTGTCCGACCTGACCGTATAAACACGTTTACACGGTCAGATACGAACTATAAAAACATTTGAATTTAATAAGGAAGCTGTCCCAAAACCTGATAGTCTTGGAACAGCTTCACTTACCTAAAACCTAGGGATTACAATACTCTTACTTCTTGCTTGGAGCAGTATCGAATGCCCTCTGAATATCAGCGGCTCCCGCTTGCGGGGTCTTTGTTCCAAGACCGATTTCCTGCAAAACGGTGTTAATCACACTGTATATATCGCTGTGGAATACGCCGTCAATAACGGCCGCAGCGCCGTCAAATTGGGTGCCGAGATTAGAAACCATCACTTGCAACGGTTCAAGTTGCAAATCCTGGGATCTAATATTCGTCCGTGTTGGAGTTGAATACGCGCCGTGATTAACATCAATAGTCATCATTTCCCTGCTGAGTATCCACTTTACAAATGTCCAAGCGGCGTCCTCTCTTGGTGAATTGTCGGGAATAGCCGCGCTCAAGGCCCAGCCGGTTCCGAGAATAGAAGAGTTGGTTCTGGACGGAACTTTCGCGCCTTCAATGGTGGGGAATACTGTGACTGCGAAATTGCTCTGTCTGGCCACAGGAACTAGAGCCCGGCCGGTACTGGCATCGGTGATAAAATTGCCGATTACCCAGTCGCCGTCGATGTAGTACGCACCCCTGCCCGCGGCGAAATATCCGGGACCGTCGCCATAGCCAAGACCCAGCGAAGAACGGGCGATTACGCCGTCGTCATACAACTGCCTGATAAAGTCAAGAGCGTTTACAAAGTCCGGATCGGTGAATTTCATAGTCCCAGCGTGGATTTTCTTGTCCCAGTCGAGTCCGCAGAAGCGCCCGGCTATCATGGAAAACAGACAGCTCTGCATAACCCAGTCACTCTCGTTAGCCATAACTACCGTTTCTAAGCCTCTTTGCCTCAATACCGGAACTTGAGCCTTCAGTTCTGCGTATGTCCTTGCCGGCTGTAAACCCGCCGCCCGCAGTACTTCATTGTTGACCATGAAGATATGGGTGTTTGTTACTGCTCTGGGAAACATGGCTTGATAGCCGGATGCCTGCTGGCTCACATCAAATGTAATTGGCAGGAACTCATTTTTAAGCCCGTCTCTATTAATAAGGCGGGTCAGATCCTTGAGCTGCTTGTTCGCGTGCAAGGAAGTTGATCTTCCCGACGGCCAGACATACAGTACGTCGGGAAGGTTCCCCGACGCCGCGTAAGCTTCGGTCTTTTGATGGAAGGGTTCGTTGAAGAGATCCTCAATTAACAAGGATATGTCCGGGTGAGCTTCCCTGAATGTGCCAACCAAATTTCCCCAGTCAGTCGCCGTGTTGGCCTGGGTCATGTTCGCATAGTTTAATACCCTAATTTCCTTCGAATTTCCGTCTACCGTAGCGGCGCCGGCCCCTCTGCCGCCCGCGAACACGGAACCGACTCCGATTAACAGTACCATTAAAATAATGGCAATGTTTCGTACTTTTCTCATAAAATCCTCCTATAAAAAATTAGATAAGACTTGTACGATAACCTATGATTACCAAACAAATCCTGTAGATCATTATACTTCCATTCTGGTTGAATTGTCAATTCTTTTTTAAAGGTATTTTCTAAAGAAATTTTGCTGTATTATTACTATATTTTATGTATGAAAAAGCCTTCCAGAGCGGTAAAGGGCTAATTATGCGCCTCGCACCCTGCTAATACAACGCCGGCAGTCTGTCCAGCGTTACGCCGTATTCGCTGTTGTACGCGGCGCGTAATTCATCGTGGCTTGTCGCGTTTTCACTGCACCTGCCCTTACTCCATGTCATAAACCAGGTCCACGGAACGCGTGTCCGCGAAAGCAAAGCGAGACTTGGAATAGGACCTGTTTCTCCCAACGCGGTGATTTTACCGGCGGCGGTAATTTTAACAAGCTCGTCATATTCCTCATGGTAATCGCCGTGCGTATGATCCGGCAGGTATACGTCGCGCGAGATTACATCACAGTAACTGTCTCCCACATAACCTTCCGGCAGCGGCGAGTTCCACACCCAGATCAGATTGTCCAGGCCGTGTACGCGGGTATAACGCTCGTACATATCAAGGTACAAAGCGCGCGCCGTTTCAGAGCCCCGGCTGCCCCACCAGAACCAATTTCCATTAGATTCGTGAAACGGTCTCCACAGAATAGGGACGCGCTTTTGGCAAAACGGCTTGAGCAGCCGCGCCATCGCGTCCATATCGCTTACAAAGGCCTCTCTTTCGGGAGCGCCTTCTTCCAGCGCAAGCCGCGCGTCAAAGGATGTGTTTCTCTGATAAAACGCCTTATCCGCGCCAAACAACGGGGAAAACCAATGCCATGTAAAGGTGATAAGCCCCTTGTTTTCAGTCCAAGCCCACGCTGTTTCCAGCGTATCTTTATTTTCCTCTACTTCGGTCAGGCATTCGTTTCCGCTTCCCCGGTAGTTGATATTAGGCGAGTATGCCAATAGCTCGAAACCGCACAGCGCCGGCTGTTTTCCAGTGATATTGTGGATGTATACAAGTTCTTCCTGTACCCGTGTCTGTGTATGCTGCCCAAGCACGATCCCTTTTCCGCGCAGGCCGGACAGATAATCCAGCACGTTCCGCGCTTCCGCCGACGCGCTGAGATTACAAGGTAAATATTTTTCGCTCATCATTTAACCCTAAGCGTTATATAACGTCCGGGCATTAACAACACTTCAAACACGCTTTCGTTTTCACCGCAGCGCGCTTTTGACATCGGGATAGTTTTTCCCACCTGATGTTTTTGTAAAAGCGGTACAATTGAAACGCCGGGTTTATTGATACATACGCGCACACGTTCCGTCCTGTCCAAAAAAGACTGTAAAATGAAAGTATCATTATCGTAGAGGAACAGTCCAACGCGGCCGCCGCATTCCAGCGTTACGGGCAAATTTAATTCCCTTCGCAGGAGCGTAAGCGTTTCCGCCGGAAGCTTGTAAAGATCGGCCGGCGCGTCTGGAATTGTTAATATATACAGTTTTCCCTTGCCGTATGTGCCGCACAACAATAACGGATGGCTGGAATAAGGGTTAAGCGCTGAGGACAGCACCCACATATCATTTTCGTTATACGCAATGTGAGGTATCGTCACAGAACCTAAAGCTTTTAAGTACCCGGCGTTGTTATAGCCGAATGCGCTGTTTGTAAACGCATCGGTAGTTATCTTTCTGCCTGTTATCTCAAGCGGTAAAATATCCTCAATTCCCCTGCCTGTCAATTTTTCATACAAACCGCTTGTTATAAAAACATTGCTTCCGTTCAGCAAACTCTGTTTGATCTTGCCGGTGATTCCATCGTCCCATGCGGCATCCGCTGTAAGAAATACCGTCTTCGCGTCTTTAGGATAATAGGGATATGGATCGAGCGGTATACCCATCATACCGATAAATTCGTGAAGACGCCTCTCTCCAAACGAATGGTACGGCTTATAACAAGCAATGCCAACGGGTTCGCCAATCTCTCCCGTGAAATTGTCCGCTTCATCGTAGAACGCGCCAACCGCCGCGGCGTAAGATGGAAAATTAACCAAAAGCGGAAAACAGAACAACATCTGTTCCCGGCATTTGGCAAAAAGGGTCAGATACGCCTGCTGCAAATAATCTTCAATGGTGCACTCAAACAAATCGTACCAGCCGCCTCCATTCTTGCCCGGCTTGATATGTTCAAGAAGGCGCGGCAGGAAATAACTTAAATAACGCGGCAGGTTTTGATGCGTGTAATGGGGATCGCGCGTTTCGGTGCCGGTGTAAATCATGTCAAACATTTTCGGCTCGTCTTCCAGATTGTAACCGTTAGCCTGAAAACTGTCGTACCAGTTTGGATATTTTATTATCATGTTAACATTCGGGTTAGCGGCTTTCGCGTTTTTGATAATCACGTTTTCGGAAATATCATTCATCAACGCGAGGCGGAATGAGGCCCAGTCACGATCACCCTTGGCTTTTATGCAGGATTCGCAGCGGCAGTTGGTGAAATAAAAATCATCCAGTATAACTTCATCGAAAAGCTGAGCGGTGTAAGCGGCAATCTCGCCCAGTCTTTTGCGGTTTTCGGGATCGGTAAAACACATACTGCCCATCAATGTTTTTTTTACCGTGGTTGTAATTCCGCCTGAAACCGTAAAACCCTTTTCGATAAACAGCGCTTTTATGGCTTCCATTTTCTCACGTTCTACCAAAACTTCCGAACGGTATGTTTCAAGATATATCTTGTCAAGTTTTATGTACCTGCCGGTTTTTTCAATGTCGGCCTTGATCTGTTCGATAGAGTTATCATTCAGATAACCGGCAGGCGCGTAAGTAACCGTTAAAAAATTCTTGTAATGCATAAATATTCCTCTATTTGTTCTGCGGAATGTCGGGAATCGAGGCAAAACCACGCTGGAGATCGGCATCGCTTGGGATGGAGTCATTCATAGTCTTGTCATTATACGACATATAGGCGGTCATGTCGAAATAACCGGTTCCCGTCAGCCCGAACAGTATAACCTTTTTTTCACCTTTCTTTTTGCACTCAACGGCTTCGTCAATGGCGGCTTTGATCGCGTGCGAGGATTCCGGCGCGGGAAGTATGCCTTCCGCCTTCATAAAGCGGACGGCGGCGTCAAAAACTTCTGTCTGCGTTTCGGCGCGCGCTTCCAAAAGACCGTCATGGTAGAGTTTCGACAGCGTGGAATTCATTCCGTGGTAGCGCAGCCCGCCGGCGTGGTTTGCCGATGGGATAAAGCCCGAACCGAGGGTCTGCATTCGTATAAGCGGAGTTGTCTGCGCCGTGTCGCCGAAATCGTAAGCATAGCGGCCTCTGGTAAACGACGGGCAGGAAGCCGGCTCAATCGCGATAAAGCGGGCGTTCGACTTTCCCGCGAGCTTGTCTCCCATAAACGGAGCGATAAGTCCGCCAAGATTTGAACCGCCGCCAGCGCAGCCGATAATTATATCGGGTTTTATTTTGTACTTGTCCAGCGCTATTTTTGTTTCCTGCCCGATGATCGACTGGTGCAAAAGAACATGATTGAGAACACTGCCTAGCACATAACGGCACTTGTCTGTCTTGACTGCCGTTTCAATCGCTTCGGAAATGGCGCAGCCAAGAGAACCTGTGGTATTGGGATCGGTCTCTAAAATTTTCCGTCCCGTTTCCGTTGTATTGGACGGAGACGGAATCAGAGCCGCGCCGTATGCTTCCATAAGCGCTTTGCGGTAAGGTTTTTGCTCGGAACTGATCTTCACCATGTAAACCGTCAGCTTGAGATCATAAAACGCGCAGGCCATTGCCATTGCTGTCCCCCACTGCCCCGCTCCGGTTTCCGTGGTAAGGGATGTTAGCCCCTCCTCTTTCGCGAAATACGCCTGCGCTCCCGCCGAATTGAGTTTGTGCGAGCCGGAAGTATTGGTTCCTTCAAACTTGTAATAGATTTCCGCCGGTGTTTCCAGAAGTTTTTCCAGATAATACGCGCGGATCAACGGCGACGGCCGGTACGCTTTATAAAATTCCTGAATACCGTCGGGGATAGGAATAAGGCGCGTAGTCTCGTCCATTTCCTGCTTAACCGGCTCTTTGCAGAATATCTGTTCCAGTTCAGGAGCGGTTATCGGCTGTAAGGTTCCCGGATGCAGAATAGGGTCCGGCTTTTCTTTCATAGCCGCCCTCAGGTTGTACCAGAACTTGGGCATCTCGTCTTCCGAAAGATAAATACGCGTAGGTATCTTTTTTGACATAATTTTTCTCCTTTTAGTGCATTTAATTTTAGCCTAATACAACGATAACCTGATGAACCTTCCCATCGCCAAAGGCGGGCAATACCTTGCCATCAAACTTATTGCCGTCCAGCATAATTGACTTTATTCCTTTTTCAACGCCGGCGCTGTTGTCTACCGTTATGTGATAATCCGCGCCCCGGAAATGGCGTGTAATTGTATAACCTTTCATGGCTGAAGGAATACACGGGTCGATAAGAAGACCGTCAAAAACGGGGCGCACGCCGAGGATGTACTGTGAAATACTGACAAACGTCCATGCCGCGGTTCCCGTAAGCCATGAATTTTTCGCCTCTCCGTGGCGCACCGCGTCCTTGCCGGCGACCATTTGCGCGTATACATAAGGCTCCATACGGCGCAGATCGCTGTCGTCTTCGCGGTAAGCCGGGCATATTTTCGCGTATGTTTCAAACGCGCGGTTTCCGCGTCCAAGTATTGTTTCCGCTATCGTAACCCAGGGATTGTTGTGGCAAAAAATACCGGCGTTTTCCTTGTAACCCGGCGGATAGGAGGAAACTTCACCTAACTCAAGGTGATAATCCTTGTACGCCGGCTGCAGCAGGACAATGCCGTACGGCGTATCCAGATGTTCCTTTACAGAATCAAGCGCCTTTTGCGCGCGCCCATCTTCAAGCCCGATACCCGCCATTACCGCAAAACCGTTTGATTCGATAAATATCTTGCCGTCGTCGCATTCGCGGCTGCCGATTTTTTTGCCGTGCGCGTCATAGGCGCGAAGGAACCAGTCCCCGTCCCAGCCGTGCCGGTTAACCGCGCCGATCATTGACACAATAGCTTTTTCGGCATTTTCCGCTTCTTCACCCCGTCCCGTGCGGCGGCAAATTTCTACATAATCCGGGCCTGTAAATACGAAAATCGCCGCGATTAAAACAGACTCGGCTACGCCGCTTTCAAAATTAGCCGTGGTCTGAAAAGATTCACCGGGCGTACTTGAAAAACAGTTAAGGTTCAAACAGTCGTTCCAGTCGGCGCGGCCAATCAACGGCAGTCCGTGAGGGCCGGTATGCGTTACGGTGTAATCGAAGGAGCGCTTCAGGTGAACAAATAGAGTGTCAGCTAACGTCTCGTTGTTGTCGAACGGCACTTTTTCATTGAGGATGCCGTAATCGCCCGTCTCTTTGATATACGCCGCAACGCCGCAGATAAGCCACAGAGGGTCATCGTTAAAGCCGGAGCCGACTTCGTTGTTGCCTCTTTTGGTCAGCGGCTGGTACTGATGATACGCGCTTCCGTCGGGGAACTGCGTCGCGGCGATGTCAAGGATTCGCGCGCGGGCGCGTTCGGGAACAAGATGCACAAAGCCCAAAAGGTCCTGATTTGAATCGCGGAAACCCATGCCGCGCCCGATGCCCGATTCAAAATAGGACGCGCTGCGCGACATGTTAAACGTTACCATACACTGGTACTGGTTCCACACGCTCGCCATACGCGCCATGCGTTTGTCTTCCGCCTCCACGGTGAAACGTCCCAGCAGGTTTTTCCAGTATTCGTTAAGCGCGGCAAGCGCCCTGTCAGCCGTTTCCGGCGTACCGTACTTTTCAAGAAGCGCGTTTGCCGGCGCTTTGTTGATTATGCCGGCCCTCTCCCATTTCTGATCTTCGGGGTTTTCGCAGTAACCAAGCACAAACACAAACGCTTTTGACTCACCTGAGGAAAGACGCGCCTTGATATGGTGAGAGCCGATTGGCGCCCAGCCTGAAGCGACAGAGTTGTTCGCCTCCCCATTAAACACGGCTTGCGGATGATCAAACCCGTTGTAAAGACCCAAGAATGTCTGCCTGTCCGTGTCAAACCCCGCCACGGGTACGTTGACCGCCCACACCGCGTAATGATTGCGCCGCTCGCGGTATTCCGTTTTATGGTAAATGCGCGAACCTTCGACTTCAACTTCGCCGATACTGAAATTGCGCTGGAAATTCGTCATGTCGTCATTCGCGTTCCACAGACAAAATTCGACAAAGGAAAAAATATCAATATATTTATCAACATTCGATTCGTTAGTAAGCGTAACTTTGTGAATTTCACAGGTGTCGCGTAACGGCACAAACGAAACCTGCGAAAAAGCCAGCCCGTTACGCGATGAGGAAATGCGCGAATAACCCATCCCGTGGCGGCACTCGTAGCGGTCCAGCGCGGATTTCATCGGCATCCACGAGGGTGTCCACACATCGCCTGAATCGCGCAGGTAGAAATAACGTCCGCCCGCGTCGGCCGGCACATTGTTGTAGCGGTAGCGTGTCAGCCGCAGCATACGCGCGTCGCGGTAAAAACAGTAGCCGCCCGACGTATTGGAAAAAAGCCC
>JGI24698J34947_10002247_pt1 | contig 10344 bp, 8 predicted proteins | sample TergutMp193P3_FD_34947 | JGI IMG/M metagenome (IMG submission 34947) | reverse complement strand
TTGGGACCCAAAAGGGCAGTGATACCGTCGTTGAATTCTATCTCCGTACGATCAGCAAAAGATTTAAAGCCGTGAATGGAAAGGCGTTTGAGAAACATAGGCTACTGCTTCTATTTACCTTGTCGCCGCAGTGAACCGCGCTTGTCTTGAAGAGCCGGTATCCGTCACTCTGTAACTTCCCACAGTTTTTTCCGCGTTGGTTATGCGCTGTGCAGGAGTCGGGTGAGTTTTGCCGAAACCTGACGACGAAGTTTGAACACTGCTTAACTGCCTGAGCATATCAAGTAACCCTGACGGATTGTAACCGGCGGCGGCCATAAGGCTCATCGCGGTATTGTCAGCCTGATATTCCTGATCACGGGAATAGCCGTTGTTGACAAGAGTAGTAACTATTTCTCCCACCGATTCATTAAAAATATCGGTAAGCTGATTCACGTTATATCCGGTTGCCGCTCCTGCCGCCGATGTGCCCGTCACCATAAGAGCCTGAGTAACACGGCTGTTTCTTATTGCCTTGATGCTGTGCTGTAACTGAATGTGGGCAATTTCATGCGCGATTACGCCTGCCAATGCGTCTTCAGATCTAGCGGCGTTGATAAGTCCGCGTGTAACAAAGATATGACCGCCGGATGTCGCAAAGGCGTTAATTTCCGTGCTGTCAAGGATTGCAACATGGTAGCCGTTGTAAACATCAGGCCGAGGCGAATTGATTGTTATGGAGGCGCAGATTCGGTTCAGGTAGGCAGTCAACGTTGCGTTTCCGTTCCAAAGCCTATAGGTGGAAAGAATATTCGCGGCTACCGCCCTGCCGATATAGTATTCCTGTTCGGGGGTAATTTCTTCTGCGGCAGTGCCGATGGCTTTGCTGGATATGCTGATTGCGTTGGCTATATTTTGATCAAGCACTCCTGCTTCTCCGGCTAGCTGAGCGCCGACATCCGCTACCGCCATAAGAGTCTGACAGGAAACAACCGCACCAGTAATAACAGCAATAACAATTAATGCTATGACAATTTTGGTTTTCATCAGTTATCCCCCATCGACAAACGGCCTTCTTCCAAAAACCGCCTGAGATCAGCTTCGCTGACAGTTATCGCTTCGGTTCTATCGACATCGGCATAGTTTAAATTCCGCTGTGCCGTTCTGTAAGAATTTTCAACTTCCTGATTAAAACCTTTTCCGGCGAGGGCGACTTCTCTTGCCGATGCTGTACTCGTGGTTCCCGAAACTACCTGCCTTGCGGACAGATTAGCCGACGCGGTCCATCCGGTCAATGAAGAATTTGAGGCGCTTCGTACTTCCACAAATCTGCCGCTGACACGAATAACTGTAACGCGGTCGCCGTAGTTTAAAGTTCCCCTTGTACTTGCAAAAAACCCAGTGGAAGATTTAAGCGCGGTGTTTTTTACCGCCACATACAGAGTGCCTCCGGCGGAAACCTGCGCCGCCGCAAATCCTGTTACAAACAAAACCAAACAAAAAACGATAAAAACTTTCTTCATGTTAATACCTCGTTATTATATATTATTATTTTTCCGTTAAATTGTCCACTCCGTTATCCCAGACTTTTTCATCAGGCAGGGAAGCAAGATATTTGGCGCACCTGTTAAGGTATTTTTTTGCAGCCATATCCGCGCTGTTTTTTGCGCAAATCGTCTTAAAGACGTTCTGGGCGGCGAGAAAATCACGCTTTTCATAGAAACCGAAAGCCTGCTCCCAGCTTTTAACCATGTCGAGCAGTTCAGGCGGCGCTTCTGAAGCGATGTCCAAAAGTTCGTAAAGACGCAAGGGGGTGTTGATGCCGACAACCCTAACCCTGCTCAAAGGACGCAGAACAAATTCTTCGCCGATGTGCGCCCTTGTGTATTCGCTAATCAGGATACCGCCTGTGTCGTACTGTTTATTTACTCCCTCAAGACGCGCCGCCAAGTTGACCGCGTTTCCCATAATTGTATAGTCCATCTTGTTGGGAGTGCCCATGTTGCCCACAACCATATCGCCTGTATTGATACCGAGCCGCGTAAAAAGAGGGCAAGGGTCGTCAGCGCTTGCGATTATTTTTTTAGACGCAAGGGCATTCATCACGGCAGGCGTAACAAGACCCAATTCCAACGCTTCACGGTTGATTTCCCTTTCGGTTTTTTTCATGTTCACGGCGGCGCGGCAGGCAAGCGAAGCGTGATTGTTAAAGTGAATCGGCGCACCGAAAAAGGCAATGATCGCGTCCCCTTCGTACTTGTCGATTGTCCCCTGATTGTCAAGGACGATGTTACTCATTCTTGTCAGGTAAAAGTTCAGAAGCTCTACAAGTTTTGTGGGATCGCCGAGCGCTTCAGAAATGGTTGAAAAACTGCGGACATCCGTAAAGATAGCCGTCATCTCTCTTTTTTCACCGCCAAGTTTTAATTGAGAGGGATCATGAATTATCTGTTCAATAACTTTGGGCGACAGGTATTGGGAAAACGCCGATTTTATAAAACGTTTCTGACTGCCCTCTGTCGCGTAGTTGTAAAGCATCACAGTAACAAATGAAGCAAGCGTTCCTGCAAGATATGTTACCATCGGAAGCCAAAGACCGCCCCACTGGAAAGACGCAAACGCGCCTGCAATTATTAGCACGACAATAATTACCGTCCCTCCAATGGATAGGGAAATACGGTTTGAAAACATTGCCATACACACGATTAAAACCACAACCGCAAGAAGGATCAACAGATTTAGCCATTCGGGACTTTCGCGGATAAAGTCGCCCTGAAGCATATTGTCAAGCATCGTAATGTGGCAACCCATTCCCGGATAGACTGAATTTATCGGCGTACTGAAAATATCGAAAAGCCCCTGCGCATAGAAACCAAAAAACACATAAGCATTTTTGAAATTATCAGGGGGCAGAAGAGGTTCTTCACCTTCCTTAACCGCATCTGCGCTTATCAAAATATCCATTGCCCTGTACGGAATGTATCTGTCAATCTCTCCGCGGTAACGCAGAAGGGCGAAACCGTTTTTATCGACAGGGATCGAAACATCGCCCCATTCAACAGTACCGGTTTTTTTATTAAAATTGAGTTTAAGTTCTTTTCCCGAAACAATAAACGAAGCTGCGGAAAGACCCGGAACAGCCCTGCCGTCAAACAGGGTAAACGGTTTCAACCGCCTGTAAATCCCGTCTGAGTCCGATATGCCCGTAACGCTTCCCAAAGCGCCGGCAGACCCTGCCAGTCCTGAAATCGGGAACTGCGCTTTTTCATCCGCGCCTACGCTGAACCGTTCCAAAAAAAGGCCGAAATTTTCAGTTTGAAACAGAGGCACATCAATGCCCGGCCATGAAAGAACGCTTCCTGTCTGAGTGCTGAAAACAATTGTCTGCACAACCCTGCCGTAACTCCTCGCTGCTTCGGCAAAGGAAGCGTCGTCTTCCCACGAACTTAAACTGCGCAGGGCTTCGATAATCGTTCTAAAAACACCCCGTCTTGGGGAATTGTCTTCAGACCTTTGCTGTCCTTCCACGCCGATCATTCTCGGCTGTCTTTCGGAATTTTCAGTTCTCGGCTGAAGGGCGGCATTCGCTTCGGCTTCTTCCAGCGCCCTGACCGCGTTGTCGATTATCTCATCTTGTCTGGCGTTCCTATATATAGAAGGTTCTGAAAAAATAACGTCAAAAGCAACCGATTTTGCTTCGCTCAAATTCATGTAATCGACAATTTCGGCATAAGCCTGACGGGGCCACGGCCAGCCCCACCCCCGTTCCTGCTGTGCCCAGTCAAGGCTGTCCTGATCCAGCAGAATTACGGCAATTTCATCAGACGGACGGCTGAAAGTGGAATCCGCCCAAAACCTGACCCTCATATCATAGGATTTATACTCAAGAAAATGGAAAACCCCCAATAAATGCAGGCCAGTAATCAATAAAAACACCAAACCTGTAATTATCAGCGCGATAAACTTTTTACCAATTTTTTTCTTCTTGCCCATATTACTACCCTTTTTCCGTGAAATATATCATAATTATAATAGGAGTTTATCATGGATTTAAAGATTAAAAAACCACATTTAAAATGGGTGTGGATTACGACAACAGCGGCCTTCTGCGCTTTGTTCGCTTTAGCGTTTATTCCCGGGGCATCGGCGCAGGGAAACACCGCTTCATCTGAGGGAACAAATAATACACAGCAGGTACGGAATTATGCCAACATAATGCAGAATGCATTTGACTTTATTGTTCGTAATTATGTAGAAGAAGTTGATCCAAAAGTAATTTTTGAAGGGGCGATGAACGGAATGTTCGGCGCTCTGGAAGACCCGTATTCGTCCTTTTTAACGGAATCCGATATGGGCGATATGAGCCACACAACTCAGGGAAGTTTCGGCGGAGTGGGGCTTAATATAATACCTTTCAAACAAAAGCCTGACGGAAAACTGACCTATGTTGAAGTTGTGTCTCCCATTGAAGACACACCGGGCTGGCGTGCAGGAATTAACCCCGGCGATCTTATTACAGAAATTAACGGCATATCGACCGGCACAATGACGATGGATGAGGTTCTAGGTATACTGAGGGGCACGCCGGGAGAGAGCGTAAGGCTTGTGATAAAGCGCGGAGAGCGGATGGAGTTCCCCGTTACAATAACGAGGGCGATAATCGAAGTGCCGACCGTCAAACACGCAATGATTGGCGATACAGGCTATTTAAAACTGCTTACCTTTACCCCAATGACAGCGGAAAGGGCAAGGGAGGCTATTAGCGAATTCCGCAGTAATAACTACAAAAGCCTGATCCTCGATCTTAGGAACAATTACGGCGGATTATTGAATTCGGCGGTAGAAATTGCGGACCTCTTTTTAGACGGAGGGCTTGTCGTTCGTACCAGATCAAGAATCCGCTTGGAAAACCGCGACTTTAACGCACAGCGTTCAACGCTCGTTCCTGCCGATATTCCGGTTATCGTATTGATCAATAAAGGTTCCGCTTCCGCCTCGGAAATTGTCGCCGGCGCTCTTAAAGACCGAGGCAGGGCATATCTGGTCGGAGAAAACTCATTCGGGAAAGGCTCTGTTCAGCAGGTATTTAATTTAAGCAGTGCCGGCTTCAAGATAACTACCGCCCGTTATTATACGCCCAGCGATGTAAACATTGACAAAATCGGCATACCGCCCGACCGCGAAGTTAAGTTCCCGGAATACACGGAAGAAGACGCAGGAAGATTGAACCAGCTTATCAACGCAAATAAAATCCCTGAATTTGCCGCGCAAAATCCGCAGGCAAGCCAAACTCAGATTGATACGTTTGCGCGCAGTCTTGAACGCGAATACAGCCTCAATGTGTCCCTGCTCAAACGGCTCATAAGGAACGAATTGAACAGGACTTCTTTCGCTCCTGTTTATGACTTGGAATACGATATTCAACTGCAGGAAGCCTTAAACATTTTACGGGGCGGCACTTATCAAAACCTGATGCAGAACGCTAGAACGCTCAAGTCGTTGCAGGAAGAAGCGGAAAACAATATGGCCCAAGCTTCGTAGTAATGTGAAGCAGTTTATCCTTAACAGAGAACCGGGCAGGGACAACACTGTCCGGCTGGAAGGCAATGATTACCGCTATCTTGTCCGCGTGCGCCGTCTTGCCGTTGGGGAATTGTTTAAGGCGATCCTCCCCGGCGGAGAGGAAACTCTCGTTCAGATAATCTCAATCGACAAAGGCGCATTGACGGGCAAATGCGTTCCGCCTGAACCTGATTTTTCAGGCTCAGACACGGACGCGGACAAAACTCAACTGCCCAAAATTATTTTATTTCAAGCCCTGCCCAAAGGCGATAAGATGGACTTGATTGTGCGTCAAGCGGCTGAAGGCGGTATTACGGAAATTGTCCCGTTTGTGTCGGAATTTTCAATAGGAAGAGCCAAAGCCGAAGGGCAGAAATTTCTCCGCTGGGAACGGATTATAAAAGAGGCAAGACAGCAGAGCGGTTCAAAAACGGCGACATTTCTCCACGAAGAATGTTTGACAATTAGCGGACTTTTTGAATACTGGGGCAAACTGCAAAAAGACGGCGCAGGGGCGCTTGGCCTGCTGTTTCACCATATTCGCCTAACCGCCGGCAGGGGTCTTGAAAAAAAAAGCCTTCACGGGTATCTTAATAGTGTACCCAAAACTGCGGCACTGGCTATCGGGCCTGAAGGCGGTTTTTCCGAAAGGGAAGTTTCCCTGTTTTTGGAAAACAATTTCAAGCCCTTTACCATTGGAGATTCCGTTTTACGGACAGAAACAGCCGCTCTTTACTGCGCAGCGGCAGTTAAAATAATTTTGTTGGAGAGAGATTCGTGGGAACCGAACAAAATGAAACAGTACAGCGCGTCAACCTGCTAAAAATCCCCATTGATATTGTTCCGCCCGAACAGCTTGGCGAAATAGTGTACGATCTGTTAAAAGAGGAAAAGGAACACAATATCGTTCTTCTTTCACTGTGGGATCTTTTACGCGCAAGAAGAAACAGCGAATACCGCGCCTATGTATCAAATGCGTCTCTTGTAATCCCGATTTCCAAAAGCCTGATCAGCGGAATTAAATTCCTCACGGGGGAAAAAGCGTATCGATATATGCCCTTCGATTTTATTGTCAGTATGCTTACGATTTTGGAAAACCGCGAATTTTCATGCTACCTGCTGGGCGGAAGAACAAAGGTTCTCTTAAAAACCGAAAAAAACATACGGCAAACTTTTCCGAGACTGCGCATTGTCGGGCGTTTCCCCGGATACTTCAAACGTCAGGAAGAAGCGACCATCATCAAAGCCATAAAAAAATCTTCGCCCTCTTTGCTGTTAGCAGGCGCAGGTATTCGAGGCGGAGAACGCTGGATTGCGAGAAACAACGCCGTCCTTGGAAACGGAATGAGGCTGTGGTGCAGTGATATTTTTGACGTTTTCGCAGAGAAGAAAAAACACCCCTCACGCGCCGCTTTTAACAGCGGTCTTGAATGGGTAGGCTACTGTTTCCAAAGCCCGATAAAGTTTTTAAGGATTTTCCCGTATATTCGCTACAAGTTCCTGCTGCTGCTTTACAAGATTTTTGTTAAATAACATGATCCATCTTAATCAAGCAGGCTTCGACACGGAAAAACCTAAAAGGGCGATCATCACCGGAAAAGGCGAATGCTGTTTTGTCGTATCCGCTGACAACGAAGTTGTTTTCGAGCCTCCAATGTCCGCTCCTTTTTTTGACTCAGCCTCTGGCGATACTGTACGCTCTGTCGATCTTTCGCAGGCAAAAAAACCGGGCGCGTACTTTCTGTTTGCCGACGGCTTTAAAAAAACGTTTTATGTAAGCGAACGGCCTTACCGCGCTCTTTCAGCCGCGCTTGTGAAGGGAATGTACTACCAGCGCTGCGGCTGCGCGCTTGATGAAAAACACGCAGGGCCTTTCCGCCACGGCATCTGCCATACTGCTAAAGCCTCGCTGATTAACGCCGACGGCAAAACTGACGACAGCGTAACTGTTGACGTATCCGGCGGCTGGCACGATGCCGGCGACTACGGGAGATATGTTGTTCCCGGGGCTGTAACGCTGGGGCATATACTCTACGCCTACGAACTTTTTCCGCAAGCCTTCCGCGATGAGTTGAACATACCCGAAAGCGGAAACGGCGCACCTGACATTTTGAACGAGTGCCGTTACGAGCTTGAATGGATGATGAAAATGCAGAGCGAAGACGGCGGAGTTTATCACAAAGTTGCCACTCGATATTTCGCGCCGTTTATAATGCCCGAAGCGGACACGGAAGAACTGCTGTTGTTCCGCGTATCCCACACGGCAACAGCGGATTTTAGCGCGGCGCTTGCGCTGGCTCACCGCATATACAAACCGCACAATAAAATTTTTGCCGATCAAATGCTGACGGCTTCTCTCCGCGCATGGAACTGGCTGGAGCGCAATCCCGAATACGAGCCGTTCGTCAATCCGCCTGATGCACGTTCCGGCGCTTACGGCGATGAAAACTGTGAAGATGAAATTTTCTGGGCGGCGTGCGAACTGTTTGCCGCGACAGGGGAAGCGCGTTATCGGGAAACAATGCGTTCATTGGCTGACAAACTAGATGTCGCGGAACTTGGCTGGCGCAATGTTGCCGGCTTTGGCGCGCTGTGCTGTCTGTTCGCCGTAAAAAACTTGGATGCGGACTTTGTAAAAAACTTGCGCGGACGTTTCCTTGCCGCCGCCGATAAATTTTACGCGCTGTCTCAAAACAGCGGTTACGGCACTGCGCTTGATAAAGACGGTTATATATGGGGCTCGATAATGCCAATTATGAATCGCGCCGTTGTCCTTATCTGCGCAAAACTTCTGACAGGCAAGGACGAGTACGAGGCCGCAGCACGGGCGCAGTTTGATTATCTGCTGGGAATGAACGCGACAGATTACAGCTTTGTTACAGGGTTTGGAGAAAACGCATTCCGCTTTCCTCACCACAGACCCTCCTATGCGGACGGCGTGGACGATCCTGTGCCGGGTCTCGTCTCAGGCGGCCCCAACAAAAACTTCCAAGACAAAACCTGCAAAGAGCTGATACCGCCCGAAACTCCGCCTGCAAAGTTTTTCATCGACCACACATGGACAGCGTCTGCAAATGAAAACGCAATTTACTGGAACTCACCTGCAATTTTCGTTGCGGCTTACCTTGACTCTTTGGCAAAATTATGTTAAATTTACCTTATTGATGAGAAATCTTTGCAAGGAGCATTAAAATGAATTTTAAAAAAAGATTGATTTTATTGACGCTTGTCTCGTTGTTATCGGCAGGCCGCATTTTCGCACATGACCAAGGGGATCTTATGCTGCACATAGAGCCTCAAGTTGGTTTGTCGATGCCGTCTATTAACAGCAGCGATCTTACACAGTCTTCGATAAATAATTATGATAGTTTTAAGTCGAGTACGGTAGGTGTTGAATATGCCTTTGGTATAAAAGTTCATTACTGGTTTCTTGATTTTCTGGGAGTCAACGCAGGATTAGGCATCAGAGGCATCATTGATTCATGGTCATGGGATGGTTCAATAAATATTAATTCCTCAAAGTCCGGCAGCGGAATTTTTACCAGGGCATATTTTGCTGTTCCTGTTGGTATTCGTTTTTCTCTTGACGCGTTTGTTGTAGGAGGCGGACTTTCTCTAAATTTACCATTGGGCAGTACATCTGAAACTTATAACGGTTTTACTAAAAATACCATGTGGGATAATGGTTTTTATTTAAACAATTATTTAGGCTGGTATTTTGACGTTGGTTTTGATCTGTCAGGAAAAACGGGCGCGGAAGGCGGTTATGGTATGGCGCTTCGTTTTGCCGGCTCTTTTTCCGATGATCTAAGCGGCGCCAAGGGCTCTTCGTATAACTTTAAGATTAAATACTGGGATTTCTCCGTATCTGTTGTGTTCTCCCCTGCAATTCAGTTAGCCAATTTTGGCGGAAGGGGCAAATAGCAGGAAGTAACTTCCGGCAAAAGGCGTCCACTGCGGACGCCTTTTTTGTTTTACTGTATAATGGAAACAAATGAAAACACTGTGGCGAATTGCGAAAGAGGCGGTCAGATATAAAGGCTGGCTGTTACTGGCGATGTTTGGCACGCTGGCGCTGACGGGAGTCAATTTAATTGCTCCGCGAATAATGGCTTCGATGACGGGAGTTGTCGCCGACGGAATGACAAGCGAAAGTTTTATCACTGTCCTTTGGAGCGCGGGCGAACTGCTCGCTCTGTTTCTTGTGCGCATTTTGTTCAGGTTTTTAAGCAGTTACTGTTCGCACAGAGCGGCATGGAAGCTGGTACTTGAACTGCGAATGAAAGTTTACAACGCCATTCAGTCGTTCTCTATGGACTATTTCCACAACAAACAAACGGGCGAACTTTTAAGCCGAGTGATGAACGATGTCGCCACCTTTGAACTTATCTACGCGCACATTACGCCCGACATTATAACAAACTTTGTGACTCTATTTGGCGTAACAATAATTCTTTTCAGCATTAACTCGCACCTTGCGCTCATTACTTGTATCCCGATTCCTTTCATTCTGCTGTCCGGCTGGATTTTCAGCCAAAAGGTGCGACCCAATTTTCGCAAAATGCAAAAGTCTCAAGGAGAACTGTCGGCGCAGTTACAGGACAATTTATCCGGCATTCAGGAGATACAGGCGTTTGGCAGACAGCATTCCGCGTCAAAAAAAGTACAGCACAAAGGCGAGGACTTTACGCGCAATATGCTCCGCGCCCTAAAGTTAAGCGCCATTTTTCATCCAAGCGTAGAATTTTTAACTTCCATTGGCAGTGTGATTGTTGTCGGCTTTGGCGGTTTTTTGGCGCTTAA
>JGI24698J34947_10002246_pt1 | contig 10344 bp, 8 predicted proteins | sample TergutMp193P3_FD_34947 | JGI IMG/M metagenome (IMG submission 34947) | reverse complement strand
AAAAGTTTAAACGATGCCGGCGTAAGTTTTATTGTTCATATGGGTGACCAGGTTGATTCTTATAGCACGTTAATGACGGAATATAACGATTTTTTTTCTCCGCCGGAATTGCGCAGCCTTCCATTGGCGCCTGTTATGGGCAACCACGATTCGCATTGTGAATTCATCTACCGTTACAACTTGCCAAACGAACAAATCTGGCCGGCGCCGTGTGTTGGTGATGCTTATCGCTCTGAAACGGCGGGTTATAATGATGGCAGGTTTAGTGCCGGCAATTACTATTATTTATATAATAATGTTTTATTTATAGGGTTAAATACAGCATACTTTCCAAAGAGTAAAACGGATGTGGCATCTTTTATAAACAAATATGATAATGTTATTAAAACGGCCAAAGCAGCATATTCGGAAAAATATGATTTTATAGTTGTTTCTCACCATAAATCCACTCAATCCATTGCCAAACATGTTTCCGAAAGTCAGTATTATGTAGAAGCTGGTTTTGAGAAATTAATGACCGACCATAATGTGTCTTTGGTGTTAGCGGGGCATGATCATATAAGCGTGAGAAGCAAATTTCTTGTGTGGGATGACAACATAAAGAAAAGCGTTCCGAACGAAACAACTCCTTATGGATATGGGAATTTTCATGGTGATAATACAGGCACTATATATTTAACTTTGGGAACCGCAAGCGGAATGAAATATTATGCTCCTTTTGTTACTACTTATGGTGGTTCTGCTTTTCCGTATCTTGTTGACGGTACCACCGGTGTGTATAACTTGAAACTTGCTACGGCTACCAATACGGACAAATGGCTGCTTGGAATGGAAACATACAATTATACACAGCAGCCTGAATACACTATAATTGAAGTTGATGACACCGTCATGAAGTTAAAAAGCTACTGTAAGGACGGTAGGCTTATTGATGAATTTACGATTACAACCGACAATATCCACAAAAATCAGGGGGCGGAGCCGGAATTTCCGCCCATCGAGCCGCTTTCCGCAACCTACGAAGAAGGATTGATGCTTGCGGATATAAGCCTCCCCAATGATTACCAATGGGTGAATCCTAAGACTCTGGTTTCCGCGGGCAACGCTCAGCGGTTCTCCGCGTTGCACACAAACCCTAAGTACAAGCAGCCTTCAACCGGCAGCGTTACAGTAAATGTAGCCCGCAAGAGCATTGTTCCGCCGACGGCCAACACGGGGCTTGTTTACACGGGCGGCGTATTGACCGGCGTAAACGATGGAACGGGCTACGCGTTGGGCCAAAACACGGCTGTCAACGCCGGTGATTACATTGCCGTAGCGATACCGACAGCAAATTACCAGTGGTCAAGCGGTGACAATGCGACCTCGGGAAGGAGTATTCAGTGGAGCATAGCCAAGGCCGATCCGGCGGTGGCATGGCCGTCCGGCCTCATGGCGGCAACCGGCAAGAAGCTTGCTGATGTATCGCTTGCGTCTTGCACAAACGGCAGCGGCCCCGCGGGGACGTTCTCGTGGGCATACCCGAACGAGCCGGTTGGCGAAGAAGTGGGCGAGCGGTCGTTCAGCATGGTGTTTACGCCGGAAGACAGCATGAATTATAACTCTGGTACAGGAGACGTAACGGTTATTATTGGATTCACGACCGCTGTCTTATCGCCGCCCGGCGTTGCGGGCCCCGCTGTTCGGCCGCACGAAGAGGCAACGGTCATCGCGCCTATAAACCAATTGACGGGCGAGTTCACGGCAGGCCCAAACCCTGCGGAGAGGCAATTTGGCATAGTGAATTTCTACCGTCAGGGCAAGAGAGTTGCCGCTTGCGACTTGCGTATATACGACGCTATCGGTAATGTTGTAAACAAGGTAACAATCAATGACAACGCAATCGGCAGCCAGTCAAGGCGTCATGTGGGTTCGTGGAATTTGAAAGACGCTAAGGGGAAGCTGGTCGCCGAGGGTACGTATCTTCTTAGGGGCATGGTAAAGACGTCGGACGGGAAAGGCGAGAAAGTGTCGCTGATTTTGGGCGTGCGCTAAACAGGCTCTTTCTCCCGAAATCGGCGTTCCGTTTCTTTGATTAACGGCGATGCCAAAACCTCGAATACCTTCTTTGGGTAATCAGGTTTATATATTAGCGGAACAGCCGAAAGGCTTTCAGCAGCAAGAGCGGTTTCGAGGCGAACGTTTTCGTGAATACACGCAGGTAATTTATTTTTGTTGGGTCTTCTTTCGAGAGGGTGGCGGCTATTTTGTCCAAAAAGTTGTCGTCTACGGACTGGATGAATTCTTTAAGCGCGAACGAGCGTTCCTGCTGTTTGCCGAAGTTTTTGGCCCATTTTTTTTCATATTCTACTAATATATTGTGGTTTACGGTTCCGTCAGGGCGGAACGATTTAGCCGCTGTTTCTCCGGCTGTTTTTCCGGCGTAGAGGGAATAGGCTATCCCCGCGCCGTTAATAGCGTTTACCTGCCTCGCGGCGTCGCCTATCAGCATAACCCCCTCTTTTACTAAGGGTTTTATCCACTTGCCCACCGGCACGCCGCCGCAGTGCAGGTCTGTTATAATTGCGTCCTTGAAACGGCTGTTTATGAAATCTAACAGTAATTTTTTCGGCAGCCCCGTCGTGCATTTCGTGCCTATGACGCCAAGCCCGATGTTTGCCTCGTTTTCGCCGCGCGGGAAGAGCCAGAGGTAGCCGCCCGGGGCCGCCTTGCTTCCAGTGTAGAATACGCAGGAATCAGGGTCGATGTTTTGGGATTTGACGCGGGCGAAGGCGCAGGTTTCTATGTCGCTCGGGCGCAGGGCTGTATCCCACCCGAAGCAGCGGGCGAGGCGGCTTTCGACGCCGTCGGCGAGGATTAGGCATGGGGCTGTGAACCGTCTTTCGTCGAGTTGCGAGTTGCTTAAGTCTGTATTATGGTTATTACGTGTTACTTGCGAGTTGCTTACGCACGTATAATAGCCATTATTTGTTTTTTCTGCTGATATTACTGTGGTAGATGGGAAATATTCGACGCCTTTTTCCACGGCCATCTTTACAAGGTCAGAATCCATACGCTCGCGGTCGAGAATCCAACTTTTGTCGACGTTCCCGATTTCGACGTTGATGCCGGAGGGGGAGACCATGCGGGCGCGTGTGACTTCGCGTTTAATCCATTCGGGGCGTGGTTCGAGGGTGAGGGTCAGCCCCTTGTAGCCTATGCCCTCGCCGCAGCGCACGGGGAGGCCCGCTTGCGCCTTGCGTTCAAGCAGGCAGACGTGCCGCCCCAAAGCGGCGGCGCTCATGGCGGCCATAGAACCGGCGGGCCCGGCGCCTACAACTATTATATCGTAATTGTTCATAATTTTGTTTCCTGATTTGACGACAGCGCCCCGAAGGGGCAGATTGATACGCAAATGCCGCAGGATACGCATCTTTCCGTTAATACAGTCGGTTTATTTGTCAGTACGATAGCGTCTTTCGGGCAGACGCTGACGCATGTCCCGCACTCGTCGCATAAATTTTGGTTGACGGCTGTCATCGTCCCAACCTTTCGAGCAATTTTTCCGTATCTTTTATGATGGCGCGGGCGCGTTTATCCGTACCGCCGCCGCGTTCTATTAATCGTTTGCATGTGTTTGCCGCGAGTACTTTTTCGTTTGCCAAATCGTGCATGTGGGCCTGTTTGTTCCTTGCCACGGCGCCGTTGTACGCGCCGTAGCTATCAGATTCGTAGGCATCGGCCAATTTCCCGTAGGTTTGCGCGGCCTGCGAGAACATTTTCTGGTCTTCGTAGTATTTGACTTCCGCCCACAAGAGGAACCTGCTGTTCGGCAGTTCGCTTTTCAGGCGGGTTATTATTGCGAGCGATTTTTCCGGCTGTTTCTCCTGCAAGTATATGTCGGAGAGCGCGAGCGCGGCGGCGGAGTTCGTTAGTTTCGCGGAGTTCATGCCCTCTTCGAGCTGGCGTATCCCGCTTTGTTTGTCGCCGGGGAACCAGAAGAGCACCCACCAGAGGCGTTTTTTGAGGTCGGCCCTCGCGTAGTCGTAGAGGCCCAGAAAAAAGTTGACCTCGGTGTTCGACGGGTTGATTTCACGCGCTTCTTTCATCATCTTTATCGCGTCGAGCCCGGTTCCGGCAGCGGATAGGTAGGAATTGTTTTTCAGGTGGAACGAGGCGTGTATCCCGAGCGTGAACCCGCGCAGCATGGCCGTGTAGGAGCCGGGGCCGTTTAGCGATTCGTAGCGGTCGACGGCGGTTTTGGCGCGTTCGAACGAGCGGGCGAACGCCGCGCTGTCTATCATATAGTCGGCGTCGACGTCGCGCATCCCGATTGCTACCAAGTGCAGAACGGCGGCGAGCGGGTTTTGGGCGTCAGCCGAATAGGCGGCGTCGGAGAGCCGTATCGCGTTTTCGAAACGGCACTCCAAAATCTCTTTTACAACCGAATCGGCGGCGGCTCTGTGCGCGGGCGGCACCTGAAACGAGGCCGGAGCCGCCGAGAAGAGCGCAAAGGGGAGCAGGAGCAGGGGCGCGGCATTTTTCATTAAGCGGCGCTCGGCGTTAACGACGGGTACGCGATATTGTGGCGTTTTCGGAAGTAGAGCCATGTTATGAAGAAAATAAAAATCCCCGCGGGCAAAATCAAGGGGGCGGCCAAAGCCGCGGCGAACATAGTCAGAGCGCCGCCAGCCTTGTAGGTCAGTTCCATTGTAACCGCGTTAGGGCGCACGGTATATATAATATAGAAAGGAACCGCCATCGCGGCGCAGCAAAGCGCCAGATAATCACAGGATATGAGTATGGATAATGGGATTGTTATAACCAAAGCGGCCAGCGCGATAAGGTTAGCCCCGCGCGGCCCGAAGCGGACGGCTGTGGTGATTTTCCCGTGCGCCCTGTCGCCCGGTATGTCGGGCAGGGTTGACCCAATGGAACCCGCGCACATCAAAAGGAAATAAGGCGCGGCGTATTTGTAGAGCAGCGGTTCGGACAACCCCCCGCCCAAAACGCACCACCCCGCGGCAAACGCAAGAAACGCCTCGAAAGCGTTAGTCAGAAAATCAAAAAAAGGCCGCCCCGAAAGCGAAAACGGTTTGAAACTATATATACATCCTGCAATTATGGCAATTGCCGACAAAAGCGCGATAGACAGGCTGCCCAAAAGAAGCGGCCCAACAATCGAAGCAAGGCCACAAATGATAGCGCAGGCCCAAGCCGCGTTTATAGGTATGTTCCCCCGCACAAGCAAAGGGAACCCAGCGTTGCTCTTGTCAACCTCATAATCGGCAATCTGGTTAATAACATATACCGCGCCAACAGACATTGAATATAACAATATAAGCAAGTAACAAGTTACACCGGGGAAATTTATTAATTTCCCGCTGAACCGATACATCCCAAAAGCGCAAAACCCCCAAACCGGCACAATTACAACAGGCCGAGTAAGGAAAAAAAGGTCAACTATAAGCAAAATACTCTTTTTCATCCGTTACACCCCCTAAAATCAAATCCCCAGTTTCTCGCAGTGAAAAGCCCACCATCTAAAACTCTCCACTAGATTCTTAGGGGGCGGCGGTGCCGCCCCGAAAACGAACGCCCTTTTTTCCCATATTGTTTTAAAAAAAACCTAACATCAAAACAAAGGCTTCATTCTCCCACTTCCCATTTCCCATTTCCCCATTTCCCCATTTCCAATCACTTAGGTTTAAACGTCGGGTACACAAGCCCGAACCGGTATTTATAGTATACGCGGCTCGCGAAAAACGTGAACAGTATAAGCGCCCCGTAGGCCGGCACGAACAGCGTAACGAAAGCCGACAGCAGGAACACCGGCCACTTGAACGAGTAGAACGCCGATTCCGTCTTAGCCGACAGGGCGGAGTATACGAATACCCCAAGGGAAATAGCGGCCGGAAGCGCCATTACCCATACGTGGTTTTCCATGAGGAACGAGGCGGCAAGCGCCAAAGCACACATCACGGCCGCGGCGGCCGCGGCGGCGCGTGCCCCGTAGGCGACGCAAAAAGTCCTCTTCCCCGTGTGCGCGTCCCCGGCCGCGTCGGGGATTGTGGTGGCAAGGAAGACCGCGCCGTTGGCGAAGCCCGGCGCGAGCGAGGATAGAAGCCCGTCGACAAGCGCGGGCGCGGCGATTTCCTGCCCGTTTTTGGCGGAGAGCCACCCCACAAGAAACGTGATGACGCCGTGCCCCAGCGCGTTGGCAGTGACCCCGCCGACAGCGCGGTTTTTGAGCTGCGCGGGCGGCAGGTTGTAGAGTATGCCCATGACGAACCCCGCCGCGAACAGCGAGAACATCCAAACGCCCTGCGTAACGGAAATCGCGAGCCCAGCGGCGGCGCAGACGGCGGCGAGCGCCCACGCGGCGGGGACGGAGATTATGCCGTGCGGCAGAAGAAACAGCTTGCGGTTTATTCTGTCGCTCTCGATGTCCTGAATCTGGTTGACGACATAGATTGACGCGACGAGAAGCGAGAACCCGAGCGTATTTATGAAGAGCGTCCCGTAAGCGAACTTGCCGATACCGGCGTTCGGGCTACCTGTTATCCAGCCGAGTATGAGGATTGTCCACACCGGCGCGAGCAGCGGGAACCGGAGCAGGAAGAGCATATCGACGAGCGTGCGTAGGATGGAAATCATATTGTTATAGCGGGTATTCGCCGACGGGGAAGGGGTTTGAGTATACCCACGCGCGTTGCCCTTTGTACGCTTCTACCCTGTATACGCCCGGCCGCGTAATCGTCCACGCCGCTGATTTCCCGGCGGTTTCTTTGACGGCTTCGCCGTTGCGCAGAAGTACTATCCGCGCTTTTTGGGGGAAGTCGGCGTTTAGGGTCAAGGGGAGTGGCAGCGCGTTCGCGGGGCGTCCCGGGTATTCGACGGCGTTATTGGCGTTCTGCAAAAGTATGCGCGTTCCGCGTGCGTCACCTCGGTAGAGGTTGCTGATGAACCCCTTGCCGTCCCGAATCGCGGCCAAAATCGCTCCGCCGATTTTCGATTCGTCGCGCCGCGCCGCCTTGTCGATATACAGATGGGTCCGTATTCCGCGCAGCTCCGTTTTTATGGGGAATATGCGGTAGCTGAACGGGCCGAAGGAGAATTTCCGCGTATGCGCGTCCACGCCGCCTATCCCGCTTACGAATCGCGTCCTGTTCGCCTCGTCCCACCGTGCCAAAAGCTCCCGCGGCGCGTTGCGGATTAGGCGGTTCGGGAAAAAGAGTTTCCCGAACTCAATAAGGGCGTCCGCCGCCCCGAAGTTCATAATGCTGTTTGGGAAGAAGATTTTGCGGCCCCGAAGCTGTTCCATCCAGTCCGAAATCTGGTTCCAAACCTCTATGCCGTCGAAGCCGGAGACGTCGTTTCTTGTCCAGGGGTAGGGCGGCAGGTCGGTGAAATAGTCGCGTTTTTCGGCGGGGTGGGCGAGGAAGCCGAATCCCCCCATTGCCTTGACGCGGTCGATGTAACTCTGCGGCTCGGTAAAGCCCTTGGCGGTATCGGGCGTGCCGAAGGCAAGGTAGTGGTTGAGGTTTTTGGCGTCGTTATGCTCGTACCCGATGATTACGAAGAGCTTGTCGTGCAGCCCCTGCCGCCCGTCGCGAAGCCCGGTCATGTCCATGTGGTCGGTAACGCCGATGAAGTCAAGCCCCGCCCGTTGCGCGGCCTTGATGAGCGTCGGGTAGGAGCAGCCGCCATCGGAGAACGTGGTGTGTATGTGTATACATCCGCAAATGTCGGTAACGCCCATATTTTTGGTTTCCGTTAAAAAAGTCAAAATCATTTATAATATAATAAATTGTATAGTCTTTTAACTTAAAAAATAATAATAAGGAGGGCACCCCGCCCCTGCGGGGCGAGCCCAAACCAACGACTTATGCCGTCAGTATTTTAAAATCAAAGTCAAAATCAAAATCAACGATAACGCGGTTTTGGCTGACGCCGAGATAAACAAGTTGACGTTGATTTTAACATTTTGACCGCATTAAAAGGTTGGGTAGGGCTCGCCCCGCAGGGGCGGGGTGCCCTCCATAATTGTAATTAGCGGCATTACACAGAACAATAACGAGATATTGGACATTTGTCGCATTTGGGATTGACGGGACGGCAGGTGTTCTGGCCGAACGAGACGAAGTAGGAGTTGAACGTCGTCCAGAATTTTTTCGGGAAGATTCGGCGCAGTTCCATTTCTGTTTCCAGTGGCGTTTTGGTTTTGATGTAGCCCAGGCGGTTGAAGATGCGGTGGACGTGTATGTCTACGCATACGGCGGGTTTTTTGAAAGCTACCGCGACGACCAAGTTGGCGGTTTTGCGCCCCACGCCCGGGAGTTTAGTTAACTCGTCAACATCCTGTGGGATTTCGCCGTTGAACTCTTTTTCGAGTACGCCGGGCAGCTGCTTAAGGTATTTAGCCTTCATTCTATAGAAACCTACCGGGAATATCAAATTTTCTATTTCTTTCTCCGTCAGTCCGCCCAGTTCCCGCAAATTTTTCGCCTGCTCGAAGAGGCGCAGCGAGGCGGCGGTGGTTGTCCCGTCTAATGTCCTTGCGCTCAGTATAGTCGCGACTAACACCTTGAACGGGTCGCCTGTCTGCGCCTCTATCAGGTCGACGACGGGCGCACGGTGCGCCGCGAACTCTTTGGCAAGAGTTTTGTAAACATCTTCAATCTCCGCGCTTCCCCTATTCATTTGTCTGCGCCTCTTCGGGTTGTACTTGTTGATTCTGTCGCTCTTCCGAACCGTCATGCTGAATTTGCTGCTCCGGCCGGTTTTCCGAATCGTTCTGATTATCATGTTGACTATTTGAATCATTCATATTATCCTCCTGTAGTTGTTGTTCCGACAAGCCTTTATCATCCTGTTGCCCTTCTGCGTTTTTACTGCTGTCCAACTGAACCGGTTCTTCTTGACTTCCCTTTTTTTCTCTTTTGGCCGGTATCAAATATGTGGCTTTGAACTCTATGCGGTTTGATATGAATGAGAGCGGGTTGTCGGTTTCGCCCTCGCCGATGTGAATTTCGCTTTTCATTATTCTGCTGCCGCCTTTGAAAAAATACCCGCTGTAAGCGCCGGAATAGTAAAGCCCCATTTCGACCGCGCTGCCGTTTTGCAGGCTTTTGAGCGTACTGACCCCTACGCGCCACAGGGCGGACGTCCCGTTCGCCCAGAAGTCCGGCATAATTTTCTTTTTGGCGGTGTCGGCCACCGCCAGCATCCGCGGGTCGCCTTCCGTTGCGGTTACATCACCGTATCTTGTGACATACTGGGCTGGGCTTAGGCCGAGCGCAAGGGATACGAACGTTTTTTGCGACCCCTTGATGGAAAAATACTCCGGCGGTATCGCCGCCTGCCACGACGCTTCTATAGTTAGCGAGTAGAATTTCATTGTCTCATAGATATTGACCGTTCGCCCGCTCGTGTCAAGTGAAGGGACGATTTCCGCCTGAAACTGTTTGGCATTGTAGAAGAACGACAGCCCGATGGACGCGGAGCTGTTCTCTTTTACACGGTATATGGATATTTGGAAAGGTATGAAGAAGTTGAACTCTTCCGGCGCTTCGATGACGTTGTGCCGGAGGTTTCCCGTGTTGCCGGCGGATGTGTCGCTGCCGAAAGAGGGGGGGATGCCTATACGGCTCAAAGAATCGAGCAGCGCGTTCTTCCACATTGAGAAGAGCGGGATGGCTCCGAGCGACAGTCCGGCGCCGAAGCCGTAATATTTTCCGGTTATGACGGCGGCGGTATCGCTTTTTGTGTCTGTGGTGTCCTGCGCGTAGGAAGCCGCCGCGGAAATCATAAACAATATCATACATATAATAAAACGTTTTGCCGTCATCACAAAATCTCCGCGGCCATCAGCGTGTAGTCGTCGTTAAGTTTGAAATCCGCAAGCCCTTTTTTAATGGCCGGTATAATCTCGCTGAACGTCTTTTCCGACGATTGGCTCACCAGTTCGGCAAACCCGTCGTAACCCAAAAGCCTCCCGAACTTGCCTGAGGCCTCGTTGCCGAAAATATCGTAAGTCCCGTCCGTGAAGAAGAAAAAACGGTCGCCTTTTTGGAAACTGAACTCGACTTGCTCAAACGTCGAGTCCTCTATTATACCCAAAAAGATTCCGTTTCCCGAAAGGCGGTGCGTTGTGCCGTCAATTTTGCGTACGAGCGGCGGCGGGTGACCGGCCTTGCTGTACGTCAGTGTGTTTTTCTCAAAATCGAAGACGCCCCAAAAGCATGTCATGTAGTGGCTCGAATGGATATGCGCGGCGAGGTCGCGGTTTACGCGCTTCAAAAGCTCGGCGGGGGGGATGTCCGTTTGGCTGTGGTGGTAGAGCGACATTTTGGTGAGCGTGCC
>JGI24698J34947_10002245_pt1 | contig 10351 bp, 7 predicted proteins | sample TergutMp193P3_FD_34947 | JGI IMG/M metagenome (IMG submission 34947) | reverse complement strand
TTGAAACCTACCTCCCCGCCTTCAAAGCGCTCGTTGACGCGGGCGTTGAATCGGTGATGGGCGCGTATAACCGCACGTTAGGCGAAGCCTGCTGCGCCAGCTCTTATCTGCTCAAAGACATACTGCGCGGAAGGTGGGGCTTCAAGGGCCATGTCGTCTCAGACTGCTGGGCGATCCGCGACTTCCACGAAAACCATAAAATAACCAAAACGCCCGAAGAATCCGCGGCCCTCGCGCTGAACGCCGGCTGCGATCTCAACTGCGGCTGCACCTACCCGCAGCTGACCGTCTCGTTCAAAAAAGGGCTGGTCAGCGAGGATGCGATTGACACCGCCCTTGCGCGCTTGCTGCGCACCCGCTTCAAACTGGGAATGTTCGACCCGCCGCAGCAGAGCCGCTGGAGCAAACTGGGACGCGATACCATCAACTGCGAAAAGCACCGCGCCCTTGCCCTGGAAGCGGCGGAAAAATCAATCGTGCTGCTCAAGAACGATGGCGGCCTTTTGCCGCTGGATCACCGCGAGCGGAAACTGACCATACTCGGCCCGGGCGCGGCCAACGCCCACGCGCTGTTCGGCAACTACTACGGGATCAGTTCCCGCTTTATCACCATACTGGAGGGGCTTGCGGAACAGGTTAAACATAAATTTGCCATTAACCTGCAATACCGCCAGGGCTGCCTGATGTACGGTTACGATAACTGGTCTAACCCCGCCTCCGGTCAGATAGACATTACCGGTATGGTGATGGCTTTCGGCCCGGCAGACCCCGCCGACGTCATTATCGCCGTTATGGGGCTTGACGGCGGTATGGAGGGCGAAGAAAACGACGCTATCGCCTCGGACTCCAACGGCGACCGCGACTCTATCGAACTGCCCCCCTGGCAGCTGCAATTTTTGCGGACGATCCGGGCCACGGGCAGAAAGATCGTGCTCGTGCTGACCGGCGGCAGCCCCATCGCCATACCGGAAGATATCGCCGACGCGGTTATTTTCGCGTGGTACCCCGGCGAATCCGGCGGCAAGGCCGTAGCCGACATCATCTTCGGCGACGTGGTCCCGTCGGGAAAATTGCCCATAACGTTCCCCGCCTCCACCGCGCAGCTTCCCCCCTATGAGGACTATGCGATGAAGGGGCGCACCTACCGCTATATGACGGAAAAACCCCTCTACCCCTTCGGCTTCGGCCTGTCGTACACCAGCTTCCGTTTCGATGACATCACCCTGTCCGCGCCTTCAATTGCGCCTAACGTGTCACCTAACGAGGTAATAACGGCAGTGGTAACACTCACCAACACCGGCAGGCGCAACGCCGAGGAGGTCGTGCAGATTTATGTCGCCAAAGACGAGCGCGGCGCAGACGACCCGATCTGCTCGCTGCGGGCTTTCAGCCGCGTCTATATCCCCGCGGGTAAAAGCATCACCGTTGATTTTGAACTGCCCGCCGCCGCTTTTGAAACCATCAACGAAAAGGGCGAATCCACGCTGGTTCCCGGTACGTACACGGTCATCGCCGCCGATGCCGCGCCGGTGTTAGCTGCAACTGAAAAAGGAGCGCCCGCGCCGGTACAAACAAAGATAAAGCTGCTGCCCTAATGGTATTGGAGGTTAATGATGAAAGTTAAAACTCCCTGCATTGCGCTGTTGTTGTTCATGGTACTGATACTGCCGTTTACCGGCGGCTGCAAAGGTAAAACTGCCGGAAAGGCGTCTATCACCGTTGAGGTATTTGACCGGGGTACTGACGGCGGCAAAACGAACCCTGTCAATAACGCATGGACCGACTGGATACAAAAGAAAGTGCTGGAAGACGAGGGTATCCATGTCACTTTTATACAGGTTCCCCGCACCGAAGAGACGCAGACGCTCAATGTCCTGTTAGCGTCCGATTCCGCGCCGGATATTTGCTATACGTATAACAACGACTTAATCACCTATTTCGGCGAATTGGGCGGCCTGGTTGATCTGGCCCCCTATGTGGATACATTGCTCAGGGACTACGACCAATTTTTAGGCATGGATCCCGGCATAGAAGGCGAACGCCTGATCAACCGTATGAAGGATCGGCAAACCGGCAAACTCTACGCAATTCCGGGACGGTATATGTACACCGCGTCGCAGAATCTGTTTATCCGCAAAGACTGGCTGGATAAACTGGGGCTGCCCATCCCCGCAACCAAAGAAGCATTTTACGACGCGCTTCTCGCCTTTAAGGAACAAGACCCCGGCGGCGTTGGCAAAGACCGCGTCATCCCCTTTACCATGACCGTTGACGTGCGCTGGACGGCCGGCATCATTGTAGACTCCTTTATCGATCCGTATTTAAGCGCGAAGGAACGGTGGATCAATACGGTGATTGACCGGTATATTCTGGTGCCGGGGTACAAGGAAGGCTACCGCTTCCTCAATAAAATGTTCAATGCCGGCCTTATCGACCGGGATTTTCCCCTCTACCGGGATGACAAGACGCTGGAGAATGTACTTAAAGCGGGCTTCGCCGGTTCCTTTGCGCATAACTGGGACCTTATTTACCGGGATAACACCAAGATACTCGAAGACTTACAAAAAAATATACCCGGCGCACAGCTGATACCCATAGACGCCATTAAAAGCGCTGACGGCCTTACCCATAAACGGGGCTCGCCGCCCACTTCCCTGTACTGGTTCATTCCCAAAAGCGCGAAGAACCCCGAAGCGGCTATCCGTTATGCGAACTGGCTTTCCCGTTTTGAAAATTATAACTTTTTGCAGATAGGGCAGCCGGGGGTAAACCACGAAATCGTAAACGGCGTACCCAAAATAATACCGGCCACCGGCCCGTGGATACAGAATTCCTCGGGTAACGGCGACTATGCGTTTATGCTGAACGGCTATGATCTGGGCGACCCGGAACTGAACGCGCGGATGCTGGCCAACAGCTACGCCTGGCCGCCGGAAGTTATCATGGAAGCCTACCGGATTTCATCGACTAACGCGAATCCCGGGCCGTTTATTCCGGTAAAACTCCTCGCAGCCACTCCGTACCACCAGACGCTGGTCAACAAGGCGGAAGTATTGTATTCGGAATCGGTTACGGCGCGGACGGACAATTTTGATCGCGTATGGGACGACGGGGTAAAGGACTGGCTGCTTTCCGGCGCGCAGGCCATAATCGACGAGCGCCGGGAAAAATACCCGCAATAAAGGAGTGCATGTTGCAAGACGGTTCGGCAATACTGTTTAACGCAGGCTGGAAATTTCTGTTGGGGGATGCGAAAAGCGCCTATCGCAGCCGTTACCCCGATCATACCTGGAAACGGGTCGACCTGCCCCATGACTGGGTTATCGCGCAGCCTTTCAGCCGGGGCAAGCCCGGCCCCTATACGCACCAAACCATGCAGGGTTTTTTTGCGTGGGAAGGCGTCGCGTGGTACCGCAAGGAATTTACCCTTGCCGATCTGGCCGGGAAAGAAGTGTCGATGTACTTCGGCGGCGCTTACCGCAACAGCACGGTCTATGTTAACGGTAAAGAAGCCGGAGGCCGCGCGTACGGTTACTCAAGTTTTGAATTAAACATTACCGGCCTGGTGCACGAGGGCGGCAATGTTATCGCCGTGCGGCTGGACAACGGCTGCGAAGCCCCGGACCGCTGGTATTCCGGTTCCGGCCTTTTCAGAAACGTGTATCTTAAAATAACGCCCGTTACGCATATCAAAACCTGGGGCGTCCACGTGAAGCCAAAAATGACGGATAACGCGCGGCAGGCCGAAGTCGAGGTGGAAACAACGGTGGTCAGTTCCCTGAAAAAAGGTTCCGGCACGGTGTTGGTGCAGTTGACAGGGCCGCACGGCGCGCTGTCCGGCAAAACCTCCGCCCCCTTTGACCTGGGCGGGAAGGCGGAGACAATCGTCAAGTGCACGATACCCGTCCGCAATCCCGCGCTTTGGTCTGCACAAGAGCCGCATTTGTACCGCGCCGTGGTGCACCTTGAAACCGGCGCTAACAGCGGGGCACAGCCGGTTGAGGTTCCCTTCGGCATCCGCACGATAGCGATCGTTAACCGCAAGGGAATGATGGTTAACGGCCGGCCCGTAAAACTCAAGGGCGTATGCCTGCACCACGACTGCGGCATTACCGGCGCCGCGCATTATGACAGCGTGTGGCGCCGCCGGCTGCTCAGACTTAAAAATATCGGGTGCAACGCAATCAGAACCAGCCACAACCCCCCGGCGGAAGAATTCCTCGATCTGTGCGACGAGCTGGGTTTTTATGTAATCGACGAATGTTTTGACAAATGGAAAAGCGGCTATTATGCCGCGCATTTTGACTCGGACGCGCGGCGCGATCTTGAAGACTTCATCCTGCGCGACCGTAACCACCCCTCGGTTTTTATGTGGAGTATCGGCAACGAGGTGGAAAATCAGGGCGCGCCCTCAATGTTGAAAATACAGCAAACGCTGGTCTCCATCGTCCGCGCCCTTGACAGCCGGCCCGTAACCTGCGCCCTTGAGCCGCACGTTCATCCCAAAACGTTAATCGGTGCGCCTGCCGCTGAACTGGCGGCGCTCACCAAAAAAATTACGCAGGATGTCGACGTTATCGGCCTCAATTACCACGAGCCGCTCTATCAGGACTACACCGCCGCCATCGGCAAGCCGATTATCGGCACGGAGTGTTATGAGTATTACAGCAGCACCGCCCTCAACTATGAAGACGTCACCGACAAAAACCCCTGGCAATTTGTTCTGGAAAACGACAACGTCATCGGCCAGTTTATCTGGGCCGGCATTGATTATCTGGGCGAAGCCGCATGGCCATCAAAAGGCTGGACCGGCTCAATCTTCGACATCTGCGGCTTTATGAAGCCTAACGCATGGTTCCGTAAAAGCATCTGGTCGGACGAGCCGGTGGTGTACCTTGCCTTTCACGATCAAGCCGTAAAGCCAACGTACACGCGGGGCCGCTGGTCGTTCCCCCCGGTTTCCGCGCACCTTAACCACGAGCATTTTTACCGGCGCACCGTTACCGCGGTTATCTACACCAACTGCGATGAGGTGGAACTGCGGATCAATAACAAAAAAATGGGCCGCAGAAAACCCGCCGATTTCAAAAGCGGTATTATTGAGTGGACTTTTGAGTATGCCTATGGCAAGGTTGAGGCCGTTGGATACCGCGCCGGCAAAGAGGTTGGTTCCCATACGCTGCAAACGGCGGGAGAAGCGAAAAAAATGCTGCTGGAGCCGGACAAATCCAGCATTGCGTTAGGCGACATTGCCCATGTTGAAATAAGCGTTGTCGACGCGAACGGAATCCTCTGCCCGAATGCGGAGGCGCTGATCGCATTTTCCCTGACCGGCGACGGCGCAATTCTCGGCGCCTGTTCCCCGGATTTGAATGACGATTCCGGTTTTACCCTGCCCAAAGTGGTTACCTCAGGCGGCCGGGCCCTGCTCATGCTCAAGGCCGGCGGCAGTCCCGGCGCGCTGGAATTAAAGGCATACTCTGCGAACTTAAAACCGGCCTCACTGCGATTCAAGGTGCAATAAGTTCAACCGCGCCGACCGGACGGATGCGCAGTACCGTCACCGCGCCGCTTCCGAAAAGCGCTTCCATCCGCTGGCGGTAGTTGTCAAGGGCCGCGACGGGGATGTAGGCTTGTATCGTGCCCGCAAAGCCGCCGCCGTGCACGCGGCAGGCGGCCTGCAAGCCCTGTTCGCGGAAAAATTCCCTGGACACGGCAAGGGCAAGCGGCAGTCCCTGTTCGCGGTGGTCGCGCGGCGAGTACAGGTTCTGCAAAAGTTCCCAGGATGAATCCCCCGATTCGTTGACCAGTTCCAAAAACCGCCCTATGTGTTTCGTTTCAGCCATGGCCTGCGCGCGGCGGTCTTCATTGCAAAAGTGCATTGCCCGCAGCAGGGCGCGGTCTCCGGCGGCTTTTCTCACTGCGCCGGCATGCGCCAGCAATTGCGCAAGATCGACTTCCCGCAAATAAGATTTGCCAAAAAAGCGGGCGACGGCTTGCATCTCCTGGGGGATGGCGGCGTAATCGGGGGTAAGGTCGGCGTGGCTTCCGCGGGTGTTGACCACGCAGAGGGCAAAGCCGGCGGCCAGCGGGTCAAAGTCGAGCGCGGTAACCTCAGGCGCGCCGGGATCGGCAAAATCAATGGCGACCACGCCGCCGCACGCGGACGCGGCCTGATCCATCAACCCCGAAGGTTTGCCAAAATAGTCGTTCTCCGCCTTCTGACCGATTTGGGCAAGTTCCAGCGCGGAGCATCGCCCGCCGCCGTACAGGGCGTCAATAATTTTCGCCAACAGCACTTCCACCGCCGCGGAAGAGGACAGGCCGGAGCCGGGCAGTACCGTCGACGATGCGTTGGCGCTGAAGCCGCCCGGCTGCACTCCCCGGCGGGCAAACTCAGCGGCAATGCCCCGCACCAGCGCCGCGGTGGTTCCCCGTTCCGCTGGCCGGGGGGAAAGGCCGTCGCCCAAATCTATCCGCACATCGGGGAACCCGGTCGAACGGAAAAAGATGGTGCGGTCGCTGCGGGGAACGGCGACGGCGGCGGCGTCCAGATGAACGGCCGCGGCAAGCACCCGGCCCCGGTTGTGGTCGGTGTGGTTTCCCCCCAACTCGGTGCGTCCCGGCGCGCTGAAAGCCCGCGCATTTTCCGGGAAACCGGCCTCGGACGATATTCCCGCGGCCAAAGCGGCATACCGCTGTTGTTCCCGCTCAAGCGCGTCAGGCCCGTACAGCTTAATCAATAATGCATCTGGTATCATAAAAGTTTATGATATGCTATTATAGCAACTATGAAAATGACCATGCGATGGTTCGGGCCCGGCTATGATCCGGTTACCCTGGACAAAATCAGGCAAGTGCCCGGATTGGGCGGCGTTATTACCACGTTGTACGGCGTCCCGCCGGGAGAGGAATGGAGCAAAGAAGCGGTGCTCGCCCTGAAAGAAAGGGTTGCGGACGCCGGGCTTTCCATTGCCGGTATTGAAAGCGTCAACATTCACGATTCGATTAAAACAGCCAGCAGCGACCGCGACATGTACATTGAAAAGTACATCGCCACCCTTAAAGTAATCGGCGAAGCGGGCATCGATCTGGTCTGTTACAATTTTATGGCGGTGTTTGACTGGACCCGTTCCGATCTCGCCAAACTCCGCCCCGACGGTTCTACGGTCATGGCGTACGAACACGCGCTTATCGCCGGAGTCAATCCCGACACGATGTTCGACATGATGAGCGCCAAGGCGGGCGGCTACCTGCTGCCCGGATGGGAACCGGAGCGCATGGCAAAAATAAAAGAGCTGTTTCATCTCTATCAGCAAATTGATGAAGAAACGCTGTTTGCCAATCTTGAATATTTTTTAAAAGCTATTATGCCCGCGTGCGAAAAATACGGCGTCAACATGGCGATTCACCCCGACGATCCCGCGTGGTCGGTGTTCGGCCTTCCCCGCATTATGACTAACAAGGAGCAGTTATTGCGGCTTATCCGCATGGTGGACAATCCGCATAACGGCGTGACCCTCTGCACCGGCAGTTTGGGCAGCAACCCCGCCAACGACATTCCCGATATTATCCGCAGCCTCAAGGGCCGCATACACTTCGCCCATGTCCGCAATGTGAAGCATAACGCCCCCGGCAATTTTGAAGAATCCGCCCACCTTTCCAGCGACGGCTCTCTGGACATGTACGCGGTGATGAAGGCCCTCTACGATGCGGGCTTCGACGGCCCCATCCGCCCCGACCACGGCAGAAATATCTGGGGCGAAGTTTCCATGCCCGGCTATGGCCTGTACGACCGCGCCATCGGCCTGAGCTACCTCAGCGGCCTGTGGGAAGCGATAGCGAAAGGCGCGGCGAAAGGATAAGCGCATGGAAGCAAGATTTGAAAATAAAATACCCTCTATTCGTCAGCTTATCCTTGAAAGCATAGATAATACTATTATCAATAAGATATATCTTTTTGGTTCTTATGCGTATGGAAACCCCAATGAGGATAGCGATATTGATTTATGCGTGGTTGTGAATGATGATATTAATAGACTAGATACGTATATGAAGATAATAGATAATTTATGGGGGAATAACATTATACCTTGCGATTTATTAGTATATAACGCAAAGGTGTTTTTTAATGTGGAGAATCCCAGAAGTATTGAGAATACCATTATAAAGGAAGGGCAGGTATTGTATGGATAAAGATTTGGTTACCGAAACCCCATTTGAACTTTTTGACAAGGCAGAATCAGATGTTCTTATCATTGACAGTCACATAAAAAATAGTAATATTCCTGAAAATTGGAAGTATGATAATATTTGCTTTCACGCGACGCAGGCGGTTGAGAAATTTTTGAAAGGATTTATTATAGACAATAGCCAAGACGTAAGAAAGTCGCATGATTTGGGATATTTGTGGAGTGAAGCGGTAAAAATTGATAATAAATTTAACGATATAAAAAATGATTGTGAACGGTTAAATAATTATACTGCCTGGGTACGATACAGTTCCCATTCGCCCATTGAACAGCATGAATTTATTGCGGTTATAAAATCCCTGAAAAATGTATATTCTTTTCAGCCGATACAGGAAATGCGCGATAAATTCTCCCGGCAAGAAGGCTATAGAATGCTGCCCAATACCGAATTAGCTAAGATGTAATCAATTAACAAAACAGGGAGCCAATTGCGGCTCCCTGCTTTGTTTTGGTGGGTTTAATTTACGGGCTTATAGTAATGGAGTCAAAAACGATCTTGTACGACTTACACCGGAACTCAGTTGGGCTGTTATCCGGGTATGACGTACCGTTATTCACAATACGCACCGCATTAAGAACAAATTTCCCCGTATAATCATCTTTGTCGGTTGAACCAGTTGATTGGGAAGCGGCTATCAGCTCGTCGGCGGCAGCAGTGATACTGGTTGCACCGTCCAAATCTTTATATAATTGACCTGCATTACCGTTCTTATCTTGCTCTGGATGCTGTCCGTTGAAATCAGCCGTGCCGTTGGCCGCCTGAATGTGGATTTGGTGTTTACCAGTTGTTGTACCAGCGGGAGCGCCTGAGGAAAGTTCGCAGGTATGCGCCGGTACACTGTACTTAAACGTAATCGTTTTGCCCTTCAGAGATTGTTCCGCCGTGGCTCCCCAACTGTCGGGGAAGGTATACAGAGCGGCGGCATCACTGTAAGTGGCGTTGTTAAAAGTAATTGTATTGCCAGACACATCAATAAAGGAGCCATTATCATACACAAGCTCCAGAACCGGAGCGCCTGTTTTCAGCTTAAAGGTTAACTTGCGAATTTCAATCCAACCGACACCTGAAGCAACAGGAGTCTGAACCAAAACATATACCGGCGTCCCGGTTTTGCCGCCGGAAACTCCCGCGGATGATTCACCGTTGACTTTCATGTTGTTTCCCTGGGGAAACAACGATTCCGCCCAGTTGTCATCTTCGAGTATCTTAAACCATGCCAACCCGTTTTGCTGGGTAACCGGTTTCTTGGGGTCAGCGAGAAAGTCATCTTCACTGGCGTACAAACTTGCGTCAATGATCACTTCACCGTACAGGGTTATATCTCCTAACGTACCCGTTACATCCTCACAGTCGGCAAGCGCGAGCATAATGCCGGGGAAGTCAGTGCTGTTTCCCGGCGCATCCGCGTATCCCGGCTCTCCCCAGCTAAACACAACGTCAGAGTCACCGGGGGTGCCACCGCCTCCGCTTCCCCCTCCGCCGTCACCGCCACCGCCGCCGGTGTTATTCGGATCAGTCGGTGTATTACAGCCGCCCATGAAGAGCGCAACGCCTATTATCAACATCAAACCAATTAATCTTTTCATAGTCTGCCCCCTATAAAAATTGATAGTTTCTTTCATATAATAATGCGCCACATACACCCAGCCCGAAATCAGAACAATACACTACCATTATATAGGTATATTTCCCTATGCGCGTTATTCGTTGATTCTCTTCCCCCTTTATGCCATAGTAAACGTTCAGGAGGCAGTGTGTACAAACCGGTAGACGCCAAAGTGAATTTCCCCCAGTTGGAAGAAGAAATCCTCGCTTTTTGGGAGCGCAATCATATTTTTGAGAAGTCCGTCTCGCAGCGGGAAGGTTCGGGAGCCGAAGAATTTACCTTTTACGACGGCCCGCCCTTTGCCACCGGCCTGCCCCACTTCGGGCATTTTGTACCCAGTACCATTAAAGACATCATCCCCCGCTACCAGTGCATGAAGGGGAAAAAAGTTGAACGGCGTTTCGGCTGGGACTGCCACGGCCTGCCCGTTGAAAACCTCATTGAAAAAGAACTGGGCCTTAACTCAAAAACCGCCATCGAGGAATACGGCGT
>JGI24698J34947_10002244_pt1 | contig 10351 bp, 5 predicted proteins | sample TergutMp193P3_FD_34947 | JGI IMG/M metagenome (IMG submission 34947) | reverse complement strand
AGTTTCAATCCACACACCTGCATGAGGTGTGACCGGCGAATGTTTGCGGAATGCGTATCCTATGAACTTGTTTCAATCCACACACCTGCATGAGGTGTGACCGAGGGCATGGATAATTTTTCACAACGTAACAATGTTTCAATCCACACACCTGCATGAGGTGTGACATAAACAGGACCGCGCACCATTAATCAAAAATGAGCGTTTCAATCCACACACCTGCATGAGGTGTGACTTGTGTAACCCATATCCAGTAAATCTTCGTCATCAGTTTCAATCCACACACCTGCATGAGGTGTGACGTGGCTGATTCATAGACATAATTAAACGCCGTAATGTTTCAATCCACACACCTGCATGAGGTGTGACTTAGGGAATCCCTTTATATGGACAGGGATTTTAGGTTTCAATCCACACACCTGCATGAGGTGTGACGTCCGTATCGCTGAAAAACCACAAACCGCCCCTTAGTTTCAATCCACACACCTGCATGAGGTGTGACCCATTATGTGTATTTATAAGGGCTTGATCGCTTTTTGTTTCAATCCACACACCTGCATGAGGTGTGACATAAAGGCGCAAAGGATTTTCTGAAAAGAAAAAAGTTTCAATCCACACACCTGCATGAGGTGTGACCGGAAGAAAAGACGTAGAATATGACGCTTACCTCAGTTTCAATCCACACACCTGCATGAGGTGTGACATACGACGATTTGTACAAATGGTCAGCAATAATAGTTTCAATCCACACACCTGCATGAGGTGTGACGCGCAATAGAGGAGTTGCGTCAAAAATTACACGCAAGTTTCAATCCACACACCTGCATGAGGTGTGACGGGAAATAGAAGAATATATCGCAAGCAAAGGTATAGTTTCAATCCACACACCTGCATGAGGTGTGACGGGACAAAAGTAGCGGGTTACTGGTTTTTCCTTTCGTTTCAATCCACACACCTGCATGAGGTGTGACGCTTGGTGTAACCTTGCAAGACCGAATCTTCCGTGTTTCAATCCACACACCTGCATGAGGTGTGACAGCCCGCCGCCCTTTTTGAGAGACCATATTTTAGCGTTTCAATCCACACACCTGCATGAGGTGTGACGAGGGCGGAAGCGGACAGGGCGGGCAACCCAAACAGGTTTCAATCCACACACCTGCATGAGGTGTGACTTCGCGCAAAAAACCAATTTTCTTCAGGTGAGCGGTTTCAATCCACACACCTGCATGAGGTGTGACCAAAAGAAAAAAACTTTCACAAAAACGCAATTGTGTTTCAATCCACACACCTGCATGAGGTGTGACTTGTTGTAAAGTACTGTGTATCATCAACTTGAGTGTTTCAATCCACACACCTGCATGAGGTGTGACCATTGAAAAATCGCGCACAAAAAATAAAATCGCCGCGTTTCAATCCACACACCTGCATGAGGTGTGACGCACTTTAAAACAATTCTTCAGGGCGCGTGAACGTGTTTCAATCCACACACCTGCATGAGGTGTGACGCAAGCAAGGCTGTCCTTTAGACGTTTTTACGCACGTTTCAATCCACACACCTGCATGAGGTGTGACAAAAACTACACTGCCGCATGGATTGCCTACGCGAGTTTCAATCCACACACCTGCATGAGGTGTGACGCGGACAGCAAGTTTTAAAAAATACACCTTGTATGGTTTCAATCCACACACCTGCATGAGGTGTGACGGAAATCATGTTTGACGATTCGCCAGACCACTTTGTTTCAATCCACACACCTGCATGAGGTGTGACGGACAATTGGACAGAAGACTGGCGTAAATATGGGGTTTCAATCCACACACCTGCATGAGGTGTGACAATTACGCAAAGCTGTAGGGTCAGGTAGTGATGTGTTTCAATCCACACACCTGCATGAGGTGTGACCGAAAATTGCCACCCCTATCCGTCCCTGCTCACCAGTTTCAATCCACACACCTGCATGAGGTGTGACTCAGAGACTGGCTTGCTCAGAAGGGGATACGTTTATGTTTCAATCCACACACCTGCATGAGGTGTGACCAACTCGGTAAACGCATAGCGTGGCTGGACTAATGTTTCAATCCACACACCTGCATGAGGTGTGACAAGGAATGAAACACCAAAGCTGTCAATTACAGCTTGTTTCAATCCACACACCTGCATGAGGTGTGACGAAACATAGCCTTCCTGATTCAAAGGCCACACATGTTTCAATCCACACACCTGCATGAGGTGTGACTTGAAAATTTATGGTGGGATGCAAATTCTATAAATGTTTCAATCCACACACCTGCATGAGGTGTGACGAATATTGCGGCCGCTCTGAATGCGTCTATCCAGTTTCAATCCACACACCTGCATGAGGTGTGACCTTATAGCAGGGTAGGCTTCGTATAAAGCGTTATTGGTTTCAATCCACACACCTGCATGAGGTGTGACAGACGGCAAGAACGTCCTGACATGGATATTAAATGTTTCAATCCACACACCTGCATGAGGTGTGACGAGGGTGTTCGATGTCAATGTCGTATCGGTCTACCGGTTTCAATCCACACACCTGCATGAGGTGTGACAGGAGGCCGCCGAAAAAAAAGCCGCCGCCGAAAAAGTTTCAATCCACACACCTGCATGAGGTGTGACAATAAGTACCTGAAACGACCGAACCGTTTGACGAGTTTCAATCCACACACCTGCATGAGGTGTGACCTGTAAAAGTTGTACCTACAAGCGATATTGATAGAGTTTCAATCCACACACCTGCATGAGGTGTGACACACAGGATATTTTACAATGTATCGACCCTGAAATGTTTCAATCCACACACCTGCATGAGGTGTGACTTAAAACACAGGAAGTAGTAGACGGGGATATAATGGTTTCAATCCACACACCTGCATGAGGTGTGACAACCGCCATCGTATTTATCGACTGGCAAGAAGGAGTTTCAATCCACACACCTGCATGAGGTGTGACACGACCCCTTTGCCGGAGCGTGGGCTGAACTTGACGTTTCAATCCACACACCTGCATGAGGTGTGACCGTGTAGGTCTGTTAGACCGATTACCCCAACACAGTTTCAATCCACACACCTGCATGAGGTGTGACCCGGGTAAATCCAGAGGAGAGAACATGCTTTCCTTGTTTCAATCCACACACCTGCATGAGGTGTGACTTATGCCGGTATCGGACTGGCTCTCAACGATGAGAGTTTCAATCCACACACCTGCATGAGGTGTGACCGGCTGTTCAAAGACCTCGCGCCCAAAGTGTTAGGCGTTTCAATCCACACACCTGCATGAGGTGTGACACCAAGACGGCGGTATAAAAACAGTTTATTCACCTGTTTCAATCCACACACCTGCATGAGGTGTGACGACATTATACTCTACAATTTGTAGTTTTATAGAAAGTTTCAATCCACACACCTGCATGAGGTGTGACACAGAGAGCAAAAAAAAATCGCAAATAAACTATGTGTTTCAATCCACACACCTGCATGAGGTGTGACACTTCAAAAAACGTCTTGTTTGAGGATTAAAAATGTTTCAATCCACACACCTGCATGAGGTGTGACGGACCCGGCGATCCGTTTACCGAAATTACCATTGTTTCAATCCACACACCTGCATGAGGTGTGACGTTGGCGCGTTTTGCGGCCCCCGCACGGTGGTCTTGTTTCAATCCACACACCTGCATGAGGTGTGACTTTCAGCGGAAACAAGGGCAATCCGCCCATGCGATGTTTCAATCCACACACCTGCATGAGGTGTGACTAGGTCAAAGATGGCGCAATCTGCGCACTATCAGTTTCAATCCACACACCTGCATGAGGTGTGACTTTACCCAAAAAACCGCGCTGATACCGGATGGGCGGTTTCAATCCACACACCTGCATGAGGTGTGACCGGCAATATCGAGCGTTTCTTTTTATAAGGCATTGGTTTCAATCCACACACCTGCATGAGGTGTGACATAGGGGATGAAACTTTTATTCCTACACTTTTAATGTTTCAATCCACACACCTGCATGAGGTGTGACGACGACGGGATTATAACGCAGGACGATTTCGACAAGTTTCAATCCACACACCTGCATGAGGTGTGACTAGGGCCGCTCGCAGGTCATGTAAAGGCAAAGTATGTTTCAATCCACACACCTGCATGAGGTGTGACCATACGACGATTTATATAAATGGTCGACCATTATTGTTTCAATCCACACACCTGCATGAGGTGTGACTTATTTGCCTGACGCGAGGCGGAATAGGAGCTTGTTTCAATCCACACACCTGCATGAGGTGTGACGGCCGAAATGTTTGCGCCGACCGCCGGCGTCCACGTGTTTCAATCCACACACCTGCATGAGGTGTGACGTGGGATCCATAATAACAGGCTCAATATCCGAAGTTTCAATCCACACACCTGCATGAGGTGTGACCGGATAAAGGATAAAAATCAGCAACGCGATAAAGGGTTTCAATCCACACACCTGCATGAGGTGTGACTCAGAGTGGATATATTTTATAGCCTCATCGCCTGTTTCAATCCACACACCTGCATGAGGTGTGACATTCTTTTTCAACGCCTTTTCCTCATTTTTTGCAGTTTCAATCCACACACCTGCATGAGGTGTGACCGAAGTGACGGGTATCTGAAAGAAGACGAAACCTTGTTTCAATCCACACACCTGCATGAGGTGTGACCGGGCGTGGACGGGACCCTCAAGCCTTATGAGGAAGTTTCAATCCACACACCTGCATGAGGTGTGACTCCCAGCCTTTAAGTATTCAATATTTTCTAAAAAGTTTCAATCCACACACCTGCATGAGGTGTGACGTGGAGTGCAGATAACGCTTCGTGGTCTTGAGATCAGTTTCAATCCACACACCTGCATGAGGTGTGACAATTCCCCAAATAAATCCGGCTCACGTAACACCGGTTTCAATCCACACACCTGCATGAGGTGTGACATCAACGCCGGCATATCAATCCGCGATTTTGCGAGGTTTCAATCCACACACCTGCATGAGGTGTGACAAAAAAATATTTTCTATACTTCCGGCAACGACAAGTTTCAATCCACACACCTGCATGAGGTGTGACGTATGGCTTGTCGTGTTACGCGCACGTTAGAGTGGTTTCAATCCACACACCTGCATGAGGTGTGACATGCGCCACACCACATAATTTTACCCTGCATTTGTGTTTCAATCCACACACCTGCATGAGGTGTGACTCGCGCCCCAAAAAATCCCAAAAGCCGCGCCATTGTTTCAATCCACACACCTGCATGAGGTGTGACCGAAAAAGTTTGGGAACGCAGTTATTGCGTATCGTGTTTCAATCCACACACCTGCATGAGGTGTGACGCCAGCCCACAGGAACAAGTTTATATTCTTACAATGTTTCAATCCACACACCTGCATGAGGTGTGACTCGCTGTGGTTGACGAGTTTCCAATTTCGGGGGGAGTTTCAATCCACACACCTGCATGAGGTGTGACCTACGACGATTTGTACAAATGGTCAACAATCATTGTTTCAATCCACACACCTGCATGAGGTGTGACAGGTATTTCCCAAGATCCCCCCCAGACTCTTAGTGTTTCAATCCACACACCTGCATGAGGTGTGACAGTCGTCTGCCGGTTCCGGAGCTCTCGGTTTTTTTGGTTTCAATCCACACACCTGCATGAGGTGTGACTTGATGCCGTTGCGGACGAGTATGGAGATCCGATGTTTCAATCCACACACCTGCATGAGGTGTGACTTCCAATTTTCGCGCAAAAAACCCAAACGGCAGAGGTTTCAATCCACACACCTGCATGAGGTGTGACTTGATGCCGTTGCGGACGAGTATGGCGATCCCATGTTTCAATCCACACACCTGCATGAGGTGTGACTTGCACAGCCGCATGGATTGCCTGAGGGAGAACGTGTTTCAATCCACACACCTGCATGAGGTGTGACATAATACTTTCTCACCAGCTTGCGGCATGTCTTCTGTTTCAATCCACACACCTGCATGAGGTGTGACGCGCAGCACATCGGCATTGAAGACGATGAAAGCAAGGTTTCAATCCACACACCTGCATGAGGTGTGACCCCGTAAGCTAAGATAGCTAACCACAATTAAGGAGTTTCAATCCACACACCTGCATGAGGTGTGACATTTTAAAAAAAAACATAAGATATTTTACCGATGTTTCAATCCACACACCTGCATGAGGTGTGACAGCGTTGCGCAAGATTTTCGCGCAAGCGTTAGCGTTTCAATCCACACACCTGCATGAGGTGTGACTTGTGTTTCCGTTGTTTTTTCCACTGCCGTTATATGTTTCAATCCACACACCTGCATGAGGTGTGACGAGCCAATCGTCATGAGGTTTCCACGGTATGAACAGTTTCAATCCACACACCTGCATGAGGTGTGACCTACACCACATTATATCCTTATCCTACAACAAGTTAAAGCCCCAGATTTGCGAACTGCATGATAATAGGTGTAAAAACAGTAAAATATCCCTTCCCTATTTTATCAAAGATCTGTCCCGTAAGGAATTAGAGCTTATGCGAACATACCGGGATTTTCTGTGTCTTTGGAGTTCGCAATATAGAAATTGGCTGATAAAAAACGATTTGATTGATACTTCTAAACAATTAAAGGTCCATCAACATTGTAAGAAAGTTTTGTGCCAACATGCTCAATCCGCCGTTTGTAATTTGCACCCAGATAATAGTAACGCAAGCTGTCAGTTTTTTCATCAATGATCCTTTCCAATGTGTTCTTGAGACTGACCCACTGAGCCGGATCAATCACACATTCAAAAACCGAATACTGAACCCTCTGCCCGTAATTAGTACAGGCTTTGGCGACCTTCCTGAGTCGTCTTTTGCCGCCGGGACTAGTAACCATTACATCGTAACTCACTAATACCATCATCGTTGTTCACCGCCAAAAGAAAGGAGGATACCCGTCAATATCACCACGAATGTAACGAGCCATAAGACCGGCTTGAATAAAAAATAGAAGACCTATGGGAACCGTCTCCTCAATATAAGGATGATAAACCTCATCCTGCTTGCGGTTCTGATATTCTGTAAGAATTATTTTTCGTGTATTATCATCCATAGTTACTGCACCGCTGGCCGCCTTGGTAAAACCTTTCTTTCCAAGTTGTTTTCGGTTGATTAAAGACAGTACAAGTCGATCCGCAATCACAGGACGGAACTCCTCCATGATATCCATGGCCAACCCCGAACGTCCCGGTCGATCCCGATGAAGAAAACCCACTGCAGTATCCAACCCGACTGTTTCCAGAGCAGAACGCACATCATGAGCAAGCAAAGTATACACAAATGAGAGCAGAGCGTTTGTTTCGTCAAGCGGCGGTCGTCTGCTTCGTTCGGCAAACTTAAAATCATTTTTCTGATCAATAATGAGATGATCGAAAACCAGAAAGTATTCCGCCGCTGCCTGTCCTTCAAGTCCGCGTACTTCATCAGTACCAGTTGCTCGTGGAATCCTCTCTATAATCCTGCCGATCTTCTCCGACGCCTCTTTCAAAGCTTCCGCATTTACTTTGGCAGAGTGATCTCGAACGGTACGGTTCAGGACAACACGGCAGTTTGCCAACTTGCCGCTGACCACATTAGCTGCAATTCCACGAGTTGCCTGCTCATCGTCGGCCATTCGGTACTGCTGTCGCCGCAAAAGCACATTTCCGTTTACCGGGCCACGGACACTAGCCAGAAAACGCCCATACTCGCTTAAAAACGAAACTGCTACATCCCGTTCAGCACAGAAGCCAAGAAGAAACGGAGAACAAAGCACATTTCCAAAACAGACAATGCCGCTGATAGTATGAATGGGAATCTGCAGTACACGTTGTTTTTCCTGTTCCACTACTACAGTCTCCCCTTCCTTGTGAAGATATGAACCTTGAGAACTCACATAAAGGGTGTTAAGAAGTTTTCGCATCATTCTTCTCCACAAGCCGTAACTGGGCATCTATAAACCGTCCCACCTGCTTACGCCCTGCTCCGGCGCTTTTTGGCATACACAAATCAATCATGGAACAGTTATCACATTTCCGTTTTTCATACTTCGCCGCCGCCGTTTCCCCCGTTTCGCGAATACTCATGATACGCTCAATAAGAGCAAAGGTCTTTTCCCGAAGTTGATTATCAATAGCTTCACTGCTTCTGCGATGTTCCTGCAGATAGTAAAACTGTCCACCATCAATCACAACGCCAAACATTTCTTCAAGACATAAAACTTGCGCACATAATTGTACACGGTCTATGTCATTCGCTTTCTTTTTGCCTCGTTTGAACTCAATCGGCGACACTTTTTCAACACTTCCATCTTTGGCATACCAAATTTCCACAAGATCGCACTTACCGATTAGCCCCCACTGCAGCGAGCGTACCGCCATCCCATATTCCTGTTTGAACAAGCGCCGTGATTCATGATGTTCCGCGTCAACCCGTTCATGCAACACCCTACCTTCAGCAGTAAAACGATTTTCTTCCCACACCTGTTCCAAGTGGATCAGCGCGTATTGTCGTTCACAGAACAGCGCGTGTTGCAATGCGGAAATCTGAACCAGATCGTCTTCATCGTACAATTATGGAGTCCTGATTATGGCAGACTACTTTACAATTATGACTAAACAGAAACAACTGTCTTGAAATCCACCAGAGCTTTACCATCTAAACTTACTGTGTAGGCAGAAAAATCTCTGGCTGGTACTGATTCGGAATCTTTACGTTCAACTTTTACCCGATCAAACAATTCTTGAGCCGATTTGTTTCCCATAGGGGAACTGTGCTCAAAAATGATGAGTCGCTGGGCGCTCATGAGTCCTCTAGCTGCGGAACGATCATGTTCAAACATACCTTGCAAAGCTTCCCAAAAAAGCGCAAGATCATCTTCGGAAAAACCAGTCTGATTTGCCAAAGGTGCTGAAACAAAACCATAGGCGCGATAAAGCCCATAAGGAATAGTAAACTTACGGCCCATTGTACGATTATCTCCACTCTGCTCTTCAGCTTCCTTTTCTGTTGCTACAGCCATACGGGTAATACTGTGTTCAGATGAAATCACTGTATCTACCGAACGGGCAAAAGTAAGCTGAATCGGTCCCCGTACCTGTCCACAATTAACTTTAAGAGACATAACGGCGCCAAAAGTTCTAATATCATAAAAATTCTGACACATCCACTTCCGCGCATCGTCAACTTTGCCTCCTCCTTTGCGCTTTCCATCATCGTTACTTAAATCAATACCAAGTGCTTCATACGCACGCTCATGCTGGCTGTTCAATACTGCCTTTTCCTTGACATAAATTTCATAAGGCGGATTTTCCCCTTTTATAAGACCAACGTAATTGCGGACTTTCCGTTTAAGGCATACATCCGTTACAAGGCCGTGTCCACTTTCCGCGTCTACCCTGGGAAGGTTTCCTGCATCAGGATCGCCGTTAGGGTTGCCATCCTTAACATCAAAGAAATAAACAAAATCATAGCGTTTACTCATTTCCATAATACTCTCCTTTCAAATTATTTTGACACCTCTGAGGCGTCTTCTTTTTTTGATGTAAACAAATCCTGCCGTTGGTGATAGTAGCCAACAGCAAATTTACCCTGTTCATGTAAGCTTAAGTGAGAAGGAAATTCATCAAAATGTCCCATTATCTCGCCTATGAGAATTTCAAAGTTCGTTTTTCGACCTTTATGCAGTTTGGCAAGATGATGGTTTTTCAGTCTCATCAAAGTTGAATAAACTGAAACAGGCGAACCGCAGGCAGCCCCATAATACCGTTCCCGAATTGTCGCGTTTAATCCTGGATTTGCTTCTTCCTGGATTTTTTCAAGCACTGCGAACAGACGTCCTAGATGATACCCGATTGATAATTGACCTGTGTCAAGTCCCACTTGTAGTACCTCCTTCTCATTGTAATTTTTTCTGGCGTATAACAGCCGGTTTAAATATGCTTTTATTAAAGCGGCACGTACCGGTTTAACCCGGTTTGCTGTATCGCTTTTAATTCGCCTGAGAACAGCCTGCAACAATGTCGCCGGATATGGAGTTCCGGTTAATATTGCCCGCATGAAATCACCTTCGATAATGGGTGGAATTCTATCCTTGTCATCTAAGGGCGATGCGTATTTTAGTAATTGATTAACTGTATAGAACCTCGGCTCATAGTTGGGCTTTATTATTTCTAAATCTAGAAAATGTTGACGAATGTTTTCTGCAAAATCTGCAATGGTTCCAGCTTTCCAGAAACGTACGCAAATTCGTGTGCCACCGCCTTGTGCAAGACCCAGAACAAAAAACTTTGTATT
>JGI24698J34947_10002243_pt1 | contig 10355 bp, 3 predicted proteins | sample TergutMp193P3_FD_34947 | JGI IMG/M metagenome (IMG submission 34947) | reverse complement strand
GAGGAAAAGAAAAACATTTTGTTGGTGGACGACGATGAAATCCACCTTGAATTGACGAGAAGTTATTTGGATAAGGACTATGATGTAATAACCGCCAGCTCCAGTGAAAACGCCTTGAGGCTTCTGTACCAGGGCCTTGATCCAAGCCTGATATTCCTTGATTTGGTGATGCCGGGAACGGACGGGTGGCAGACGTTCGAGAGGATAAGGGGGATCAGCAAATTGCACAACGTGCCGATATCGATTTTTACTGTTTCGGATGCCCCTGCCGACAGGGAACGCGCCAAATTAATGGGCGCTGTCGATTATATAGTTAAACCGTGCCCACAGGACGAGTTGCTGCGAAGGATAAAAAAGATTCTGGAACGCCAGGCTTTTTGACATAACATTTTTCTCTTTTCTCCTTTTTGTTGACAGGTGTGATCAACCAGTATATTATTATACTATGGAGGCTGTTCCAAAACTTCGGTTTTGGAACAGCCTCCTATAAAAATCGTAGTTTTGTAGGCCGTAGGCCGAAAAACTGCAAGAGCCTGTGACAAAATAATCAATTTTGGAACAGGCTTTATGGTATTAGTTTAAATTTTTAAAACGAGGCATGTAAATGAAATTAGGTCTGCGAATTCCTCTCATTATTGGGGCGGTGATGCTGGTAACTTCCGCCAGTATTGGCATTGTATCGATAAGAATAAGTTCCAGTACCCTGGAAGAAGATATCCTTAACGGGATAGACGCCCAAAATAAGGCAAATGCCGAGCTTATAAGCGCCATTATAACCCGTCAGCTTGATGTACTCTGGGAAATCGCCAACACTGAGCAGGTCAGGACTATGGACGTAGATTCGGTGCGGCAGAGCCTGGTATTCGATATATCCCACATCGGCGCCGCGAGTATGGCTGTAATTTTACCCGACGGAATGTCTTATGACGTAGTGTCCGGCACTCCCATCGATTTAAGCGACCGGGCGTACTTTAAGCAGGCTATGGCTGGAGTAAAGAGCATTACGGTAATGTTCAGCCGTCTGCAAAATGCGATAATGGTATTTCTCGTAGCGCCGGTTTTTGCCAGCGATGCGTCCGGTGCGCCCGTTGTCGGTGTAATACTCGCCGCCAAGGACGGCGGCAGCGCCTTGTCTGATATTGTGCTTAACCTGAAAAGCGGCATGAAGAGCGGCTATAACTTTCTGGTGGACATGGGGGGAACCGTTATCGCGCATCCGAACCATGATCTGGTAACGAGTGAATTTAACCCGATACAGGCAGCGCAAGATAACCCTTCATTAAAATCATTGGCCGATTTGATTACGGTGGCTTTGAGGGAAAAGAGCGGAATTTTACGATACACTTATGAGGGGAAAAACCTGCTCGGTTGTTATACGGAGGTTCCCGGTTACCCCTGGCTTCTATTCACCTCAATGGAAAAAAGCGAAGTAGACAGCCATCTCACCAGCATGATCATTATTATAGTATCAATAGGGATGGGCTTTATCCTTGCCGGCCTTGTTATTGCGTTCTTCATCGGAAGATCAATCGTCCGGCCTGTGGACCGCGTGGCCGTGACCCTGAAAGATATTTCCGAAGGTGAAGGGGATCTTACGAAACAGCTTGTGGTTACCAGCAAGGATGAAATCGGCGATATGTCCCTGTACTTTAACAAAACCCTGGGCAATATCAGAAACCTTGTGAGTGTCATAAAATATAAAATCCACGCGCTTACGAATACAGGCCATGAGCTTACCGTAAATATGACAAAGACTACGGCGGCGGTAGACAACATTGCGGCCAACTTTGAGGAAATAAAGACCCTGGATGCGAGGCAGCAAAAAGAATCGGCTGAAGTTAACAAGGCGCTGGAAAAAATTAAAAGCAGTATCGAGTTCCAGGTTAAATTAATAGACGAGCAGAGTGAAAGCGTAAACACCTCGTCTTCCGCCATTGAGGAAATGACGGCTAACATACATTCGGTGAGCCAAACGCTTGTGGAGAACAGCAAAAGCGTCGATGCCCTGACCGAAGCCTCGGAACACGGCAGGACGGCGCTCCAGACGGTAGCAGAGGAGATAAAGGAGATAGCGAAGGAATCCGAAGGGCTTCTGGAAATCAACTCGGTGATGAACAAGATCGCAAGCCAGACCAACCTCCTTTCCATGAACGCCGCCATTGAAGCGGCGCACGCGGGGGATACCGGGAAGGGGTTTGCCGTAGTAGCCGATGAAATCCGCAAGCTCGCCGAGTCGTCGGCCCAGCAGTCCAAAACCACATCCGCCATGCTAAAGAAGGTAAAGGCGTCCATAGACAATATAACAAAATCTTCCGATGAAGTGCTTGCCCGTTTTGGGGCCATTGATTCGGGGGTAAAAACAGTTTCCGAACATGAGATGAATATCCGCCACGCTATGGAAGAACAGGAATCCGGGGGTAAGCAAATCCTTGACGCCATAGCCCGCCTCAGGGAAATAACCGTATCCGTGCAAAAAGGATCGGAAGACATGTCCAATACAAGCGGCGATTTGATCAAGGAAACGGATGAGTTCATAAAGATCAGCAACGAAGCGATAACCGGGATGAGCGAAATAGTGAACGGCGCGCTAAGGGAGATAAAAACTGCGGTAACCCATGTAACCGAGATGAGTACGGAAAACAACCGTAACTTTGATGAGCTAAGATCCGAGACGGAAAAATTCAGGATTTCCACAGGGGAAGAAAAGCAAATAATCCTGGTGATCGACGACGATAAAATGCATCTTGATCTAACAAAAGGTTTTTTGGAGCAAAAATACGATGTAACTACAGTTTTGTCGTGTGAAGACGCCTTGAGGCTCCTTTACCAGGGACTTGCCCCGAATATTATTTTCCTTGATTTGGTCATGCCCGGGACTGACGGATGGCAAACTTTCGAGAGGATAAGGGGGTTGAGTAATTTGCACAAAGTACCGATAGCGATCTTTACGGCTTCGGACAATCCCAAAGACAGGGATCGCGCCAGGGCAATGGGCGCTGCCGATTACATAAAGAAACCCTGCAAAAAGGACGAGTTGTTGACAAGGATAGAAAAGATCCTGGGCGGAAAGTAAAGAGAAGCAACATTTTACAGTTTCATCAAATTTTATTACGAACCAAACGAACAACGTTTCTGCGAAACGAGAGGATCAGGAAGGTTAAATATAACCTTGAAACAACAGGTTCGTGTGCGTATCGAAGTCGCTCGCCAACTATTCGTTGGCGACGTAGTTGGCAGCGAGTTTGTGTGGTTCGTGGTTAAAATATGGGTATTGGCTCTGTGTTGACAGGCGCAGTCAATGGGAATATTATGATATTGTAGTTCATTTTTCGCAGAATCCATTCAACGGGGCATATTTATGAAATTGGGTGTCCGAATTCCTCTCATTATTGGGGCGGTGGTATTGGCAACTTCCGTCAGTATTGGCGTTGTAGCCATACAAATAAGTTCCAGTACCCTGGAAGAAAGTATTCTAAACGGGGTAGGCGATAATAATGCCGCAAACGCGGAAGTTTTAAGCGCCACATTAAAAGGGCAACTCGACGTCCTTGGGGAAATCGCCACTCGCAGTCTGGTGCAGACTATGGACCTGGAGACTATCAAACCGAGCCTTTCGTCCGATGTGCAGCGCATTGGCGCCCTTGATTTTGCGATAATCGACCCCGAAGGTATTGCCCGTTATATATTGGAAGATACCAGCGCCAATCTCGGAGACCGGAATTACTTCAGGCTGGCTATGGCCGGAGAAAAAAATATTGAGGTGGTCTTCAGCCGCGTGACCAATCAGATTGTGGTTGTGTTTGTTGCACCGATTTACCAAAGCGAGCAACCGGGAGCACCGGTCGTCGGTGTATTGCTTGCCCGCAAGGACGGAGGCCGGACCCTGTCCGATCTTGTGGTTAATTTAAAAAGCAGCATGAAGACCTCTAACAGTTTTTTGGTGGACAGGGAAGGGACATTCATCGCGCATCCGAACACGGAACTGGTAACGACCCAGTTCAATCCCATAAGGGGAGCGGAAAACGATTCTTCCTTAAAATCATTGGCAGATTTGATTACGATGGCTTTGAGGGAAAAGAATGGAATTTCCAGGTACACCTACGAGGGAAAGTCCATGCTTGGTCACTATTCTGAAGTCCCCGGTTACTCCTGGCTGCTGTTCAACTCAATAGAAAAGAGTGAGGTAGACAGCCAGCTCACAAGCATGATCATTATTATTATGGCGATAGGTATGGCCTTTATCCTTGTCGGTCTTGCTATAGCGTTCTTCATCGGAAGGTCAATCGCCAAACCTGTGAGCCGCGTGGCCGTGACCTTAAAGGATATTTCCGAAGGCGAAGGCGACCTGACAAAACAGCTTTCGGTTTCAGGCAATGACGAAATCCACGATATGTCCCTGTATTTCAACAAGACGCTGGGCAATATCAGAAATCTTGTGAGCATAATAAAATTCAAGATCCATGCGCTCACGAATACCGGTCATGAGCTCTCCCTCAACATGACAAAGACCTCGATGGCTGTAGACAACATAGCCGCCAACTTTGAGGAAATAAAAACGCTGGAAACCAGGCAGCATGAAGGGTCGCTTGAAGTGAACAAGTCCCTGGAGAACATCAAGGGCAGTATCGCCCACCAGGACAAACTGATAGACGAGCAGACCGAGAGCGTAAACGCCTCGTCCTCCGCCATTGAGGAAATGACGGCTAACATACACTCGGTCAGCCAGACGCTTGCGGAGAACAGCAAAAGCGTCGAAGCCCTGACCGAAGCCTCGGAACACGGAAGGACGGCGCTCCAGACGGTAGCGGAGGAGATAAAGGAAATAGCGAAGGAATCCGAAGGGCTTCTGGAAATCAACTCGGTGATGAACAAGATCGCGAGCCAGACCAACCTGCTTTCCATGAACGCCGCCATTGAAGCGGCGCACGCCGGGGATACCGGGAAGGGGTTTGCCGTTGTAGCCGATGAAATCCGCAAGCTCGCCGAGTCGTCGGCCCAGCAGTCCAAAACCACATCTGCCATGCTAAAGAAGGTGAAGGCGTCGATAGACAATATAACGAAATCCTCGGATGAGGTGCTGGCGCGTTTTGGAGCCATCGACACGGGGGTAAAAACGGTTTCCGAGCATGAAATGAATATCCGCCATGCGATGGAAGAGCAGGAAGCGGGGGGTAAGCAAATACTTGACGCCATAGCCCGCCTCAGGGAAATAACCGTTTCTGTCCAGAATGGTTCGGAAGACATGTCCAGATCGGGCGATGACCTGGTAAAGGAGACCGATGATTTCATAAAGGTCAGCAACGAGGCGATTAGCGGGATGACGGACATAGTGAACGTGGCGCTGACCGAGATAAAGACCGCCGTGACGCATGTATCGGAGATGAGCGTGGAAAACAACCGGAACTTCGAGGAACTCAAGAATGAGACGGTGAAGTTCAAGGTAACCACAGGTGAAGAAAAGAGAATAGTTTTATTGGTGGACGACGACGAAATCCACCTTGAATTGACGAGAAGTTTTTTGGAGAAGGACTATGAGGCAATAACCGCAAGGTCGAGTGAGGATGCCTTGAGGCTTCTGTACCAGGGCCTTGATCCGGGCCTGATATTCCTTGATTTGGTGATGCCGGGAACGGACGGGTGGCAGACATTCGAGAGGATAAGGGGGATCAGCAAATTACACAACGTGCCGATAGCGATTTTTACTGTTTCGGATGCCCCTGCCGACAAGGAACGCGCCAAATTAATGGGCGCTGTCGATTATATAATGAAACCGTGCTCACAGGACGAGCTGTTACGAAGAATAAAAACAATTTTGGGCGGAAAGTAAAGGGAAGAGAAGAGGGAAAAGGGAGAGGGGTAAGCGCAACAAAAAAAGTTCTTGCAGAATCATAAATATATGCTATAATTTGAATGAAGACACATCAAAGAGGCTGTTTTTTCTTCGCAAGTGGATTCAAGCCGTTCCGGGGCGGTTTCGGATCTATATAAATTTTTATATTTAAGAATCAGCAAAGGAATCGTAAGGGGGAATTTTGTATGAAGATTAAAATCGGACACAAACTTACGGCATCCATGGTTGCCGGCGCTTTCTTCGCTGTCAGCTTGACGAGCCTGGCCCTGCTTATGCGTTCATCATCCATTATCACAGACTTCGCAAATAAATATACACTCAGCCTTGGTGAAAAATCAGCCAGTAACGTGACAACCTACCTCGAAAATTACTGGTATACCGCGGAAACAATCGCTAAAACGATGGAACAGTACGATTCAATGGATCCGGAAACCCGCCGGAGTATGCTCAACGTTATACTTGAGGGCCAGGTTAGGTCGCACCCTGAGATTATAGGAATGTGGTGTGTGTGGGAAGAGAATGCCCTGGAAGGGAACGATCAGCAGTACCTGGGAACCACGGGAACCAATTCCCGGGGACGCTTTGCCCCATACTATTACTGGGACGGGAGGGACGTTAAGCTGGATGCCCTGGAAAATGAAATATTTGATACGCTCGGAACCGGCGATTGCTACCTGATACCAAAGAGAAACGGCGCTACGACGATTTTAAATCCCTATTATTATCAATTCGAGGGGAGATCGCAGTTAATGACCACTGTCGCCTCTCCCATGCACAATAACGGGATACTTGTTGGTGTATTTGGCATTGACATTTATCTGGATGCGGTGCAGAGGATATCCCAGAGTTCAAAACCATACGACGATGCTGTACTCGCGGTCTTCTCCAACGATGGCACGGTAGCAGGGCACTTCGACTTGAACCGTATCGGGAAAAACGGGCGGGACACCGAAGCGGATATGAACGGGCCTTATCTTGACGATTTTTTGAACAGCATCAGAAATGGAAAATATTTTAGTTATGAAAGGTACATTCCGACTATGGGGACCAATGTGGTAGTTAACCTCATTCCCATCAGAGTATCAACTTCCACAACCCCCTGGAGCATCTCGATTGGGACTATAACATCAACCGTTATGGCCCCGTTAAACGATATGCTAAAAATCAGCGCTGTAATTTTCCTGGGGGTGATTGCGTTTGCGACTATAGCGTCGATATTTATAGCCCGGTCATTCAGCAAACCTGTCGTAAAAATAACGGACACCCTCAAGGATATTTCGCAGGGCGAAGGGGATCTGACCAAACAGCTCTCGGTTACCAGCAAGGATGAACTCGGAGATTTGGCCCTGTATTTTAACGCGACAATTGGCAACATAAAAAACCTTGTGAGTGTGATAAAATACAAGATCCACGCGCTTACGAATACCGGCCATGAGCTCTCCGTCAACATGTCAAAGACCACGGCGGCTGTGGATAATATAGCAGCAAACTTTGAGGAAATAAAAACGCTGGAAGTCAGGCAGCGTGAAAGCTCCCTTGAAGTGAACAAGGCGCTTGAGAACATCAAGGGCAGCATCGCCCGCCAGGACAAACTGATAGACGAGCAGACGGAAAGCGTAAACACCTCGTCCTCGGCAATTGAGGAAATGACGGCTAACATACACTCGGTCAGCCAGACGCTTGTGGAGAACAGCAAAAACGTCGAAGCCCTGACCGAAGCCTCGGAACACGGCAGATCGGCAGTCCAGGTAGTAGCACAGGAAATACAGGAAATCGCCAAGGATTCGGAAGGGCTCCTGGAAATCAACCTGGTGATGAACAAGATCGCAAGCCAGACCAACCTGCTTTCCATGAACGCTGCCATAGAGGCCGCGCACGCCGGGGAGTCGGGGAGGGGGTTTGCCGTGGTAGCCGACGAAATCCGCAAGCTCGCCGAGTCGTCGGCACAGCAGTCCAAAACCACCTCCGCCATGCTAAAAAAGATAAAGGCATCCATAGACAACATTACGAAATCTTCCGATGAGGTAATGGCGCGTTTTGGGGCCATTGACACCAGCGTAAAGACGGTTTCCGAGCACGAGATGAACATCCGGCACGCGATGGAAGAGCAGGAATCCGGCGGGAAACAAATACTTGACGCCATAGGCCGCCTAAGGGAAATAACCGTGTCTGTCCAAAACGGTTCGGAAGACATGTCCAAATCGGGCGACGACATGGTGAAGGAGACCGACAAGTTCATAAAGGTCAGCAACGAGGCGATGAGCGGCATGACCGACATAGTGAACGGGGCGATAAGTGAGATAAAGACAGCAGTAACGCACGTAACTGAGATGAGCGTGGAGAACAACCGGAACTTTGATGAGCTTAGGCTGGAAACGGGTAAATTCAAGGTTTCAACCGGGGAAGAAAAGCAAATGATCCTGGTGATAGACGACGAAGAAGTCCATCTGGAACTGACCAGGTCATTCCTGGAGGAAAACTATGATGTTACTACCGTCTTGTCGTGCGAAGACGCCTTGAGGCTTCTATACCAGGGCCTTGCCCCGAACTTGATATTCCTTGATTTGATTATGCCTGGTACAGGCGGGTGGCAGACATTCGAGAGGATAAGAGGGATCAGCAACTTGCATAAAGTCCCGATAGCGATTTTCACGGCTTCGGACGATCCGGCCGATGAGAATCGCGCCAGGGAAATGGGCGCCGCCGACTATATAAGGAAACCCTGCAAAAGGGATGAGTTGCTGAGTAGAATAAAGAAGATCCTGGACGAGAAGTAGGGAGTATAAAAGAGAAAAGGTGGTTTTATATGAAAATCGGAACAAAATTAATGGTTTTTATTAGTGCATTAAATCTGATTGGCATTGGCGGATTAACTGTCAGCTCGGTGATCTCCGCGTCAAACCAGAGCACTGCGGAGGTGGACGAAAATATCAATAACGTCGCCCTGAATACCGCATTCCAAATCAAGGTACATCTGGAAGTACCAATGGGCCAGATTCGCTCCGTAGCCCAGTTTTTGGATCATTTGGATGAATTTGACGCCGGAGAACGGAGGAGAGTCCTTAATTCCTTGCTTGAGAGTATGGCCAAGGAAAATCCTGATTATGTGGGGGTCTGGGCGGCTTTTGAGCCCAATGCCCTTGACGGCATGGACGCCGACTATGTCAATACGCCGGGAACCGACGCCACCGGAAGGTTTCTAAGTTACTTTTCCATTGTAAGTGGCAGAATGACTCTTGAATCGCTTGTTGATTATGACAAGGACGATTATTACCAGGTCTCCCTGAAAACAGGCAGGGAGGGGCTTATCGAACCTTATTTCTACCCGGTTGGAGGGGTAAACGTACTCATTACCAGCCTTACCGTCCCGATTGTGCGTAACGGGCAGGTAATAGGGGTAACCGGAATAGACCTGAAACTGACGGATCTTCAGCCCATTACCGCGGCTATCCAGCCGTATGGTGACGGGATCGCGGCAATATTCAGCCGCACCGGGTTAATCGTAACCCATCCCGATCCGTCGCGGCAGGGAAAGAACATGCGGGAGACCGAGGCGGATTTCCTCGGGGGATTCCTGAACACCTTTGTTGACGCGGTAACGACCGGCAAAGATCTGCAGGCGAAGATTGTCTCCCCCGGACTCAACGCCCGGGTCAGCCTCTTGACGCATCCGATTACCATCGGAAACTCGACTACCCCATGGGCGGTAGCGATAATTGTGTTTGAATCGACCGCCATGGCGCCGGTTTACCGCATGACCATGCTTTTAATTATACTTGGCGTAGTTGTACTGGCGGTTATCACTGGTATTGTCTTCTTGATAGCCAGGTCATTAAGCAGGCCCATCGTATTGGTAACGGACACCCTCAAGGACATATCCGAAGGCGAAGGGGACCTGACAAAACAGGTAATCGTTGCAAGCAAAGATGAAATCGGCAATTTGGCCCTGTATTTCAACAAGACGATTGGCAATATCAAAGGGCTTGTGGGGGTAATAAAATATAAAATCAACGCGCTGACAAATACCGGCCATGAGCTCGCCATCAATATGGAAAAGACTTCGACGGCCGTGGACAATATTGCCTCAAATTTTGAAGGGATAAAAAACCTGGAAGCCAGGCAGCAGAAAGAATCGGTTGAGGTGAACAGGGCGCTGGAGAATATCAAGAACAGCATCGAGCTCCAGGATAAACTGATAGACGAGCAGACTGAAAGCGTAAACACCTCGTCCTCGGCCATTGAGGAAATGACGGCTAACATACACTCGGTGAGTCAAACGCTGATTGAAAACAGCAAAAATGTCCAGGCCCTGACCGAAGCCTCGGAACATGGAAGGACGGCGCTGCAGACGGTAGCAGAGGAGATAAAGGAAATCGCCCATGATTCCGAAGGGCTTTTGGAAATCAACAAGGTGATGAACACTATCGCCAGCCAGACCAACCTTCTTTCCATGAATGCCGCCATAGAAGCGGCGCACGCCGGGGAGTCGGGAATGGGTTTCGCT
>JGI24698J34947_10002241_pt1 | contig 10359 bp, 8 predicted proteins | sample TergutMp193P3_FD_34947 | JGI IMG/M metagenome (IMG submission 34947) | reverse complement strand
TCCGGCAGGTAGCCTATTTCTCCAATCCGCTTCAGAATGTCGTCAATGTCTTTATAAGGTTCCAGTATCTTTTTTTCGATTATCTCCCTGCCGAAACGCCGATTTCTTCCGTAAATTGAACGGCAGGTTACGTCCAAATCGCCGATTCCTGAAATAGACGTAAATGTTTCAGGGTGAGTTGCACCTAACGCCACGCCGAGAGTCTGTATTTCGTTTAAACCAGCGGCAAGCAGAAGGGATTCTGTCCCGTCTCCGAACAAATCGGCGTTTCCGGTTGTTTTAAGGGCATCTAACATTCCAAACGCGATAGCGATAACATTCTTTGCCGCCGCCGCCGCCTGCACTCCACGGACATCAAACGACGAATAAACCAAAAGCCTCGGTGTTTTCAGCAAGTCCCTGAAACGAATGGAATTTTTCGCGTTCTCGCTTGCCGCTATAAGGCCTGTCACCTTTCCGCGCGATACCTCTTCGGCGTGGCTGGGGCCGGCTATATAGACAAGCGACTGGCGGAAAAAACCGGGCAGATAATCTTCCATTGTTTCCAGAATCAACTGAGGGCCGTTTTCAGTTGGCAGGAAGCCTTTTGTAATTACGGCGATAATGGTTTTTCCGTCCCGTATCGAATTTACGGAAAGGGTCTTTTTTAATGTATCCAGCATGAACAATGAGGGAACGGCGTAAATCAGAAACTGCCTTCCCTCGGCGGCTTCTTCGATATTGGATGTCGCTTTTAGCGTTTCAGGCAAATCTACGCCCGGCAAATAACGGGAATTTTGCTTTTTTTGGTTAATGTCGTCCCTGACAGCTTCTTCAAAACTCCAGACAAGAACGTCTTTTCCCTTATCGGCAACTACTTTCGCTATTGCCGTTCCCCACGCGCCGGCTCCCAAAACCGCAATTTGTGCTTCCATACTTTATTATGTCCTGTTTTTCCATTTTTCTCAATAAGGAAAAAACTTTTGCTATACTCTTGCACTGGCGTTCCTGCCGTGTTAATCTAAAAATGTGAAGAATTTAGCAAAGTTAGCGATTTTTTTCAGCCTTACTTTCGCTATTATTTTCGTGGCGGCGGCTGGTATCAGGTTTTTGTCCCTGCGGGTAGAGTGGGCGAAGAATCTGCCGCCTAAGCCCGAAACATCCCTGACGCTTTTTCTTGCCGCCGCTAACTGGGCGCTGTCGCTGGCGTTGTTCTCTTCGATAATCATAGCTTTAAATTATGCCATAAGAAGAAACTATTTTGCGCTAATGGCGATTATTTGTGTAATGTCCCTGTCGATGTTTTTCTGTATCGGCATTTCTTCCGTTCTGGCTCAAAGGAGAGCCGTGCCGCCCGCGCAGACTTCAGGCGTATTGCTGGGCGGGAAAGGAGTGATTCTTTCAAATTCTCTGAACAGGAGCGGAACCGCCATTGTCTTGCTGGGGGGTACTGCTGATCCGTTTGGTCCGAGGGTGACGGCGACACCGGGACAGCCTTTACTTTTTCAGGAAACCGCAAGCGCAAGTTTTGAACTTCCGCCTGTCCCTTTCGGGGACGATACCCCCTGGTTTTTGGAAAGCCTTTCAATAGATTTAAGGCTGAACGCCGAAATGTTTCAGCGAAAATTTGCGGAGGACTTTTCTTCCTTTTTTAGATATACTGGCTCGTTGATTTTCCTGTTGTGTTCATTGGGCTATGCGATAAAATTCAGCGTATGGCCGCTTGCAAATCTTTTCCTTGCCACCCTTGCTTTTCGAGGCATTCTCGCGCTTGAGACTTTTTTTAACACTCCTGAAATGCGGGATATATCCGGCTCTTTTCTGGAAAGAGTAATGCCCGCCCAGGACGCGCTTCCAATGGTTTTCTTCGGTTTTGGCGTACTGGTGTTTATCTATTCATTTTTGGTTTTTGTTGTAAAAAGGCGGGATGACGATGAGTATTGATGTGAATAAACTGCGCAGCCCGCAGAGAATATTTTTTATCTATGTGTTTGTTTCAGCGTTGTTGATAATGATTTTCCGGTTTATTTTTCCCGGCTCTCCTGCGCCGCTTTTAATTTATTCCCGCGATTGGCGGCTGACGCAGGGACTACTGGAACTTTTCAATTTGTTTCCCGCTCTTGCTTTTTCCGCGCTTGTAATACCTTTCGGTCTGGCCGCGTTTGAAGAAAGTTATCAGAGTTTTTCCGATATGTTTTTCAGGCGGCTGCTTGTTTCCGTTATAACCGCCATTTGCGCCGCTGTCGTTTACGGCATTATTTTTTTTCTGGCTCTCCCTATGGTCAAAAATCATGAGGAAAATTTACGTTTTAGCGGCGAACTGTATCAGCTTGCGAAAAGGAACGCGCAGGAATGTAGGGATACCGGAGAATGGCATGAGGCTTCCCAATTTCTTGCTATTTGCGATCGCATTTGGTATAACAGCCCCGAGTTGGCCGCCCTGAAAGACGAGGTTGCGATTCATCTGGAAGAACAAGTTTCCGAAGAAATTGAAGAAAGGTCTCATGCCCGCGCGGCGTTGGCAAGGGACTGGCGGAGCGCTGAATATTCAACGTTATCTGAAAGTCAGCAGCCGGTTGATGCCGCGCAGGCTCTTTCTATGAGCGCGGCTGCTTTTGAAGATAGGCGTTATTTTGACGCTCACTGGCTTGCCAACCTCGGAGGACGCCTGGCGTTAAGCGGCAGTCCCGAAGCGGTGTCCGCCACCCGTCTTGCCAGCGAAGCCTGGAATATGATTGCATCTCAGGCTCCCAACCAAAGGGAGGAGCGCCTTGCTCAACTGTATGAAATAAAACTATCCGGTTATCAGGCAATGGACTCAGGCGACTGGATACGCGCATATTACATTTTTCAGGAACTGCTGTCTTATACCCCGGATGATCCCGATGTGAAAAATTTTCTTGCGGCAAGCGAACGCGGAGCAAAAGAGTATGCGTTTTTTATTGATGAGATGAAAATGTCGCTGGGAGAGATTTCGAACGCCACGGTATTTTCCCTGCCGGACAGAAACGGGAGAGCAGTGATGCGCTTTTCCACCCTTACTACAAACACGGATGTCGCATACGGCATTGGATTTGAGTATATGAAATTCGACGCATATCTCAGTCCGCAGGCAGGCGTTTCAGCGCGTTATGTAAAACTGCTTCCCTTTAAGCTGAATGAAAAGCCGCAGATGCTTATTTTGACACATGCGCTGGATCGCTCCGATAAAAATAACAGTTATAAAAGCGAGTGGTTTTTTGGCAGTGAAACTTCAGGCGGAATAATTGTGGATATAAGTTTTGAAGATTTTTTGCTCATTTCCAATGTAAGGCACGGGTTATCCAATCTTCAAATTGACGAACTTTTTACGGCTGCAAACAAGCTCGATAATGCCGGGTATATTTATCAGATTTTTCAGGCTGAAATTTTGAACCGTATCGCTTCCGCTTTGTTTTTCCTGCCTATGGCGATTTTTGTGATAGTTATCGCTTGGCGTTACCGCGCCAAAGCCAGGCCGCGTTACCTTTCTGTTCTTTTGCTTCCTGTATTGCCTGTAATTTTTAACGGACTGGTTTTCCTGTACCGGGCTATTTTCAATATGCTGGGAATTTGGCTTGTCCTGAGCGTTGGTTTTACCCCGGCTCTTATCATCTATATTGTTTTCCTCGGTTTGTCATTATTCATTTCGCTGATAGTACTTGCGGCCCAGCATAGCTAAAAAGCCCTGAAAAAAGTGTAACAGATTTCTTTTTTTTTGGTTATATATGTGTAACTTAATTACAACGGAGGTTTGTGTGAAAAAAATAACTGTTTTTCTGTTTATTGGCGTATTGCTTGTTGGCGCGGTTTATGGTCAAGATACAAGAAACAATCGTCGCCCTGACGATACTCAACGCACCAACGAACGGCAGCGCAGCAACGATCCTGTAACAGTAGAAGGAACGTTAAAGCTGGAGCGGGGATTTGTCGCGGTAGAAAGCGGCGATACTGTCTACTTTGTTCCCATGTTGAATCGGTACATAGGTTTCATTAACGACCTTAGGGAAGGAACAAGAGTTTCCATAGAAGGCCGTGAATTCAGAAATACCATTCATCCCACAAAGGTTACAATCGGCGGAAGGACTTATGATTTCCCGGTGAACAACCGTGCGCCTGGTCTTGACGGGCGGCAGGAGAATGTACCGGACCGGGGGCAGATGCAGGACCGTAATGCTCCTCCACGAGAGCGCAGGAATTTCAACGCGCCAGGCCGTGGAAACACACGGGGCAGGAACGGCGGTTGCAGATAACGCGGATTATCAGCGTAAAGGCCGCCTTGCCAATGCGGGGCGGTCTTCGCGGTGTTTTCAATATTTTTACTTCCATCTTTCAAGCGACTCTCTCATAAACGCGCGGATGTCAATGCCGTAAATGCCGCTTAATGCTTCGCCGTTCAGAACTTCGTCAATTTTCCCGCTTGCGGCGATTGTTCCGTTATGCAAAACTACCGCCGTATCGCTGAATCGGCGCGCAAGGTTAAGATCGTGAAACACGCTGATTAATGTTTTGTTGTTCTCCTTGACCCACATTTTTAAAAAATTTAAAAGTTCAATTTGATGTTTCAGATCGAGGTGATTGGCCGGCTCGTCGAGCAGAATTAAATCGGGCGTTTGCGCCAGAGTCCGCGCCAGAAAAACGCGCTGCAATGTTCCGCCGGAAAGTTCATCGATCATACGTTCTCTAATGTTCCAAATATCCAGCTTTATCAAAATATTTTCGACAATATCTTTGTCTCCGGCGGAAAGATTTTTCAAAAAACCCTGCGAATACGCATAACGTCCCATTGAGACAGTTTCATAAACCGTGTAGGGAAAATAGACAGAAGCGCTCTGGTTCAACAGGGCGATTTTTTTTGCTAATTCTTTGCGCGGCATGGCGGAAATATCTTCGCCGTCCTTTAAAACAACGCCCCGGTAATCAAGGATACGGGCGATTGATTTAAGCAGGGTACTTTTCCCGCACCCGTTTGGCCCCAGCACGCACAGGCTTTCCCCTCCTTCCGCCCTGAGATTAATGTTGCAGATAACGTCCGCTCCGCCATAACCGGCGAATAAATCTTTTACTTCAAGCATGGCTGCCTCTGCCGCCTGAAATACACCCACGCGAAGAACGGTGCGCCTATCAGCGCGGTAATCGCACCCACCGGAAGTTCCGAAGGCGAGATTACCGTCCTTGCTATAAGATCGGTCAGTACCATTAACGAGCCGCCGAGGATAAACGACATGGGTATTAAATGCCTGTGGCGCGAACCGCAGATTCGACGCGCCGCGTGAGGGGCGATAAGGTCTACAAAACCGATAACGCCGCTGAGGGCGACGGCGGCTCCTGTCAGCACGGCGCAGAGGACGAGAAGTTTTTTGCGTAACGCGCTCGTTTCCACCCCCGAAGATTTTGCCTGATCGTCGCCAAAACTTAAAATGTCCATTTCCTTTGTGAAACAGAAAATCCCCGCCGTGCCAACAGCGAAAAACGGCAGTAAAAGCCAAACATACGTCCAGCCTCGCATGGCAAAACTTCCCATCTGCCAGAGTGCGATACGGCGCAGGTCATCGGAAAAAACCGCGCTTAATGTGGTGAGGAGCGCGCTTAAAAAAAGCGAGAAAACCATACCGCAGAGAATTATTGTGTTATTCGACATAGACTTGTCTATTCGCGAAGAAAACGCGGCGACAATGAAAACTGTCGCGAGCCCAAAGACAAAGCCCGTCAGCGGCAGGGAAAACGCGCTCAAAAATGGCAGTGTGATTCCGCTGATGATGATTATTCCGGCCCCCAAAGACGCGCCGGATGAAACGCCCAAAATGTAAGGCGAAGCGAGCGGGTTGCGCAAAATGGACTGGCAAACCGCGCCGCTCATCGCCAAACATCCCCCGACGAAAAACGCAAGCAGTACCCGCGGCAGGCGCAGCAGCCAAACAATTGAAACATTTTTTGGGTCTATATCCGGCGCAAGCGGAGCGTGAAAAACCTTGTGCGCAATGATTAATACGGTGTCGCATAACGAAATGCCGGAGCTTCCCAGCGAAGAGCCGGCGATGATTATCAAGAGTGAAATAACCGCGCCCGTTATAATGCGCTTGTTATTGCTCACTTTGCCGCTCCAGTTCCAGAATGATCAGGCGGATACGCCTCTGGATACACAGCCTCGGCCATTTGCCTAAGAGCCAAAACAATGCGGGCTGACGGACGCGATGAGGAATCGTTGTCTATCTGATAAATGCGGTTATTAATAACCGCGTTAATGTGAGCAAAACCGGGGCGGCTTTTTATCTCCCCGATGGGGTTGTCAATGTAATTAACATTGGTCAGGATTACATCAGGGTTTCGGGTGATTACCGCCTCCGCGCTTGGCATTACAAGCCAATCTTCATCTTCAAAAATGTTACGCGCTCCAATAGCGGAAATCATATCGTTTATAAAAGTGTCTTTTCCAAAACTCATCATGTCCGGCGCGGCGGAAATTTCAAAATACACCGTTCTTTTATGTATTACATTTTGAGATATATTTTGCATTATTTCCAATTGTATCTCAATGATCTGCGCCATCATCGCATTGATAAGCGCTTTCCCCTCTTTTCCCGCCTGCAAAAGTTCCGCTAAAAACGCAATGTCCTCGTAAATTTCTTCAATGCTCTTGCTCATGGAAATGTAAACCACCGGAATCCCCATCTCGCTCAGAAGACGGAATGGGTCTTCGCCCGTTCCTGTCGGGTTATGACCGCTTGCGATAATTATATCAGGCTCAAGTTTGATTATCACCTCCGCATCCGGGCGGAAAAAGTCCAATAGCGGAAGCCCTGAGGGAATTCCGGCGATATTTGCCGAATGAATGTCTATGGCGATAAGTTTGTGCGCCTGCCCAAGATCGGCGATAATTTCTGTATTTGACGGCGCGGTTGACACTATGCGGTTGATTTCGCCCTTAATGACAACCGTTCTCCCTGAACGGTCGGTTATCTCTTTGCCTTTTTCGGCCTTGCACCCGAAAATTGACAGCGCAAGCATTAAAACAATTATTGTTAATTTAACATTTTTCATTTTAACTCCAAATCCCACAATGTTATTTCCCCGCTCTTTTGCGTCTTGGCTACGTCTATTATTCGCTGATTTGACGATCCGCGAAACTGTAATTTCGTGTCCCGGAGCGCGTGAATGTATTTTCCGTCAATCAATATGTCGCTTGCCGACAACAAAGATATTACGCCGCTGCTGCCATCTTCAATTAATTCCTCGTATGTAAAGCCCGTATAGGTGACAACATCCCAGCCAAGTTGACGCGCCGCCAGCGCCGTTTCCGCAAGCTCCGCAGCCTGTAGAAAAGGCTCGCCGCCTGAAAAAGTAACGCCGCGTTTGGTTTTCTTCTGCTTTTTTATCATGCGGATAACCTGCTTTACAGAAAATTCTTTTCCGGTGGAGACATCCCAGCTTTCAGGGTTGTGGCAGTGCGGACACTGGTGCGGACATCCTTGAGTAAAAATAACGTACCGCAGTCCCGGACCGTCAACAAGGCTTTCCTGCGTAATGCCCGACAAGCGCATAATGGCTAAAACTTCTGATGAATCTGGCGGTTTTGAACTTCCGCCAGCTTGCTGTCGTTAAAACGGTCGAGCGTTGACAGGTATCCGGTTATCCTGCGCACGCGGCTTATATTTTTTCCGCCGCACTTGGGACAGGTGTTTTCCTGAATAACGCCGTTTAATCCGCAGTCACAGCAGATGTCAACGGGGAAATTTACCGCAGCGTAGCCCATGTCCGCTTCCGCCATTGCGCGTACCAAAGATTCAAACGCCTCAAGATTATGCTCTGGCGCGGACTGCAATTCAACGTACGATATATGTCCCGCGTTGCAATGTTTGTGATACGCTCCTTCAAGAGTTATTTTATCAAGCGCGTTTATCTGATATTCTACGGGAACGTGAAATGAATTGGTGTACCACTTTTTGTCCGTTACCCCCGGAATTTTGCCGTAACGTTCAACATCGATCTGGGTAAACCTTCCGCTTAACTGTTCGGCAGGAGTCGCAAGCAGCGTAAAGTTCAGTTTGTGTTTTCTCGTCGCCTCATCGCACCTGCGTCTCATGTGGCTGACAATGGCAACGCCGAGCGCCTGAGCGTCCTGGCTTTCGCCGTGATGTCTGCCTGTCAGTGCGGCAAGACACTCCGCAAGCCCGATAAATCCAATACTAAGCGATCCGTGGCGGATTGCCTTTTCAATCGTATCGTTCAGGGAAAGCTCTTCGCTGTCAAGGTACAATTTTTGACCCATTAAAAACGGAAAATCTTTTACCTTGAGCTTTTTCTGAACGTTATACCTTGTAAGAAGCTGTTCAACGCAAAGATTAAAAACATCGTCAAGATATTTCCAGAACAGGGACAGGTCTTTGTTTGCGCGAAGACCAAGCCTCGGCAGGTTAATCGTTGTAAAAGATAAATTGCCTCTGCACTCTGTAACCTCTGGGCCGTTGCAGTTTGAGATAACGCGCGTTCTGCATCCCATGTAGGCCACTTCCTCATTGCGGTACGGCCCGTTGAAAGTTGAGTCCTGAAAAGAAAAAGTGGGGAACAGGCGCTTGCAGGCAACGCGCATGCTTAATTGAAAAAGGTCGTAGTTAGGGTCTCCCTTCTCAAAGTTTACGTCTTCCTTGATTTTAAAACATATGTTTGGGAATAATGGCGACTCGCCCTTTCCCAAACCTTTCTCGTAGGCGAGCAGGAAACATTCCGTAACTATTCTGCCCGCTTCTGTTGTATCGGTTCCAAAGTTGATGCTGGAAAAAGGAACCTGCGCCCCGGCTCTTGAGTGCATGGTGTTAAGATTGTAAATGAAGCCTTCCATTGCCTGATAGGTTTCTTCCTTTGTGCGTTCATAAACAAGCGTTTTAATTTTTTCTTCTATATTGTCTGCGGATAATTCCAGCTCTTTCAGGTTGCGGCGCAAAAGTTTTTCCTGTTTTTCTTTTTCCAGTTCAACATACACCGCCATGTCCCTGTCGAAATAAGCGAAGGACTGCCCGCCGTGCATATCATTTTGGTTGCTCTGCAAAATTATCGCCGCGAGCGATGCTGCGGTTTTTATTCCCTTCGGCGGGCGTATAAACCCGTGTCCGTTGTTAAATCCGTCGTGCAAAAGCCGCGAGAGGGGAATCTGTAGGCAGGTAAGCGTTTTTCCGTACCATGATAAATCATGGATATAAATATCTCCGCTAATATGCGCCGCAGCTTCTTTTTCAGGGAGTACGCGCTTGAGGTAATAATTTTTCGAGGCTATCTCCGATATTTGCAGCACTTTTGCCGAAGGCGAATTGCCGATGTTTGCGTTGTCGCGGTTTGTCTCCTGCAAAATTTCCGAAACGGCGTTCATCAGTTCGCTTCGCGCTTCTCTCAGCCGCGAGCGGTTTTCGCGGTAAAGAATGTACGACTTTGCCGCTTTCGCGATACCCTGTTCAATTAAAACGGTTTCAACAATATCCTGAACATTCTCTACGGTGAAGCTGTCCTCTCTGTATAGTTCCTTCATTTTTTTCATAACCTCAAGCGTCAATTCCATTGCCCGCTGGCGGTCGGCTTCTTCTACAGCCTGAAGACATTTGAAAATAGCGTCGGTAATTTTACTTTCGTTAAACGCCTGTGTTCTTCCGTCTCTTTTTATAATTGACGCAAACATTATATCCCCCCAATAATAATAACCCAAATCGAGAAAAACTATTTTGTTTAAAGACGGCAATTTCTCAAGGTTCTGTCCCGGAACCTGAAAAGCTATCTATAATATCCGGTATACCAAAGTTTCCTGACTTGAGGGCAATTTTTCCGCCGGCCTTCCCGGTTTCCCAGTGGCCGTCTGGAGCTTAATTTCTTGAAAAAGCTGCCTGGCGGAATCTTCCCAGTTACAGTTACGGGATAGCGGGGGATTTTCACACCCTTCCTTTGAAATATACGCCTGTATTATAGCTCCATTGCCGGGACTCTGTCAATGCGGATTCGGCGCTTCAGGATTTGATTGACAGGTTTCCCTAATCGTGTTATACTGCCTATGTATACTTCAAAGGAAGTGGAGTGCGGAACCCTGGTTCATTGAACTTTAGTTCCAAATCTCCCGCTATCCCGTAACTGTGATTGGGGAAATCCGTCATGAACAGCCACTGGGCTTTTTGTCTGGGAAGGCTGACGGAAACCGCTGTGTATAACAGCCCCCATAAGTCAGGAGACTTTGGTATACGCGCCTCTGAAGGAGGCGGCGGTTTCGTATGAATCCGTGATATTTTTTCAGGCTTCGTGGATTGAGCCTTGAGAAAGTAACGCTTTAAAACAAGGTAATTTTCTCTATTGCTGTTTTAAGCATATCGGAATCGGTCGGTATGT
>JGI24698J34947_10002239_pt1 | contig 10362 bp, 10 predicted proteins | sample TergutMp193P3_FD_34947 | JGI IMG/M metagenome (IMG submission 34947) | reverse complement strand
GTTGGTATCCAATCCTGATATCAACCCACCTACTGACATTGCTGGCATAAGAACCTCGTTTTCCTCAAATCTACATTTTTTATATCGGCATAACCGATAAAAAACTTTAATCTTTTTGTAATATGCAAAAAATATGCCAGTTTTTGAGGGAAATTCCCGAATTTCTCTCTCTACGCTACAGTTGCTCTCAATTTTTCTACGTTATAAGCCCAGTGTTCCTCGGAGGCTTGTGAGTGAAAAAAGACACGGCATTATATTTTATCGTAGGTTTGGTTATAATAGTCGCCTTGATAATTCTTGTTTTTGGCATGTTTTTTTTAAACGATAAAGACCCCCGCGAAACCTATCTTACATATTATCTGAGATTCAACCAGGTTAGCACCCTGGCCCAAGACGACCCTGTTAAGGTCAATGGCGTTAAACTGGGCAAAGTGGAGAACATAGCTTTGCACAAAAACGGCGTTCTTGTGCGAATTTCCTTGAGAAACGATGTTAAAATACCAAAAGACTCGGATATTCGCGTGCAGAATATAGGGCTTTTAGGGGAAAGGCAAATAGGCATGCTCCTGGGGGATTTACCCCAAATATTTTCCACAGGCGATACCATACGTGGCCAGTTTGATGCCGGCATAGCTGAAGTTATGGGCATGGCGGGCGAAGTTTTGGACAGCGCGAAAATAATAATGAACATTGCGCACACGCTGTTAGATTCCACCATAGCCACTCAGGATTTCAGAGACCGGTTCCGCCGCATTCTGGAAAAAGCCGAAGACCTGGAAGACCAAGCCAGCGGCCTGGTTCAAAGAGCGGATCCTGCGCTGCAAGGTAGTTTGGCGAGTTTATCCAATGCAACAAAAAAAATTAACGAGATTCTGGACGAAAACAGGGAACCGTTGAAAGATTTGGTAGCCGATGCCAACAGCTTGCTGGGCCAAACCAATACGCTGGTAGTTGGAGCAGATACGGCTGTGCAAAGAATTTTGAACTTAACCAGAAAGCTGGAATCAAAAAACAATACGCTAGGCATATTGCTGAACGATCGCAAATTGCATGATGATTTGGCCACAACAATCCACTCGGCAGACAGCCTTTTCCGCTTGATTATTCAAGACGGGCTGGATGTGAACATAGACTTCTTTTAAGGTTAGCACAGTGATAAATTGCAAACTCATAGTTCAAAATACGCTTGGCATCCATGTTAGGCCTGCCGGATATATAGTCAATATTGCAAGCGTTGCCCAAAGCTCCGTAGAGCTTGTGTATTCCGGCCAAAGGGTAAATGCGAAATCCATATTGAATTTGATGATGCTGGTAATAGAGCCCGGTTCGGAAGTTGAATTTTTAATAAACGGCCCGGATGAACAGAAAGTGGCGAATGAATTGACGGAATTGTTCAACAACAAGTTTTACGAAGATGCCTGTTAAGCAAGATATTATGCAAAGAAAGATGTTTGTCGGGAAAGCCGCTTCCCCAGGCTATGTTATAGCCAAAACAAAGCTGATAATCCGCCAAAAATTCACGGTTTTGCAAACCAAAATTCCAAAAGAGAACACGGCAAACCAAATTGAATTTTTTCGCAGAGGGGTTTGGCAGGTAAAAAAGGAAATCTCAAACCTGCGCGACTTAACACTTCAAATGGCCGGCAAAGAGGAATCGAAAATTTTCGATTCGCACTTGATGATTTTGCAAGACCCTTCATTGATTGACGGCGTTATTTCCCTGATAAGAAACGAGCAATGGAATGCCGGTTATGCATTTCACCTTTGCATGCAAAAATTAATAGACAACTTTGAAAAAAGCGATGGAATTTTCAAAGACCGTGCTTTAGACCTTAAAGATATTTACAACCGTATGCTTTTGCATTTAAACAGCAACGGAAATAATTTTGTGCTGCAGGAGGAAATTGAGGAAGGCGTTGTGCTAACGGGATTTTCCATTGGCCCGAATATGCTAATGCACTTTGACAAGGAAAAGGTGCTGGGGCTTGCCATAGATTCCGGCAGCACAACAAGCCATGTATCGATACTCGCGCGCTCAATGCAGATACCGGCAGTGATGGGTCTTGGAAATTTATCCGAATCCATCAATGCGGGAGATTTGCTCATACTGGACGGAACCAACGGAATTGTTATAATAAATCCCGATGAAAACGACATAAGCAAGTACAAAAAACAGATAGAAGTTTTTCAAAACCAGAAACTGGAACTTTCCACCATGAGGGACCTGGAGCCTATAACCATGGATGGAAAATACATAAGATTGAATGCGAACATAGAGAGATACGAAGAAGCCAGTGAAATAACCTCTTTCGGCGCAACAGGGGTTGGGCTTTACCGCTCGGAATTTCTTTACTTTGGGCGTGATTCCTTGCCTACAAGAAGCGAACAGGCAGAGGCTTACCGCAAGGTTACTTACCAATTAGAGCCTTTGCCGGTTACCATAAGAACNTTGGATGCCGGCGGCGATAAAATGCTCTCCACGGTGAGCATGGAAACGGAATCCAATCCCTTTATGGGCTGGCGTTCCATAAGGCTTTGCCTGGACCGCAAAGATATTTTCAAGGAACAGTTGAAGGCCCTCATAGAAGCCGGCGATAGAGGCAACCTAAAGATAATGTTCCCCATGATTTCCAGTGTAAGCGAAATAGAAAGAGCAAAGGATATTTACGACGATTGCTGCACGGAATTAAAGGCCGAAGGGCTTAACATTCCAAAAATTGAACTGGGGGCAATGATTGAGATTCCCGCTGCGGTTTTGATTATAGAGGAAATTGCAAAAATGGTTGATTTTTTGAGCATTGGCACAAACGATTTAATCCAATTTACGCTGGCCGTGGACAGGACCAACGGAAAAATAGCCTCTATGTACGAACCCCACCATCCGGCTGTTCTGAGGTCTATAAAGCTGATAGTTGATGCCGCCCACAAAGAGGGCATTCAGGTAAGCGTTTGCGGGGAAATGGCCTCTGACCCTCTTAGCACCCTGTTATTGGTAGGGCTGGGCGTGGATGAGTTTTCCATGGTATCTTGGTGCATTATGGAATGCAAAAAGATAATACGTTCCATAAATTACGACGAAGCGAGGGCAATTTCCTCCGAAGCCCTTAAATTTTCCGATGCAAACAGCATAAACAACTTTTTGAGGAAGAAATATTCCCAAAAAATAAAGAGACTGGGGATTTCGAGTTTTATAACTACTCAGGATTTTTCCAGCAGCGACCGTGCTTTGGTGCGGGTGGACGGGCAGATTGAGAGGATTGGAGCGTAGCTGCAGCCGCGGCATTTTCTATATTATATCCCAGTTTAAAAGAGGAATTTAATATGTTTGGATTGTTTTCCTGTGATATAGGCATCGATTTGGGCACTGCCAACACCTTGGTTCACGTGGCAGGCAAAGGCATTGTTATCAACGAACCTACCGTTGTCGCTGTGGACAGGAAAAGCGAAAGGGTTACATACATAGGCGCAGAAGCAAAAAAAATGCTGGGGCGCACCCCTGATGAAATTATTGCCGTGCGTCCGATGAAAGACGGCGTTATAGCTGATTACCACTTAGTAGAAGCCCTGCTCCAATACTTTATAAGCCGGGTTCAAAAGTATCCGCTGTTTTTGGTTAAGCCTAGGGTTGTGGTAGGCGTTCCTTCGGGAATAACAGAGGTAGAGAAAAGAGCGGTTTTAGACGCAACAAGAGCAGCCGGCGCACGTGAGGTTCATTTGGTTGCAGAGCCTATGGCTACGGCTATCGGTATGCAAATCCCGGTTGCGGAGCCTTCCGGCCACATGGTTATAGACTGCGGCGGCGGAACTTCGGAAGTCGCGGTGATTTCACTTGGCGGTTTGGTTTGCAAGGCTTCCGTGCGAGTAGGCGGCGATAAAATGGATAGTGCCATTGTCAGTTATTTGCGGCGCACCCACGGGCTTTTGATAGGCGAATCCATGGCGGAAGATGTTAAAAAGAAAATCGGTTCCGCATACCCGCTGGAAAAAGAGCTGGAAATGGAGGTTAAGGGTAGAGACCTTGCAGCCGGCATTCCGCGCACAATAGTTATAAAAAGCGAAGAGATAAGAGATGCTTTGAGCGAAGCGGTTCTGCAAATTGTTGAGGCGGTTAAAAAAGCCCTGGAAAGCTGCCCGCCGGAACTCTCCGCAGATATTCTGGACAAAGGCATAATAATGGCTGGGGGCACAAGCCAGTTGATGGGCCTGGATGCAAGGCTTCGCCACGAAACCGGTTTGCCTGTTAGCGTTATAGATGATGCCCCATTGTGCGTGTGCAAGGGTACCGCTAGAATTTTGGAAAGTTTGGATTATTATCGTAATTGCAAAGTTCTCATGGCATCTTCCGTGTAATGAAATTATTTCGATATATAGCTAGATTATGCAAATGGGCACGTGGCTCGGTGGTGTTTGTTGTGTTTATTTGCCTCTCTCTATACATGCAGTTAATACAGCTCAAGCACAAGCAGAATATCGCGGATTTTTTTCTTTCAACCATTTTTTACGTGCCGCAGTCTGCGGCTTCATCTCTTGTGCGCGCAAGCGAACTCAGCAAAGAGAATACGGAACTGAAAAAAGAAAATGCCAGGCTAAAACTGAAAGAGGATTTAGCCAGGGAATATGCCATCGAAAACGAACGGCTTAAAGACCTTTTGGGTATTATTGAACAGCATTGGGACAATTTCCCTACTGTTTTAACGCAGATAATAGGGCAGAATCCGGGACCTTACACAACAACCGTTGTGGTAAGCAGAGGCGCAGCGGATTCCATTTCTTATGGAATGCCTGTATTTACCACCCGTGGCTTGGTGGGCAAGGTTTCCAAAGTATTTACCCATCATTCAATGGTACAGCTACTTTCAGACCCGAACTCGGTAATCTCTGTTATGTCCCAACGCTCTAGAGAGTTGGGAACGGTGTTTTCAAGGGATAATGGGAATATGCAAATTCAAATTTCCAGTTATGCGAATTTGGTTCATGGTGATACGCTCGTGACTTCCGGTTTTGGCGGAATTTATCCCAAGGGCGTTCCTGTTGGTGTTGTGAGCAAACTGGATAAGAATCATTCGGAAGTTTTGAGCTATGGAAACATTGAACTGCTGCAGCCGGTAGAATCCTTGGAAGAGGCGTTTATCATTCGCAAAAACTCGGATTGGATTGTGCGGGAGTGGGAATAATATGCTTAGGTTCCTTTTATACGCATTTTTGTTTTTTGCAGCGGTTGTTTTGCAAACGGTTATTGTTCCGCATATTAAAATACAAGGAGCAGAGCCCTCTTTTCTCCTGATTTTGACGGTTGTAACAGCGCTTAGGCACGGCTCTCTTGCCGGTTGCTCTATGGGGTTTATGTCTGGATTGCTTTGCGACGTTTATGCACCTGTCGAATGGCTCGGCACTTTTTCGCTTGCTTACTGCACGGTTGGTTTTATAGTTGGGCAAATTGAAGAGAGTTTTATAAATTTGAGTTTGTTNCCAAAAATAATCGTGTTGATTCTGGCCGATTTTTTAAAAGATACTATATATTATTTTTCAATAGGAAAAACATCCGATGATATTCCGAAAATCATATTTTCGCTCACTCTTCCAAACGCCGTTTATACCGTTGCTATCGGTGCAATTTTCTTTTATTTGCTATCTCTGAAAACGGAAAGAAAAGTAGAGATGTATAAGCAGGGGCCATAATGATTTCTCATTCTCAGCATCCTGAAGAAATTAGATTGGAAACAAACTTGAAAACACTTGCGTTTGCAGGTGCTTGCGTGATAGCTTTTTCCATTCTGATTTTCAGGCTTTTGCAACTGCAATACTTTGAATACGAAAACAACATGAAAAGAGCGGAGGAAAATCGCATCCGCAAAATCAATATAAAGGCNAACAGAGGTTATATTTTAGATCGCAACGGAGTGGTTTTGGTTCGCAACAGACCTTCTTACCAAATATCGCTGCTGTACAACAATTTAAAAACCAGGGAAGACAGGGATTCCGTTTTCAATAGGCTTTTGAGAATCACGGATGAAGACGGAAATCGCTTGCTGGACTCCGTTGCCCTTGCATATTCTTTTGAAAGGGGCAGGTGGCAAAAGTTCAAACTCCAAAGGCTTTTAGAAGACGCTTCTGTGGAAACCGTAGCCCTTTTTGAAGAGCGTGGAGAGGAGCTGCCCGGCATTGAAATTTTGGTGGAATCGCGCAGAGACTACCCTTTTGGTTCGCATGGTGCCCACATATTCGGCTATACCGGAGAAATATCCGAGCAAGAACTTGAATCCCCGGAAAATACCCACTATGTTATGGGCGATAGACTGGGCAAAAAAGGATTGGAACTAAGTTATGAGAATGAATTTAGGGGCGAAAACGGTTTCAGATACATTGAAGTGAACGCCACGGGGCGCGAAATGGGGGCTGTGGCAGGAATGCCGTTTTTCAAACCGGTTTCCGGAAATACCATTGTGACCACAATAGATTGGCGGTTGCAAGAAATAGCCGAAACAGCGATTCCAGAAGGATTAAAGGGAGCCGTTGTTGCGCTCAACCCTCAAAACGGTGAAATTTATGCACTGGTAAGCCGCCCGCCGCTAGACCCGAATATATTTTCCTTGGAAAAAAAAGAACTCCACAGAGCGTGGGCATCCGTGGCTTTAGACACGGCAAAACCGCTTACTAACAGAGCCATAAGCGGAGTGTATCCGCCGGCATCCGTTTTTAAGGTAATCACTGCGGCTGCCGGCTTGGAAAACCACGTTATCACAGAATATACCAGATATAAAACATGTCTTGGCGGTTTTCATTTTGGAAACAGATATGCAAAATGCTGGCGTGGCGGCGGGCACGGCACATTGAACGTAATCGGTGCGTTAAGGGAATCCTGCGATGTGTTTTTTTACCAGGCCGGCTTAGACATAGGCAACCGAAGAATTAGCGAAATGGGCAGGCGTTTTAGCCTTGGTTCTGCGCTGGGCGTGGACATTCCGGGCGAACGTTCCGGGCTTTTGATAGATTCCGCCGCTTATGAAAAATGGTTTGAGAAAAGGGGCTGGAAATGGAGCCAGGGTGAAATACTTAATATTTCCATTGGGCAGGGCGCTCTTTTGGTTACACCCTTGCAGCAAACAGCTATGATAGGAGCTATGGCTTGGGGCAAGGGTTTGTACAAACCGCATTTTCTGAAGGANATAAGAAGCCCCGAGGGAGAGTTGATAAAGAAATTTGAACCTGTAAAGGTGAGCGAAGGAAATCTTTCGGAGCGTACAAGAGAGATTGTGCTCAAGGGTCTGTATGAGGTTGTAAATGCACCGAGCGGCACTGGGCGGCGCGCCGCTGTTCGCGGCATAAAAGTAGGCGGCAAAACCGGCAGCGCGGAAAATCCGCATGGCGATAAAACACATGCGTGGTTTGCTGCCGTTGCNCCCTATGATGCCCCNGAAATAGCTGTGGGCGTGGTTCTTGAAAATGCCGGTGGCGGCGGCGCAATGGCAGCCCCAATAGCGCAAAAAATTTTGGAAGCTTATTTTTATCCGGATACTTTGCAAAAGGCGGTGGTAAAATGAAAAAGTTAGACTGGTTGTTCATGAGTTCGCTTTTCGCCCTTATAGGAATAGGGATAGTGCTTGTATATTCGGCTACAAGCAACACGGATCTAGACTGGTATAAAACGGAATGGTTCAAGCAAATAGTGCATTTTGCGATTGGCTTTTTATTCGCNGCAATCATAATTTTTTTGCCGGCCAAATTCTGGAAAAACATAGCTTATCCCGCTTATGCCCTTGCCATTATAGCTTTGCTGGTTGTAATGGATTCCGGGCACGTGTCAAAGGGCGCGGGTCGCTGGCTGGATATTGCAGGGTTCAGGTTTCAACCTTCTGAATTTGCAAAAATTGCCTATTTGCTCGCCAGCTCTCTTTGGCTTTCAAAACACAAGGTGAGCATATTGGAACCNGGAACTTTGCTCGTTCCGGGTTTAATGTTCATAGTTCCGTTTTTGCTCGTTCTTAAACAACCGAATTTAAGCACAGCCCTGGTTTTCACCGCTATGACGCTTGTGCATTTTTACTTTGCGGGCTTCAGGCTTGTTGACCTGTTTTTATTTGTTAGCCCTGTTGCGAGCATAATACTTTCCGCCGTTTCTGCCCTATACTGGAACCTATTGATTATATGCATATTTTTTGTTTCAATAAAATTCAAGTTCCCTATTTGGCTGATAATTCTCGTAATGGTGTTTGATGTGGGTGCCGGCTATGTTAGCCAAATGGCGTGGAATTCCATGGAAGAACATCAGCGAAGCCGCATTTTAACCTTCATAGACCCGGTTCGCGACCCAAAGGGCGATGGCTATCAGGTTATACAATCGCAAGTCGCAATAGGCAGCGGAGGCTTGTTCGGCAAAGGCTTTGGCGAAGGCTCGCAAACGAATCTGGCTTTTTTGCCGGAAAAGCACACGGATTTTATATTCAGTGTTTTGGGTGAGCAATTCGGCTTTGTGGGAGTAATTGTGGTTTTGATTTTGTTTTTCATTCTGTTTTTGCGAGGCATTATGATTTGCCGGTTGCATACGGATAGCTACGTGAATTTGGTTGTCGCAGGAGCGTGTACCATATTGTTTTTCCATACATTTGTAAATATAGCTATGACCATTGGCTTTATGCCCGTCACCGGGTTGCCTTTGCCGTTTCTCTCTTACGGAGGTTCTTTTGTTATAACCTGCATGATCCTGGTTGGCTTGCTGATAAATATACGNCTGAAGGGAAGAGATATATACTATGGGTAGCGACCTTCTTTCCCTAGCTCTGCACGCAGGCGACATTGCACAAGGCGAAATACTCAAACACTGGAAAACAGCCTTCAATGTTGAGTGGAAGGCAGATGCCACGCCGGTCACCGTAGCAGACAAAAAGGCAGAAGAGCTGGTGAGAAACTTTGCGCAGAAAGAAACACCCGAATTCGGATTTATAGGCGAAGAGTTCGGGCAGGAAAATCCCGATGCGGAGTACCAGTGGGTACTGGATCCTATAGACGGCACAAAATCCTTTATTTACGGAGTTCCCTTGTTTGGAACACTGATTGCGATTTTGAAAAAAGGAGTTGCGGTTGCAGGGTTAATCCAGCTTCCTGCGCTGAATAGCAAAATTTGGGCATCCGCAGGTGGAGGCACGTTTGCGGATGAAGGGGAACCTGTAAGGGTTTCGGAGGTTCAAAAACTTGAAAATTCCTTGGTGCTTTCCGGTACCTTGAACACGATGGAGAGCAGAGGCTATGGCCGGTGGTTCGAGGGTCTTCGCAAAAACGCCAAGCTCTACCGCGGCTGGGGAGACTGTTTTGGCTATTACCTGGTAGCCTGCGGAAAGGCGGAAATAATGGCAGACCCTGTGGTATCGCTTTGGGACATAGCTCCGTATCCGCTTATATTTGCCGAAGCCGGCGGCTCATTTTCAACATTAAAGGGCGAAAAATCCCTTTTTTCGGAAACTGGACAACCTTTGTACCCTATACACGAAGGTTACACCGCAATAGCCTGCAATGGAAGGTTTAATGTTGTGCTTCCATAATTTGCTATATTCTCTCTACTTATGAGTCTATCTAAACAAGTCCGTGGCCATTATTTGTGCTACGATGCCGGTCGGGAGTTTACTTCTGCTCAGGTACTTAAATATAAATTGTTCCTGATGGACGAAATCAAAGACTCCAAACTGGATATGGCTTTTGATATGCGCAATACCGAGCACATAGACGGCGCGGCTATAATGTATTTCAAAAACATGTACGAGCAGTTGAGCAAAGAGGGTCGCAAAATTGCATTCTTTGGCGGGCCGCCGGAGGTACAGGAGCAACTGAGCAGCACAAAGTCCTTTCTGGTGTATTCCACGATAGTAGAATTTGAGCGTGATTTTCACGAGATAAATCCCGAATTGAACAGAACATTTTTCAGGCTGTCGGAAGGCAAAAGTCATTTCCGCTCTTTGAAGATGATTTGTCCGCTTTGCTCTTACGATAATGTAACGGGCTTTATAATAGATGAGAATTATTACAGGCAAAAATGGAGCGATAGCGAGATAGTCCCTGTTTTTGTGCCGGATGAGCCTGACCCCAATGCTATAGACTTCTCCTGCTACCAGGTTGCCGTTTGCCCAAAGTGTTTTTATGCTTCCACCAGGCTGGACTGGTTTACAATAGTATTCCCGAAGGGCGTTTTGAATCGCATTTAACTCAGGAGAACAGGGCTAAGCTCTCCAATACCACGCCTTTGCGCCGCAATTTGGCCATGAGCTACAGCGGTGCAGGCGAAGAATCCTTTTTTAGGGTTCCCAGGGAAAAGAGCGCATCCTACCTCTCATGGCTGTTGAACGAATTCAACTTGAAGCACATGGGCGAGCA
>JGI24698J34947_10002238_pt1 | contig 10363 bp, 2 predicted proteins | sample TergutMp193P3_FD_34947 | JGI IMG/M metagenome (IMG submission 34947) | reverse complement strand
GGCGGCAGGAACTGAAATTTTTTATTGTCCCCGTAGTGGTTGCGGTGATGTCCGCGCTTTTTGGATGCGCCGTTACCGTACTGGGCATAAATCATATTGTAGAAATTATCAGCAAAATAAACGGAGTAAGCTGGTTCATTGTGCTGATCCCGATTATCTTCAATGTATTATGCGTCATAATTATGGCGCTTGTTCTTAAAAAGAACCTCTCAGGCTTCTACTCGTCGATAGTCGAACAAATGGAAAACCTGTCCTCCGAAAAAAAGGATCTGACGCGGCGTATTAACGTCGGTTCCATTGACGAAATAGGCACCGTTTCGGGAATGGTGAACGCTTTTTGTGAACATCTGGGCGATGGCATAAGCATAATAAAAAATAAAGTTAACGCGCTNACGAATACCGGATATGAGCTTTCAGTCAATATGGAAAAAACTTCAAGNGCGGTAGGCGATATCTCGACCAATTTTGAAGATATACAAAATCTGGAAAAAAGGCAGAAGGAAGAATCGGCTCAGGTAGACAAGGCGCTGGACAATATAAAAAATAATATCGACTTCCTGAAAAAGACAATAAACGATCAAACCGAGAGCGTAAACACNTCGTCCTCGGCTATCGAAGAAATGACGGCTAACATACATTCGGTGAGTCAAACGCTGGTAGAAAACAGCAAAAATGTTGAAAACCTGACGGAAGCGTCGGAACACGGAAGGTCTGCGGTTCAGGCGGTAGTGCAGGAAATACAGGAAATCGCCCGGGATTCGGAGGGGCTTCTGGAAATCAACGCGGCGATGAACAAAATCGCCAGCCAGACCAATTTATTGAGCATGAACGCCGCCATTGAAGCGGCGCACGCCGGAGAGGTGGGAAAAGGGTTCGCGGTGGTAGCCGATGAAATCCGCAAGCTCGCCACGTCATCGGGTGAGCAGTCCAAAACGACTTCGACCATGCTGAAAAAGATCAAGGCGAGTATCGACAACATTACCAAGTCTTCCGAGGAGGTCCTTGCCCGGTTTGGCGCCATAGACACCAGCGTAAAAACAGTTGCCGAGCATGAACAGAATATCCGTAACGCGATGGAAGAACAGGAAGCCGGCAGTAAGCAAATACTGGACGCTGTAGGCCGCCTTAAAGAAATAACCGTAGATGTCCAAAAGGGATCTGAAAATATGTCCCAATCGGGCGATGATTTGGGCAAGGAAACCGATGAATTTATCAAGATAAGCGATCAAGCGCTCAAAGGCATGAACGATGTTATCAACGGCGCGCTGAAGGAGATAAAGACCGCGGTAAACCATGTTACCGAAATGAGTACGGAAAATAATAAAAACTTTGAGGGTCTTAAACTTGAGACGGAAAAATTCAAGACTACTACCGGGCTGGAAAAGAAAAAGATTCTGGCGGTGGATGATGATGTAGCCCAGTTGAAAATAATCAGCGCTTTCCTGGAAGAGGACTATGACGTTATCGGCGCCAAGTCGTGCGAAGCTGCCTTAAAGTTCCTCTATCAGGGGCTTGATCCCGTTCTGGTGTTATTGGATTTAGTGATGCCCGGAGCGGACGGATGGGTTACTTATGAAAGGATAAAGGGGATTAGCAATTTGCACCAGGTTCCGATAGCGTTCCTTACCGGTTCGGGCAATTCCGCCGACATAGAACGCGCCAAAGAAATGGGGGCGGTTGATTACATCATGAAGCCGGTCTCAAAAGATGAGCTGTTGGGGAAAGTCAATAAGGCGTTGAAAGTTAAAGCGTATGAGTAACGATCAAAAAAACCACGTGCTCATCGTAGACGATGAGAAGATTAACATTGAAATATTGGGCGACATATTGTACCCGGAATATGCCGTATACATGGCAAAGAACGGCGCTGCCGCCGTTGAATCGGCGAACAAATATCTGCCGGATATTATTTTGCTGGATGTCATCATGCCGGATATGAGCGGCTTTGATGTGCTTGCGGCGCTCAAAGCCTCCGATAAAACGCGGCATATTCCCGTCATCATCATCACGGGGCTAAACAGCATTGAGGACGAAGAAAAAGGGCTGTCTCTGGGCGCGGCTGATTTTATACACAAACCTTTCAGCGAAAGTATTGTGCGATCAAGGGTTAATAATCAGATGCGGCTGGTCAATCAGCAGAAAGATTTGGAAGCCGCGGTAAAAACCGCCGAAGCCGCCAACCAGACAAAGTCGGCGTTTTTGGCGAAGATGAGCCACGAAATACGCACGCCCCTGAACGCTATTTTGGGCATCTCCGAAATTCAAATCCAGAGCGAAGCCGTCTCCCGAGATCCCAGGGAAATAAAAGAAGCGTTTACCCGAATTTTCAATTCGGGGGATTTGCTCCTCGGCATTATCAACGACATACTTGATATGTCCAAAATTGAGGCGGGAAAACTTGAATTGACGCCGGTACGGTACGATGTCGCCAGCCTGATCAACGACACGGTTTTTTTGAACATGATTAAATATGAAAACAAGCCGATTGATTTTGTCCTTAACGTTGATGAAAACGTCCCGTCGGCGCTGTTTGGCGACGAACTGCGCATTAAGCAGATTTTGAATAACCTGCTCTCCAATGCGTTCAAATATACCAACGCGGGCGAGGTTAACCTCTCGGTCGCGGCGGAAGTTTCCGCGGCGGAAGTTTCCGCTGCGGAAACCTCCAGTAATGATGTAACGCTTGTTTTCCGCGTGCGCGACACCGGGCAGGGAATGACGCCCGAACAGTTGGACAAACTGTTTGATGAATATTCCCGTTTTAATTCGGAAGCCAACAGGACGACCGAAGGTACCGGCCTGGGTATGAGTATCACGCAAAATTTGATACGCATGATGAACGGCGAAATACTGGCGGAGAGCGAACCGGGGAAGGGTTCGTTGTTTACCGTCCGTTTGCGGCAGGGCAATGTAGACGCTCCGGTGTTGGGCAGGGAAGTTACCGAAAAATTGAGGCAGTTTCGCTCAAACTACGAGGCGAAAATGAAAAAATCGCAGATAGTACATGAAGCGATGCCTAACGGAAAAGTATTGGTAGTGGATGATATGGATATGAACCTGTATGTCGCCAAGGGAATGTTGTCGCCCTACGGACTGCAAATTGATACCGCTTTGAGCGGCTTTGAGGCTATCGAAAAAATCAAGCGCAACGAATACGATTTGGTCTTTATGGATCACATGATGCCCAAAATGGACGGACTCGAAGCGACGCAGGAGATCAGAAAACTCGGACCGGAATATGAAAAGCTGCCNNTAGTCGCACTTACAGCNAACGCCGTTTCNGGCATGAGGGAAATGTTTTTAGCCAACGGATTCAACGGCTTNATATCAAAGCCCATTGTCATGCAGGAATTGGACGCGGTTCTCAAGGAGTGGCTGGCTGATAAAGTGATCCCCGGTTACCAACTGCCGCGCGCCGAGCCGGAAACGGAGGATGCGGCCGATGACGGCTTTATGGAAGCGGTAAAAAAAATTGATGTATTCAACACGGAGATTGCGCTCGGACGCTTCACGGGCATGAAAGATATGTACCGTAAGACATTGGATTTGTTTTATCAAAAAATTCTGCCGGAATGTGAAAATATGACCGGTTTTTTGGCNGACAAAGACCTGCAAAGTTTTATGATTTCCATACACTCAATGAAGTCGTCGCTTGCCATCTTCGGCGCGATGTGGATGTCTGAAACGGCGTTAAAGCTGGAAACCGCCGCGAAGAAAAATGAATTTGACTACTGCATGCGGGAGTATCCGGCGTTCAAACAGCAGCTTCTCTCGCTGCATGAGCAGTTATCGGTTATTTTTTCCGCCGCGCAGGCGACGCAAAAAACAGAGCCGGGGGACATGGAACATTTGCGGGAAGAGGCGCAAAAAGCGCTTGCCGCCGCCGAAGATTTTGACAGCGATACCGCTATGGAAATAGTGAAAAATTTGCTATCCTATGACTTTGGCGGGAAAATAAATATTTTGCTGGCGGACGCATTGACTGCGCTTGAAAATTTTGAATATGATGGAGTTGCTGATATTCTGAAAAAACTGGAGTAGAAAGGCGGGAAAATGGGCAAAATGCCAATCCATGTGAGGATTTTCCTGGTTATTATCGCCATCGCGGTTGTTATCATTGTATTTGGGAACGCGGTAGGGGCGGTATTCCTGACGCGCAGCATAAGCCTGTCAATGGAAAACGATATGCTGGTCGCGATTGACATCGCCGATCAGTATTTAACCGATGAAATTGAACTGCTGAGAACCAACGCCGCCGATGCCGCCGCGGATATCGACCTGCTCTACAGGACAGGCGGGCGTGAGGGCGTTCTGAAGCGCGTCTGCGCGAAATACCCCCGCTACGCCGGCATGGCGGTTTTTAATAAATCGACGCTGCTGGATTCGTGGGGCAAATTTCCCGTCTCGCCGGATTTAATTAACGAGCCATTTATGCAAAACGCGCACGCGACAGACGGGGCTGTCTCAAACACGATGCACAGCCCCGACGGCTCGCTGGTTATGTATGTGTCGGCGCCCATAAACGCTGAGCTTGTTCTCGCTGCCATTCTGCCCGGCCAGCACTTCGCGAATTTATTNTCGCGATTCAAACTCTGGCAGACGGGGCACGTGTTTATTAACGATGANGACGGGTACGTTATATCCAACCCNCGCCCGGTATGGGTGCAGGAGCGGTATAACTTTCTCAANATGGCGGAAGAAGACCGCGTGTATACAGAGTTAGCCGACATGACCAGGCGGGCAATTGCCGGAGAGCGGGGCATAGGCCGCTACAGCATATACGGCGTGCCGCGCATAGCCGCCTTCCGCCCCGTATCCAGTCCCGATGTGGGTTGGTTCGTGGCTTTGGTCGCGCCCCTGTCAGAAAGCGCGTTAAAGGACATTCCCAGCGGCATACTGTTGATCGTTATTATTACGCTGGGACTGAGCGTGGCGGCCGCCNTCCTCGCCGCCTTTTTGCTCAAGCGCCCCTACGAGGAAATTGACCATCTGCGCAGGGCGGCGGAAATCGCGTCAATATCAAAGTCAACTTTTCTGGCAAACATGAGTCACGAAATACGCACCCCCATGAACAGCATTATCGGGTTTTCAGAACTGGCGATGGACGGGGAGGCCTCGGCAAAGACAAAGGATTATCTGGGAAAAATCCAAAGCAACTCCCGGTGGCTGTTACAGATCATCAACGACATACTGGATGTTTCCAAAATCGAGTCCGGCAAAATGGAACTGGAAAAAATACCGTTTGATATGCACGATCTGTTTGCAAGCTGCCGGACGCTGGTCATGCCGAAAGCCGCTGAAAAGGGAATCATGCTGCATTTTTACGCCGAACCCAGTATCGGCAAAAAGCCGTTAGGCGATCCAACAAGACTGCGGCAGGTATTTGTGAACCTTCTTTCCAATGCCATAAAATTTACCAATACCGGCATGGTAAAAATTCACGCGGCTATCATTGAGGCGGGCGAAAAAACCGCCACCATGCATTTTGAGGTCAAAGATTCAGGGATCGGCATGACTGCGGAACAAATGCAAAAAATATTTGACCCCTTTACGCAGGCGGAATCCGGCACGACGCGCAAATACGGCGGCACCGGCCTCGGTCTTGCCATAACCAAAAATATCGTGGAGATGATGGGGGGGAAGCTTCTGGTCGAAAGCTCCGTCGGGGTTGGCAGCAAGTTCAGTTTTGATTTGACCTTTGAAACGGTCGATATGTCCGATGAAGATTTGTTTGAAAAGCGCATTATATTCAGTGAACTTGAAAAACCGACATTTGAGGGCGAAATTCTGTTATGCGAAGATAACGTCATGAATCAGCAGGTGATATGCGAACATCTGGAGAGGGTGGGGCTTAAAACCGTGGTTGCGGATAACGGCAAAATTGGCGTAGAGATGGTGCAGAGCCGTATGGAAAAGGGCGAAAAGCAGTTTGATTTGATTTTTATGGATATGCATATGCCGGTAATGGACGGGCTGGAAGCCTCCGCGAAAATTCTCGAACTTAACGCCGGGATACCCATGGTGGCGATGACGGCTAACATAATGTCCAACGACCGGGAAATTTACCGGATGAGCGGCATGAACGACTGCGTGGGCAAACCGTTTACATCGCAGGAGTTGTGGCGCTGTTTAATGAAGTACTTTAAGCCGGTAAGCTGGCAGACCGTGAATGAGACCCAGCAGACCAGTACCGAAAATAAACTCCAGCAAAAACTGATACCCGGTTTTTTGAACGACAACCGGAACCGCTGCCATGAAATCGCCGCGGCGCTGGAAGCGGGCGACATAAAGCTGGCGCACCGTCTGGCGCACACCTTAAAAAGCAACGCGGGGTATTTTGGCAAAACGCTTTTGCAAAAAGCCGCCGCCGACATTGAGGAGCAGCTCAAGGGCGGTCAAAATCTGGCAAGCCCACAGCAGTTGGCGGCGCTCGAGAGAGAGCTAAACGCGGCGCTTGCGGACTTTGAAGCGCAGGTTGGGGCTTATGCGCCGCAAACCGGGGCGGATGAGGGGGAGGGGGGGGGCGCCCCCCCCAATATTGAATTGGTAAAGGACTTATTCGCAAAACTGGAACCGATGCTTGAGATGAGCAGTTTGGGCAGCCGTGAGTACCTTAACAGCCTGCGCGCGATACCGGGAACCGAACAATTGCGGCGGCACATAGATGATTTTGATTTTGACGAAGCGCTTGCCGCGCTTGCGGCATTAAAGAATAAATGGGGTTTATATGCGTAAATTTGTTACCGTTCTGTTGTTAATATTGTTTTCGGCGTGTACACAGAGCGAAAACCAGCCGTTGGAAAAAACGTTTCAATACGCTTCATTCAGAGANGTCCCCGGCATAACGGACGATGAAATAAAAGCCATCGAANCGCTGCAAAAAGAATACGATTCTTTTATTTACGCGATGCCGCTGAGCGTCGAGGCGTTTGAGGGCGAAAACGGCGAGATAAAAGGCTTTACCGCCCTGTTTTGCGAGTGGTTAACCGAACTTTTCGGCATACCGTTTCAGCCGCGGCTGTACGAATGGCTCGATCTGCTTGCCCGCCTTGAGACCGGGGAGATCTCTTTTTCCGGCGAGTTAACCGCTACGCCGGCGCGCCTGGAAATTTATCACATGACCAGCGACATCGCCTCCCGGCCGTTAAAGCAATACCGGCTCGCCGGTTCCCGTCCCCTCACGGAGATTGTCCGGGAGCGGCCGACTCGCTGCGGCTTCATTGAGGGCACATCCACCATATACACCGTTACCGCCGAACTGGAAAGCGGCTCCTATGAAGTTGTCACCCTGAGCGATGTCAGCCTGGTGTATGACGCGCTCAAAAGCGGAAAAATCGACGCCTTCTATTACAGCGGCACCGCGGAGGCGAACTTTGTTCAGTACAGCGATATGTTTGCCGCGTATTTTTATCCGCTCATCTACCGTCCTGTTTCATTAACGACGCATAACCCCCGCCTTGCGCCGATCATTTCGGTGGTGGAAAAAATACTGGAAGACGGCGGCATACGCTATTTAACCAAAATGTACAATCAGGGGGAGCAGGAATATTTGGTATACAAGATGCACCAGCAGCTTACCGATGAGGAGCGCGCGTACATAAGCCGCCGCCCCATTATTCCCCTGGGCGTTGATCCCGGCAATTACCCCGGCTGTTTTTTTGACAAGCGCGAAAAAATATGGCGCGGGGTCTTTTTGGACATACTCAATGAAGTCGCGGCTCTCACCGGGCTGACCTTCGAGCGCGTTAACGACGAACACACCGAATGGCCGGTCATACATCAAATGCTGCTGGACGGTGAAATTGCGTTGGTCCCGGAGTTAACCAGGACATCGGCGCGGGAAGGAATGTTTATATGGCCCGATACCGTACAGATCACCGACAATTACGCGCTCATCTCCAAATATGAATACCCTGATATTAAACCCAACGAAGTGTTGTACGTTAAAGTGGGTCTGGCGAAAAATACCGCCTACGCCGCGATTTTCCAAAAATGGTTTGCGAACCACATGAACACCGTTGAATATGAAAGCATGGAGGAGGCTTTTGACGCATTGCAGCGCGGCGAAGTAGAAATGGTAATGGCGAATCAAAAAAGGCTTCTGTACCTGACGCATTATCTGGAGCTTCCCGACTACAAGGCGAATGTGGTGTTCGACTATCCCATTGATGTAAATATCGGGCTGAATAAAGATGAGACGGTCTTATGTTCCATTATTGACAAGGCGCTCGGCATTATTGATTCGCGGAGCATATCGGATCATTGGAACCGCAAGACCTACGATTACCGAAGCAGGCTGGCGGAGGCGCAGCGCCCGTGGTTTATGGGATCGCTGGTTTTGTTTTTGGGAGTGCTTGCCCTCCTTGCGGTTATGTTTTACCGAAGCCGCCGCACCGGTAAGCGGCTGGAAACGCTGGTCGCCAAACGTACCGGGGAACTCGAGTTAAAAAATGCCACCCTTACCACCCTGTTTGATTCGATACCCGATCTTGTTTTTACTTTGGATACGTCNCTGCGTTTCACGCAATGCAACAAGAGTTTCCTGCGGCATTTNGGGCTTAATAAGGAATTTATTATCAACAAGGGCGAGGTTAGTTTGGGAATTTCCCCCGAAGCGGCGCAGGAGCATGACGCCTGGAATCGCAAAGTTATTGAAGAAGGTCAAACCTTTGTGATAGAAGAGCGCATACCGCGCGTTGACGGGACAGCGCCGCTCTATGAAACGGTAAAAACGCCGCTCCTCGTTAACGGAGAAGCAGCCGGCGTTTTGGGCATAGCGCACGACGTAACCAGGCGTAAAGAAATGGAAGANACCGCGCTCGCCGCCTCTCACTCCAAATCCGCGTTCCTTGCCAACATGAGCCACGAAATACGCACCCCCATGAACAGCATTGTGGGNTTTTCGGAACTGGCGATGGACGACGAGATCCCGCCCAAAACAAGGGACTATCTGGATAAAATCAAAACGAACGCCGGGTGGCTGTTGCAGATCATCAACGACATACTGGACGTTTCCAAAATTGAGTCCGGCAAAATGGAACTGGAAAAAATACCNTTCAATATGCACGATCTGTTTGCCGGCTGCCGGACGCTGGTCATGCCGAAAGCCGTAGAAAAGGGAATCATGCTGCACTTTTACGCCGAACCCAGTATCGGCAAAAAGCCGTTAGGCGATCCAACAAGACTGCGGCAGGTATTTGTAAACCTGCTCTCCAATGCCGTAAAATTTACCAATACCGGCATAGTAAAACTGCACTCGGCGATAACGGGGATGAGCGACAATACCGTTTCCATGCATTTTGAAGTCAAAGATTCCGGCATAGGGATGACGCCCGAACAGGCGGCAAGAATTTTTGATCCCTTTACGCAGGCGGAATCCGGCACGACGCGCAAATACGGCGGCACCGGCCTCGGGCTTGCCATAACCAAAAATATCGTGGAGATGATGGGGGGGACGCTTCTGGTTGAAAGCTCCGTCGGGGTCGGCAGCAAGTTCAGCTTTGATTTGACCTTTGAAACGGCGGATATGTCCGATGAAGATTTTTATGCCAAAAATATCGTGTTCAATGANCTTGAAAAACCNACATTTGAGGGCGAAGTNCTGTTATGCGAAGACAACGTCATGAATCAGCAGGTGATATGCGACCATTTGGCGAGGGTGGGGCTTAAAACCGCTGTTGCCGATAACGGCAAAATAGGCGTAGAAATGGTGCAGAGCCGCATACAAAAGGGCGAAAAGCAGTTTGATTTGATTTTTATGGATATGCATATGCCGGTAATGGACGGGCTGGAAGCCTCCGCGAAGATTATGGAACTTAATACCGGGATACCCATCGTGGCGATGACGGCTAACATAATGTCCAACGACCGGGAAATTTACCGGCTGAGCGGCATGAACGACTGCGTGGGCAAGCCGTTTACATCGCAGGAGTTGTGGCGCTGTTTGATGAGGTACTTTAAGCCGGTAAGCTGGCAAACGGTCGATGAAAGCCAGCAGACAACAGCCGAAAAGAAATTCCAGCGCAAACTGATAACCGTTTTTCTGAACGACAACCGGAACCGCTGCCATGAAATCGCCGCGGCGCTGGAAGCGGGCGACATAAAGCTGGCGCACCGTCTGGCGCACACCTTAAAAAGCAGCGCGGCGCATTTTGGCAAAACGCTCCTGCAAAAAGCCGCCGCCGACATTGAGGAGCAGTTAAAGGGCGGTCAAAATCTGGCAAGCCCACAGCAGTTGGCGGCGCTCGAGATAGAGTTGAACGCGGCGATTGCGGAGCTTTCGGCGCAGATTGGGGCAAATGAGCCGCAGGACGGGGCTGATGAGGAGCCGCCGGCGGGGGAGGGGGGGGGCGCCCCCCCCGAT
>JGI24698J34947_10002237_pt1 | contig 10365 bp, 13 predicted proteins | sample TergutMp193P3_FD_34947 | JGI IMG/M metagenome (IMG submission 34947) | reverse complement strand
AGTTCGCAGGAACACTCAAGTTTTGCGCTACCCCATTTTTCCAATAGCAGATGGTTGAAACTACGCTGTATGAGGGCGAACCTGCAACATAGACTATATCGTCAAACACGGCTATAGCATTGGCAGTGGAATCATTTGTTCCATCCGGAAGGCTCAAGTTGTGGAAGGCTCCGTTTCTCCAATAGCAGGGGATACTATTGTATTGGGCATCATTGTACGAACCTGCAATATAGACTACATCTCCAGATACGGCAATACCGCTGGCGCTAGAATATTGTGCCCCACTCGGAATGCTCAGGTTTTGTATAACTCCGTTTTGCCAGTAGCAGGCGAAACCACCTTGGGCATCATTGTACGAACCTGCAATATAGACTACATCTCCAGATACGGCTATATCTATGGCACTAGATCTTTTTGCTCCGCTCGGAATGCTCAGGTTTTGTATAACCCCGTTTCGCCAGTAGCAGGCGATCATATTGTTTTGGGCATCATAGTACGAACCTGCAATATAGACTACATCGCCAGATACGGCAATACCGCTGGCGCTAGAATATTGTGCCCCGCTCGGAATGCTCAGGTTTTGTATAACTCCGTTTCGCCAGTAGCAGGCGATACTATTGAATGGGGTATCATTGTACGAACCTGCAATATAGACTACATCGCCGGACACGGCAATACCGCCGGTTCTGGAATATTGTACCTCGCTCGGAATGCTCAGGTTATGTATAACTCCGTTTCGCCAGTAGCAGGCGAAACCACCTTGGGCATTACTGTACGAACCCGCAATATAGACCGCATCGCCGGACACGGCAATACCGCCGGTTCTGGAATCTGTTGCTTCACGCGGAAGGCTCAATGTTTGCCATGCTCCGTCTTTCCAATAAACAGCGTCCGCCCAAGTCCCCCCGAAAACATACCCTGCTAAAAACAATATTGACAGGATAACCATGATTCCTTTTCTCATACAATCCTCCTTAAATAATTGCCGCCTAACGGGCGGGGTTCACGTTCATATGAATACGAAAACAGCCGGTTTAGCCTCATACGAAACCGTCCGGCGGTTTAACACAACAAACGCTTCCGTGTTCAAATGTGGCACCTGGAACAGTTGTACCTCCGTAACTACTTACTAGCCACTTTCCTAATCAATAAGCCTATCAAGGCACCAACAATAACGGTGGCGATAGAACCCACAGCAGGAGAGACGAAAGCAAATAAGGCAATGAGAATAAGAGCAACAATAAATCCGACAATACCTCCAACTATAAAGCTCAAGCACCCACCAAATGACTTATTGCCAAGCAAACCACCGCCGATAACCAATACGATATATAATATTATACCTGCTACTTCTTCATCGTACCCAGCAACTAAGGATGTGCATATCCCGCCAATTACCCCGCCAATTATCCCGCCTAGCACAATGCTAAAAATAGTCAAAAACAGTCGCTTTCTTTTTTCTTTGGCCGCTCTTTCGGCGGCTGCCTTTGCTCTTTCGGCGGCCTCCTCCTCTTCACGGGCTTTTCGGGCTTTTTCTTCTTCTATTGCTGTTTCCGCTTTAACAAGGAAATCCTTCGCTTCCTCGTGTCCCTGCGCCGCCGCTTTTCCAAACCATTCGGCGGCCTTCGCGTAGTCTTGCGGTAAAGTCCATTCCATTATAATACAGAAGGCCCAAGTTGTACTGTGCACCGGCATCCCCCTGTTCCGCCGCATTGCGGAGCCTTTCAAAAGCTTCCTTTTCTTCACGGGCTTTCTTTTCGGCGGCTTCTCTTACTTCACGCTCTTCACGGGCTCTTTTTTCAGCCGCTTCTCTTTCCCTTTTTTCCTTTTCGGCGTATTTTTTTTCGAAGGGACAATCATGCGTTTTTTTGTAAAGTATACATCTATCGGTCTCATCAGGGTGTTCCTGAACACATCCAAGATATTCACCATATCTTTCGCAAGACAAAACTTCACCTATTCCAATCATCAGGCGATTACAGCAAGTGTGTTTGAAATCGCTATCAAAGTTATTGAACGGTACTTTCGAATACATTATTTTACCTCCATCCCCTTTTCGTTTAACGCCCGCCGGCTATAATTAACAACCTAACAGGTCGTTTTTACACTGTTACACGCCATTTTTACCGGCGATTTTGACAATAAGTCCCTTTTATATTGCTCTTTTAATGAAATACCATTCTCTCTGCTGTAAAAATAATGCGTTATCGGAAAGTCAGTTCCAAAAATCAAGCGTTCACCGAAACCGGCGCTTTCTATTTCATCAATCCTCTCTTTGGGAACAAAAGCCGTATCGCCGAAGATATTCGGGTATTTTTGCATCATTTTTATTGCTTCGTCAGCAGGACGGCAATGGGCAAGGATAATTTTTGCGTTTTTATACCCACCGAAAAAACGCTCAAATCTGCCCGGACTGTCTACCCCGCTTTCGCCGGTATGTATCACAATTCGCATTTGGCGCTTATCCGCGTAATCAAAAACTTCATGCAGAATTTCGCATTGTTTTGTGTCGTTTTCAAAGTTCCAATCATTCCCAAACGGATGTAACTTAAAGCCACCGTAACTCAATTCGTCCATTACCGCTTCTACCTTTATCCCCTGGTTTATATAATCGGGAACCACCCAAAAAAACGGCGCCGCAATATCCGCCGGATATTTTTTTAACACCGCTTCAATTTCTTTTCGGACAAAATCATATTTGACATCAGGAATACAACTCGAAGTAGAAGAATACACTATCTTGTCTGCACTTCCGCTATTAAAGATAATATCGAATATCACATCAAAATCGTAATATTCCTCCTGAAACTGCCCAATGTGAACATGAGAATCAAGCATGTTTTTGCCTCTCTTTCCAATCCAGAACGATTTTTCTGTTCAGTCTTGCCACTTTGCAAAAATGCTCATTGACTTTCAACGGGTCGCCGTCAAGGTTTTCGTTAGCGTTGCGAACCATGCACATGGCGCAGAACGCCTTGTCCTGGCAGGTAAGGCATTGGGGAAAGTCTTTTTTACGCAAGTTTCGCAGATATTGTACCTTGGGCGAGTGTTCCCATATTTCCCTCAGGCTTTGTTCCTTCAGATTGCCGCAGACATAGCTCTGCCAGCCGGGGCAAGGATACACATTACCATTGGCTACCATACAGATTGAATCTACACAAACTCCGCATACAATATCATTGCTAGTATTACGGCTTTCAACTTCTTCAAAGTCGGCTTTTAACATCTCTTGGCTATAATTGAGATTGTATTCCATAATATCGGTTATTATTTTGCCAACCTCATCAAGACTTAAGCGGTTATCAAGATTGTCAGTAGTGCGATCATATCGTGCCATCATAATAAAATCGGTCTCCGCTCTGACTTTGTGTTCATTTGCCCATTTTAATACATCGGCAAAACAATTTTTATTTTGTTTCATAGTGGGGCAGCTAATTTGAAGCGGAATATCATTCCCGATAAGCCGTAAAATATTATCTCTTGTTTTACAGAACGAGCCTTTTAGCTGTGTAATAGAATCGTGTGTATCCGGGTCCATGCTGTATAGGGAGACCTGAACGCTGGACAGGCGATTTTCCTTCATTTCTTTGATAATCTCATCATTAAGCAGTGTAAGATTACTCAAAATATTTATTGAAAAATCATACTCTTTTGCCTTTCGTAAAAAATCGCAGAAGTTTTTATGAAGCATTGGCTCACCGCCGGAAAGTGTTAAACTTAAAACTCCCATATCTCGACACTGATCCAATAGATCATAAAAGAACGCAGGTTTTATATCCTCTGTTTTATTCTCGTTGGGAATATAACAATGGATACATCGCTCATTGCAACGGCTGGAGAGCTCTATCTGTAAAGAAGTCAGGTGCGGCCTGCCTTTGAAATGTTCGTTGAGAAAATCCTGGGTGCTTTTTGTTGCCCGTTGTATTGCCGGGGTAAAATCATTCTTTATTGTCTTTGGTTCTATTGCAGAATAGGAGAAACGGGTATCTTTGCCATCCAATTCCGATTCTGTTTCTCCGCTTACAATAAAACCATCATCTTCAAGAATGGAATAAAATTCAATAACATCGTTTTTTATATCAAGCGGGGAAACATGAATAAAATTTTTTGCTATCTCTTCGCATAGCCTTTCCAGTGTTTGCGGTTTGCGGGACAAGGCTTTAAGAAACATAGCGCCAGACGAGTCTGCTACTCTGTCGCTAAAATCACTTTTACTTACTATGTAACCAATGTCATCATAGATGCGGATAAAGGTATCGAATTTTTGTCGGTATAGCATTAACATCCTCCTAATGGTATAAATAGTGGCATTCCTAAATTATTTGGAATGCCACTTGAAAAAACTATTTTGTTCTTTCACAACCCCTGCAGTTTAGTTTGTCCGCAGGGCATCCAGCAGCAAAGCTACCTTCGCTGCTATTTTGTGCAACGATCACTGGTTTGCTGTAAGCCATGATTTTCCTCCTTGTTTTAAAGATAAAACAGTATTCAACGAATACCCTTTTCCATCGGTCTTGATAGAACTACTTTGTTCTTTCACAGGTTCTACAGTTCACGTTTTGTGCCGGACAGCCTGCCGCAAAAACACCCTGCTTGCTGTTTTGGGCAAGCACTGCTGGTTTGCTGTAAGCCATGATTTTCCTCCTTGTTTTAAAGATAAAACAGTATTCAACGAATACCTTTTCCCACCGGCCTTGCCGCACAGGTAAACCGGCGGCTAGACTGGTAAAAAGCTTTTTCAATAACATCTTTGCCCCAAAAAAGGTGTCAGTTTTTTTTACGCATCATAGGAAGAACGTTCTCCCTTGACCTTATCCTGCCTATCTATATGTATACTCGTTACGTTATTCTCGTAGTAACTTTGTAAGATGAAATCAAAACGCTTTCGAGCCTCCTCATAGGTAGAAAAGTATTCGTCATTAGTGAAACCATTACCAGGATTGTGATAACTGTCCTTAGGTATCGCGTCTCCTGTCTCATCGGTAAGTACTTCCTCTCCTGTTGTGTAGCCATTAGAGTAGTTTTGCTTTGAATGAATACAATAATATGTCATTCTCAATTCCTTTACGTTTTAAGCCCGCCGGCTATAATTTCAATTCCCGCCCAACGGACGGTTATAAACAGCCGGTTGACCCTCATACGAGGGGGCCTCATACGAAGCCGTCCGGCGGTTTAAGACAATAGCTGGGCGCCGCGAATCCGCCAATATCGCCGATTCCACCACGCTAATGTTTCATCTGACATTCCAGCCAAAATAGTGTCACTGTTTGTATTAGCCGTCAGTTGCACGTTTTACCATGTTTATACAACTTGAGCATCCACCATTGTCTTCTAAGCCATACAGTATCGTGTAATTTAAACTTGAAAATCCTAAGGGATTAGGATATCCCGGGCTATTAAGGATTTCTTTAACGGTCGTACTGCGATCGTTTCCACAACCAATTTTCAGACATGATTCACAAAAGTCAGATGTCGATAATTTCCTAGACATAATTTGACTCCTTTTCGTATAAAGCCCGTCGGCTATAATTTTAATACCCGCCCTCAAGAGTTGGTTTTACAAACAGCCGGTCTAGCCTCATACGAAGCTGTCCGGCGGTTTAACATGACAAACGCCTCTGGTGTCAGACTATTGCGCTTCCTTCCTAGCTATAGCTACCACTCAAGTTTTCGTAATATTCTCTTGTGTCTTCGTCCTGCTTTAATTGCTTTAGTTGCTTAAGCAATCTACGAATTTGCACATTATCGGGCTGTATCTTCAGAGCCGCTTCAATATTCTCGATTGCCTTGTCGGTTTCCCTTGCCTCAAAAAACTCAATGCCCTGCTGGACATACTCATTAAAATCCATAATACACTCCTTCATTAAACTACCCGCCCTCAAGAACAGGCTTTATAAACAGCCGGTTTAGCCTCATACGAGGCTGTCCGGCACGGTTTGTTCAAATTTGATGACTGGTACCATGCACTACCAGTCATTCTGCGTTGCCAGATATCGTTTCAATCCCAATTGCTACAGCTATCCTCAACAGACTTAGAGTTACCACTGAGACGGCATTTCCCGGAACTATACTTTGTACAGTTACCGCATGTGTGCGGATCATTTTTTCTGCTCTCCGTCCAAGCACTAGCATTAAATGAAGGCCCACTGCTTGAACTAGAGCTTGAACTATCGGGTACGATGAGTATAAGGATGCATCCGATGATACCGCCGACGATGATACCAATAAATACATGGCCTAATACACCGCCAATTATTCCACCAAGTACTAATCCACCTATTAGTAATAAACCTGCATCGCATCCTGTAAGCATCACTCCAAATGCCAGCACCAATGTTAACAAGCCCAATAAATGGAAGAACCAACTCCGCTTTGTGATTTTCATAAAAAATTACTCCTTTACGTTTTAAGCCCAACGGACGGGTTACAAACCTCCGGTTTGGCCTCATACGGGGCCGTCCGGCGGTTTATTCCACCTACTTTCCCCTGTAGTTACTGCCGCTTGCCCATGCTTCATAGTTGCCGCAAGTCTTACAGTTTGTGTCAGACTTACATTTTTGGTCACGAGTACCCGATGACGGTAGACCTTCCGATAAGTAACATCTGCCGCTCGGTTCATCGTAATGGGGGCACCACCCCGAAACATGTCTTGGTTTCTGCATTTTCTTTTCCTCCTCTGTGCTTATAGTCCACATGACTTTTGTTTTTCCCGCCCAACGGGCGGGGTATAAACAGCCGGTTCGCCTCTTACGAGGCGGCCTCATACGAGGCCGTCCGTGACCGCTCCGTCTGCGGCGCGGCTTATTGTCCGCGTTTATAAATCTCTATGATGCCAGTAGTAGACCCAGGTGCCATTGAGTTATAATAATAGTAGGTTATGCCGGGCAGTTCCGGTGCCGTTAACGCATACCATGTTATTGTATCCAAGCCAATGAGCGTGATTGTGCGCTCACCGCTACTGTCCTTCGCCGTTATAGTGCGGCCTCTGGATTTCTCACCATCACCCGCAAGGCGTGAAATAGCAGCGGCTTCTATACTTATAGCCCACTCCGATTCTTTGTAGCCCATTTTTGTAATCTTCTCAAATCCGTTAAGAGATGGCGGAGGCGAATTTGGTTCCTTGGTCAGTTTTTCCACTTGCCATGACGCATTTTCCATAGTATCCCTCAAAGCCAATTCTTCCTCACTTAGTTCTACAGGTTTAATTGAGATAAGTGAGCCGCAAGCGCTCAGTCCTGCCGCGATTATCGCCCCTATGGCGATAACCTTCCAAATTTTTGTAAAAGTCTTCATAAGACCCCCTTGTATCCGGCCCGAAGGCTAGATAGTTTTCCCGCCCTTATGGGCGGAATCCCTTGTCAACGACAAAGATACACAAAAGACAGACAACGTTGTCCGTTTGTCTACATGTTATAAAATAGTGTCACCGTTGCGTTGCCACGCGCCCCACGCTAAAACTGCCGGATGGCGCGGACGCGAAATTGATTATCATAGCTGTGAATTTCTTGGTCTCCATCGGAAAAGTTTTCAGCATAAAAATACTTCCAATGATAACTGGGGTTTTCGTACGTTGATGACCAATACCAATCGCTGGAGAAACCGCCCAAGCCTTGCATACGTAGACTGCCGTACATATAGTGCAACTCATCCCTGCTGGGGAGGAACCAGTCATCAAAACCGTTGACTACCAGGGCGTCGCATGCCTGAGCAGCCCAGCCGAAACCGCCGCCCCTGCTGTTTGCCTCCCTCATAATAGCCTCGGTGTTTAATTTTCCGCTTCCCACGGTTCGTTCCGTTTTGAATGGAATATCCTCCCTACACGCATATAACTTTTGACTAATATCCGACGGCGCCGCCTCCAGGTACTTCCATGGCCCCGCGCCGGGATTCACATAGAATATAATGCCTCCGGCCGGGCCGGTTTCGCCGATCCGGTATACCTTGTCAGTAGCCTTGGGCGCGGTTGTTGTCGTTGCAACGGGATAGAACACAACTCCCCCGGCGGGGCCGGTTGCGCCAACATTAAAAGTTCCGCTAACGGGAGGCGGTACGGAACTCGTCCGTGGTTCAGTTGAGTAGAAGATTAAACCGCCGGCGGGGCCTTTGTCGCCGACCTTGTGGGTTGCATTTGAGGGAGCGGCCGCCGGGGTCTGCGCCGGAGCCGCAGATGCGGGAGCAGGAGCCGTCCCGCCCGTAGGCGGACTGCCGCTCAAAAGGAACGCAACCTGCGCGTTGTTTTGCAAATCCAGAGAAACCTGCGTTTGTATTGCCGCGGTTTCTACCTTAATAACCCGTATTCTGAAACGGTGGAAAGTTCCCATGTTGGTCAAAGTGCCGGAGACAATGGACTGCGCGCCGAGCATCCGCCCGATGGCCTGCGCCGACTCGTCGCTGACATCTCCGGATAGTTGCAGGTTCATCTCCTGACTGATAAGCGCCAGGCTGCGGCGGTCAACAATGGTAAGTTTACGGCCCGTCACCAGTTCGCCGGTTAATTCCTCTATCACATAATCCGAAAACGCTTCGGCAGGAGAGGCGAAATTAAGCACCGCCACCGAAGCGCTTTGGGGCAGGGCTTCCTCTATGCCCCGCGCGGCCCGTTTAATCACTTGGTCAAGGGTCAACTGTTGAGCATGAAGCCCGCCGACCACCGAAACAAGAGAAAACGCGAAAACCAAAAAAACGCCGACTGTCTTTTTCATACAAACTCCTTTTATTTTTCAGGGAAGAAATAGCAATTTCCCCTGTTTTTAACCTGTTTTAATGTAATATATGACATATAGTCATATAAAAGCCATAATATATGACCATATAATTGTTGTCAATGCCTAATAAGTCAATAAAATCACTTATGTATGACACATAGGTGTATGAATGACCAATCTTAGGCAATTATTGGGGGCTAACATAAAACTTTACAGGAACGCCTGCGGCTTATCACAGTCAAAACTGGCTGAACAGGCGGGTACAGCGACCAATTATATATCGGCGATTGAGGGCGGGAGGCGTTTTCCGTCTGTAGAAATACTTGAAAGAATAGCTTTTGTGCTGGGAATTGATACGCCTGAACTGTTTTCCATGAAGCCGATACAGCTTGATATAATAAAAAAGGAATTGGAAGAGCAGGTCTGGCAGAATGTCGGGCAAAATCTGTCAAGTTATATTTCAAAAAACCTAACAGACCTGAAAAACCGATAAGTGTACCATACGGTTTTTTTCCCTTGTCTTCCGGCTCGTTCCATAGTATACTAAGGGCACAGGAGGCGGCATGAGTCGTATTATTCATGTTGACAACAGCGGATTCTTCCGAAAAATAATGAGGGGCTTTTTGTCCGAACTCGGTCTTGAATCCGAAAGTTTTGACCTCGGCCGTGACGCGCTTGCCAAAGCCAAAACCGGAAACGTATCCTGTGTCATTACCGGCCTGGAACTTCCCGATATGAGAGGCGAGGACTTCATCGAGCAACTTGCCTCTTTGAACAAGCCGGTATCAATTATTGTCTTTTCCGCCAGCGCCGACGAGAACCGCGATAAATTCCTTGAGACGCAGGGGGTTCTTGGGATGGTACAAAAAACGAGCAACTGGAAAGAAGAATTAAGAAAATTTTTTATTTAGCCCTTGACACTGTCCGCCAATTTTTTGTATTTTATGGTCTGAATTACATTTTGTCTCCATCGTCTAGTGGTTAGGACATCGGGTTTTCATCCCGACAACGGGGGTTCGACTCCCCCTGGAGATGGCATAAAAAAAGAACCCCATGAGGGGTTCTTTTTTTATGATGTATTTTCGCCTTTGGCGAAAATACAGTGTTACTATGCTTTAAGGGAGTCGAAGTATGCCCCAAAAAAGCACGCGAGACGTCGAGCGTGTTTAGCAGAAAATGTAGCATGGCATGGCCCCCAGAAAATTCTCCCGTCTGACAGAAATTTATCGGGGCCGCGCTTCTGAAAAAATACCAAGGCGCAGCCTTGATAAAAAAATGCCGGTACAGGACGTACCGGGAAGCGCGTAGGCGCGCATACGGCTGACTAAAGTCAGCCTACCGTGTCGTAAGTAGCGGCATTTTTTGGCGCTACGCCATGCAGCCATTACCGAAAGGACAGTCCTCCGGACTGCAGGTATTGGGCGGGCCTGAAAGCCCGAAGCATGGATGCTGAGGGCTGGAAGGCGACTCCCCCTGGAGATGACGCCAATAAAAAAAGCCCGTAAAGGGCTTTTTTTATTTAACGTTTATTTGTTTTGTCAAGCTGTTTTTCCGGCGCCTGCACGACAAACGCATGAAACTAAAATGGCTCTGTTTTTATAAGAAATTTGTCTTAAAACACTTCGTTCGTAAGTGCAAAAATGTGGGGTTTGGTGCTAAA
>JGI24698J34947_10002236_pt1 | contig 10370 bp, 8 predicted proteins | sample TergutMp193P3_FD_34947 | JGI IMG/M metagenome (IMG submission 34947) | reverse complement strand
TCGCGTACGTAATTTGGTTGCTGTTCCAAAGGCGGAAGAACGAAAGCTCCTCGCCGCCTTCCGCCGGGTACACGCCTATTTCCAGGCCGTAGTACTCCGGCTCGTCTTCCAGTTGCCTTAACAGCCTGCCGCCGGCAAAGAGGTATTCCCCGGTCTCGCTGAGATATAAATTCGAGCGGCTACCCTGCCGGTGGTGGGTGATGATGGGGCCGGACAACCGCAAGGGCGTATACGATTCAATCCTGTAGTACCAGCGCCAAGATATAGATGATACAAACATTACATCGGCATACCCCGGCGCGTCCCCATACCAATACAAGGCGCTTTCGCTTGGATTAGGAGGCTTGAAAATGGAATCGTATACTACATCGCCAAAATTTTCCAACAGGGGGCCGGGGTACAGGGTTTCCACCGGTATTTCGGTCAGTATCCCTCCCTTGCTCAGGTTGATAATATAGAAGCAGTTACCGACATTGGGGTATGTCCGTACCGGGACAAGAAAGTCGCCGTCAACGCGAAGAACGCTATCGTACGGGACATGATCAATATCGTGCCGGTCTATAGTCAGCGACTGTTCCAGTGCGCCTTCACGGTTAAGACGGCGGGTCTTAAACCCTTCCCAGGGGGAATGGGGATCAAACACCCATAAAGCGCCGTCTATATATTGCAGGTAGCGCGGGCGTATGTCCAGGGCTATCTTGCGTACCTCGCCGCTGGCCGCGTCCACCTGTACCAGCGTCTCGTTGTTACCGTTCAGGCTTATCCAGAAACGTTCCTTATCAACCGCCATCTCGTCGATATGCATATACCGGTCTTTCATCGAAAACATATACCGCTTAACCAGTGTGCGGGTTTCCGTGTCCCACAACTGCACCTGGCAGGGACCGTCATCGGTGGCAAGGAAGATCATGCTGTCTTTCCATGCCACCGGTTCAAAACTGGCCGGGATAAGGTCGTCTGTCATGCCTGTGGGACAGGACGCGCAGAGAAAGGCGAGGACGCATATGCACGTCCCCGCCGCCTTGCGAATGGCAATAAAACTTTGATTTTTATTTTCCATTTTCCCTCTCCTCATAAATAATTGGATTAGAAAACGGCTTATTATTTAAGCTCAAATACCCTACTAAATAGGTTAGGGAAACCTCTAAAAGCATCAGTTTTTAGAGGTTTCCGCCCTACTCAGAAATCAGTACTTGCTTCTGATAGTCAGAGCGTCAGTGTCAGTAATTCCAATTGGGCTTTTACGCGCTATTTTATCCGAACCAGAAGCATCCAGCTTTTTACGGGTAACACCCTGATCGCTTGTATATATTATAGTAGATAGTATCCCCTTCCGATATTAATGGCATACCGTCTGTAAGGGAACTATTAAATATATAGCATATCTCTGTAAAATTTTCAAGAAAAAAAACAAAAATTTTTAAAAAAAATTAAAAAAAAACTTCAAAAATATTAGTAAAAATTTTAAAAAATTCTATACGGCTGGCATAGTTTTTGCTATTATTTTTCTCCCCATGCCGCCGCGCTTTTTTAATTTTTCAGGCCGTCGGTAATCCAGTTAATAAATATTTCAATCCGCCTGTTTATGTTCGGGGTGAGGTTTACCCTGTCGGCAATAAATCCCGGTAAGTAAAATCCGGTTACGCTGTAGATAAGCATACCCTCCGTAATGGGTTCAAGGTAAATTATGGTTATAAACCGTTCCGCCTTCATAATCGGAAGAAGAAGATAGCGAACGTCCGTGAAATTGGTCATGCTATACGTTATGCCGTACATATTTATAGATACATCCCCCCGAATAAAGAGATTTCCAAAATTAATTTCTTTCAGGCGCAGGTACATTGTTTCCGAAAAGGGGAGGGTAACTGCGGGCAGCGGATCGGAAACGGCCCTTCTGTTACGGCTGCTTTCAATCCGGGTGGATTCTGTAAAAACATAGAAAAAACTACCATCATCCAAAAAAGACGGGTGGTCTTTTATTTTTTCGATCCTTCCCAGCGCGTTGTAAATATCCAGCAAGTCGAGATCTTTTTCGCTGTACGGCACTACCACCAGGGCCTCAATAAGGTGAGAAGGGTTTTTCTTCATAACGCTGCCGATGAGATCAATCCCCAAATCCGGATTGGGAACAATCGTTGGGGATTCGCCTTTCACAAAATAATGCCTTAAGCCTTCTTTGCCCAAGGCTATCCTTCTTTGCCTCCGCGAAAAGTTTGGAAAAATTGCGTTAAAGGAACGGGTCTCAAATACGGGGGCTTCAATGATCAGGGGAGGGGCCTCAAATAAGTAGGCATACTCATCAAAGAAAGTTTCCTCAGCAGGGCGGTTTTCCTCGCTGGGGGGCGCTTCCTCGGCAAGAATGGTTTCCTCGCCGGGGGGATTTTCCTCGGCGCGGAGAGTTTCCTTATTGGGGGGATTTTCCTCGGCGCGGAGAGTTTCCTTATTGGGGGGATCTTCTTCAGCGCGGAGAGTTTCCTTATTGGGGGGATTTTCCTCGGCGCGGAGAGTTTCCTTATTGGGGGGATCTTCCTCGGCGCGGAGAGTTTCCTTATTGGGGGGATTTTCTTCGGCGCGGAGAGTTTCCTTATTAGGGGGATTTTCTTCAGCGCGGAGGGTTTCCTTATTGGGAGGATTTTCTTCGGCGCGGAGAGTTTCCTTATTAGGGGGATTTTCCTCGGCGCGGAGAGTTTCCTTATTGGGGGGATCTTCCTCGGAGGGGGGAGTTTCCCCGCCCATGAGCGATTCATCAAAGGAAAGAGCTTGTTCAAAAAGAAAAAATTCCTCAATAAAAAAGAACCCGTCATCAAGCGGGGAATCCTCGCCATCGGAGCTTTGGCGAGGTTCAAGGGGGGCTTCTTCATCAGGGGAGGGATCCGCATAAAGCGGGGAGCTGAGAATAAACAAAAAAAGAAAAGGAAGCGCGGCTGTTTTCCCAGCCAGTTTCATAAATATTCTCCTGTGTAATATAGGCGATGTCGCGTTTAGCTCCAAGCCTCTACAATAAAAATTTATTAACCGCTAAAAAGTTACAGAAGCGTATCATCTTGCGCCATGCTCGCAGGGGGAGGGAACGCCGGGCGCGGCTTTCTAGTTCTTCAGCGCGAAACGCACCGGATAGCGGTAGCGGCAGGACACAGGCTCGCCGTTTGCCTGCGCCGGAATGACGCGCCTGCCCTCGAAGGCTCTTACGGCGGCCTCGCCGAATCCGCGCTCGGTCGGGGTTTCCTGCAAAATCACCACCCGGCGTACCAGGCCGTTGCGGTCAATAAACAGTTCGAGTATCACGCGGCCTTCTATGCCTGAACGCTGGGCTATGGGCGGGTAAACCATGGCCGAGCCAATTTCTCTTTGATCTATTTGCGGAGGAACCGAAAGCATGTATTGTTCTACCCAATTCTCCTCCTCAATTAAGTTCAGGGTTCCGGGGGCTACAACTATTTGCAGCGGCTCGGTGTCTGTTTCGATCATGGTTTCCGCAATGGCTTCCACCATCGGCAATTCTTCCTCAGGCGGCGGGGGCGGCAATTCATCAAGATCAAGCAGTTTCATAACCCGCGCGCTTTCTTCCAGCTCCTGCTCAGGCCCCGCTCTGACATCAATCACGAGAAAGAGGATCACCAGTATGTGGAGCGCGGCCACTGCCGAAAACAGCAGAATCCGCATGAGCTTTTCATGTTTCATTTTTCACCACAAAGCTGACTACGCGGTACTGGAGTATCTGCATAATCTCCAGCACGTTGCTAATTTTTTCATACGGCGTGTTCCGGTCGGCGATAACGTGAACCCGCGTGTCCGGGGCGCCGCGGTGCAGTTCCCCAATTTTGTTTTCAATAGTCAGTAAATCCGCCGGATCGCCGTCAAGGTATACGTCGCCGTCAGCGTCTATCCATATCTCAAGATTTTTTTCATCGCTGGTCCGCAGGGCAGTACGCGCTTCGGGGTAATCGATTTTTACCTCCTTGCGGTAATTGATCAGCGCCACCAGCATTATGAATATCAGCAGAAGAAACGCCACGTCCGACATTGAATTGAGGGGGATAACAAACTGTTTTTTTTCGCGGCGCTTTAGCTTCATAGGGATTCCTTTTGCATGGTAAATGAAAAAGATTCGATTTTTAGATCTTGGGCAAGCTCCACAAATGACACCACCGGCTGCCAGCGGGTGTCCTTGTTGATGGAAAGAATCACCGCGATATTGGGATTTAACGCCTGCGCCGCGCGGATAATTCTCTGCGCTTCCTCAGTCGCAATTACCTCCCCCTCATGGATGATGTTGTCGTCCTTGTCGAGTTCGAAGCGGAGCAGGTCGTCGCGCAGAATTAAGCGGGTGGAGTCTTTTGCCGGAAGGTTGATGAGAAAGCCCTTGTTGATGTTAAAGCCCGCTATCACTATAAAATAAATGATAAGCAGGAACGCGATATCGCTTGCGGCGCTGGATTCGGCAAAAGTCAGCCGCTTCCGTCTGTTAATTTTCATTCTTTTCCGCTATCTCCGAAATCAGCAGCGAGCAATTTTTTTCTACATCCTGGGTGAATTTGTCCGTGATGTGGGTGAAAATCGAATGGGAGATCATGGCGATGATGGCGATGATAAGGCCGAAGACGGTGGTGATAAGCGCCTCGTAAATGCCGTTAGCGACAATCTGGGCGTTTACCTCAGTAGCCTCGGCAATGGACTTGAACGCGCCGATCATTCCCGAAACGGTTCCCAAAAAGCCGGTTAAGGGCGAAAGCGACCCCAGCGCGGTGAGGAAGTTCAAGCCGTTTTCCAGCGAATTGATGCAGCTTGCCGCCTCCGCTTCCGCGGCGCGTTCAAGCCGGTGCTCGGAAAAAGCCGCGCCGGGGCTTGCGCGTTTTACCAGCGTCAGGAGTATGCGCGCGCCCATGCGCTTTTTCACCAGCGCGGAAAGGTATTCATCGGCGCCGGCGATGTCGTTGTCGGCGAGTTTTTGTGACACGACATTAGTTATGTCGTCAATACGCAGCTTGTGATAGAGGAAATAAATTGCCCGCTCAACAGAAATGAAAATAGTGGCAATTGAAAAGAACAGCAGGGGCCACATAAAAATGCCCCCCATTTTGAAAAGATCCATCAGCGTGAAAGAAACGGTTCCGGCTTCCATTGTAGCTCCTTTATTTTACCCGTTTAAGGGTTATTTCATCAAAAAACATCCCGATAAATGTTTCCCATTCGTATTGTAAGTATATCCATTCAAGGGCTTCTTCCCAATCCCTCAGCAGTGTGCCTGAATCGCGCACCGGCCAGAACGGTTCAGGGAAAACGCGCCGGGAATAGCCGGTGTTCCATCTGATTTCTTCGGCGCGGGCGTACGTATCCCCGTCGATCTGCCAACCGGCGGGGCGCTTCCGTTTGGGGCTGATTTCAGGGAAAAGGATGGGCTTCCAGTATGCCGCAAAAGCGCGGCGGTCAAGCCCCTGCGGGGCATCCTCCCGCTCTTTCATCCATTCGGCGATGGCTTCAATGCGGTCTTCGCGGTTACGCAGGTTGTTTACCGCTTCGCCTCCGGTGAGGGTTGTCTCGTAGAGCCGGATTTTCCCCCGCGTTATCTGCACTTTTTCAATGTCGCTGTTAAGGGAAAAAGCGGCGGCAGTATCGCTCAGCACGCATAAGCCCGTGCCGGAGAGTTCCATGCTGTACTGGTTCCATCCGGCGGTGCTGCTTGAGACATAATCAATGGAACTCGCGTAGAATTTCCCTTCGGAATCGGGTTCTGTTACGCGCAATTGAACCGCCGGGAATTTATTCTGCGACACGAGCAGCAGGCGCTGCCCGGCCTTGTTTTGCGCGTGGAGCAGCTCCATGTCGAATTCCGCCCCCTCTTTTTCGCGGGCGCGGTAGCGGGCTATTTTCTTTTCCGCAAACGCCGAACCGTCAAGCGCCTTGCCGGTCTTTTCCATCAGCGACACGCAGCCGGCGCATAGCGGCAAAACTCCCGCCATAAGGCTGATAAAAATGCTTAACCGCAGATAATTCAAAGCATCACTCCTTTATTCGCAGTGGGGTTTAATACCCCGCCCTTCAGGGCGGTTGATACTTTGTAACACTTAGAAGTCATGGTAGTAAACCCCACAATTAAAAAATTTCCTTACAGAACGAACCTCGTCGAGTTTGTAACGCAAACAGGATACCCCGCCCCTTGGGGCGGGGAGGTTCCTTCTATAATAACAAGTAAACAGTGAAAAGGGAACAGTGAAAAAAGCCCTTGCCCGCCGCCTTTTTTCTGTTCAGTTTCCCCTTTCCCCGCTTCGCGCAATGCCTGCCAGCCAGTTGATGAGCGCTTGGGCGGTTTCCCCCGGCGCTTCCTGATGGGGCAGGTGGCCTGCGCCGCGTATTAGCTGAACCTCGGCGTCCGGGTTCAGGGAGCGGAAGCGGGCAGATTTTTCAAACGGCATGATGCGGTCGGCCTCCCCCCATAAAACGAGTTTTTTTCCGGTATACGCCTTCATGCGCCGGGCAAACGTTTTTTGACCGAAAATATTAAAACTAATCAGGCTGCGAACCGATGAAAAATACGCCCGCTCCTGGCAGCCGCTTTCCACCCGGTCGATTACCCGGCTTCGCAGAAAATTTTTGTCTTCTTCGCCCAGTGCGTCCAAATCGCGGTAATAGCCGTACAGTGACCGCCATGCGGCTTCGTGGTTTGAGCGAAAGCCCCGATACCATTTTGCGCCGATAAACGGAAGGGCCATCAGCAGAAAGCCCGGATCGGTTTTGCCGGAAAGCGGGTGGCAGCCGTCGAGAAGGGCTATTGCCCTGGCCAGCTCGGGGCGTTTAGCCGCGATGATTTGCGCTATCATCGCGCCCATGGAACTTCCTATCAAAACCGCCGGATTGCGCTCGCTCACGGCCCCCGTTTTTTCCATAAGGGCAATGAGCGCCCGCGCGTGCGCCTTAATGCCGTATGTTCCCCTCCACGGCGAGTCCGCGTTATGCGCCATTTTGCCGCCGGGCTTCCTTCCGTTTGACCTGCCAAACCCGGGAAGATCCGGCGCGATGATCCTGAAGCCGCCTGCGGCGAGCAGGGGGATAAGATGCCGCCAGGAATCGGCCTCGTCCCCCAAGCCGTGAATCAAGATCAGCGCGGGGCTGCCTGAGCTTTCTGTTCCTGTTTTACCAGTATCATAATAAAACAGATTCCCGCCCCTGAGCGGAAGCGTTGCGCCGTATTGCGCCAGCGATGGCCAGGGCAGCATCGCCTGATTTTTTTCAGTATAGCGTTTCATTGACTCGCCATAATTATAATGAGGGGCTTTTGCCCCCGACCGCTTTCATTAGTCCCCACTCTCCACTCTCCATTCCTCACTCCTCACTCCCTACTCCCTACTCCCCACTCCCCATATTTAATAGCTCATCTTAAACCCAAAAGAGGGTATTGGGATAGGTATCTCGTACGAGGCCGCCGTGCTGCCGGGTTCCTCGCGGCCAGTGTATTGGTTAAAAGTAGTGTTTCCCTGGGCGCTGTAAACCAGCGCGAGAATATTCTCCATTGCGGCGTATACTTCATACCGCGTTTTTCCCGCGCTATTCTGGCCCAAAATTGAAAATTTAATATCAAGGGGGAGGGAAGGGGTGGTGCGGTTTTTCTCGTCCCGCTCGGAGCGCCAGTAGAATTTTTCAATAAAATGGTTGTCATCGGGATTCTTGGGATCATAGAGGTAAACCGGGTAGCTTTCGGGCTGCGGCGTAACGCGCTTTCTCAACTGCACCCCAGACGCGACGCCGAAACGCGCGTAAATGTTAAAGCGCGGTGCCGGTTTAATATTCACTATCAGGTTGAGGTTGTGGAAGCGGTGGTATGAGGGGAAGTACCAGTCAGTGCCGTAAATGCCGCCGGCTATGCCCCTGTCGGAATTTTCGGCATCCGGGTCGCGGTATTTTGTCCAGTTAAACGAATAGGAAAGCCAGCCGTCAAAAAAACGGGACTGCATTTTTTGCAGCATCAGGTCTATGCCCCAGGCCCTGCCCTCCCCGTTGAACTGAGGCCGCACGTCGAGACTGTCCGTATCGACCGTTATGGGAACATAGAGCCGGTCAAATATGTATTTGTAATACCCTTCGACCGTGAGGCTTGTTTCAAACGGGAGTTTTAGATTGATTCCCAACACGCTGGTCCATGAGCGGCTCGGTTTTAGTTCTGTGATATTGTACTGTTTTTCCGCTATAAATATATTGCCGCTCATGGATGTAAACAGGCCGGTTCCCGCGCTCAGCTCAAGCGATTCAATAAACCCGCGCTTGCCGCTTAGAATATTAAAATTGATGTTCAGGCGGGGGTTAAGCGCGGGCCGTGATTGCAGGGAAAAATCGCTGCCCAGCAGGTAGTAGTGATCAACGCGCAGGCCCAGTTCCGCAGTGGCAAAATTGTTGGGCGTTGCGTATTCGGCCAGCGCATAGCCCGATGTAGCGAACAGGCTGTTGCCCGCATTGGGCGAATAATCAAGGGGAAAGTTGACAATTAAATACCGCTTTAGATAATTGCGGGTGTCGCTATCAGAACTGCCTATGCCCAATTCTCCAAAAATAGCTTCCTGTTCCGGCACTGTCAGATTACCCAGCATTTTTTCGCTCTGCACCTGCTGTATGCCCCTGACCGAAAACTTGGAAAACATTTCCTGCGCTCCGGCGGCAACGATGAATCCCGCTCCCGCCTCCCAATCATAATCAATACGGCCTTGGGCGTTGAACATCAATTCCGATTGATCGATGCGGTTTTGCGGGGAAAAATCATAGGGGCTTTGCAGCCTGCCGGTATCGTCAAACAAATCATACATCGTCTCGTAATACCATTCATTCGCATCTGTCTTTTTAAATTCCCTATTCGATACGCGGCTTCGCATATCGCCGAAAACCACCGAGTCTTCGTAGCCGGTCCCCAATGCAAGTTTAAGCAGCATGTCGCTGCGTGGATTCCATGCCAGGGAGCTGGTCAGAAAGCCCTGATAATTCGTCCATAAAAAATCTATGGCGGTGCTGCTGGTATACCCGTCTCTGGTAATGGGGCCGGTATCATATACGGCTCCGGCTCCGTCCATGCCCCAAAACCCCGTTGCCTTAAGCTCAAGGTTATGGGTAAAGCGGTAATCGGCTGTAACGGTCGCGCTTCTGATGTACGGCGCGACGCTGACCGAATTGATTATCGCAAGTTCTGTAATGAGCTTTGCGAGTTGCTGCGCCGCAAACACCACCGGATCATAGTAGGTCAGCCTGCCCATGAACAGTATGCCGCCCTTGCCGGCCAGCGGCAGCGAGAGATTGAAGTTGGCGGCGCTGACATTTATGCCCAGCTCAAATTCGGCTTCAGCGGGGGAGGGCTTTTTCGCGGAGAGTTCCAGCAGGCCGGAGCTGGTATGCCCGTAACGGCTGCTGAACACGCCGTGCGAGAGCTGCGCGCTTTGTATCGCCTTGGGATCAAAAATCGAAAAGCCCCCTCCCCAGTGGTAGGGGTTGCTGATGTAAAAACCGTCCAGCGCAGCGCTCATGTCGCCGGGGTCCCCGCCGCGTATGCTCGGCTGCGCGTCGAACATGCCCGTGTAGCCCACGCCGGGCAGGAGCTTTATCGCGGTCATCACATCTTCGATAATGCCGATTTCGCCGCTTTGGGCAATTTCCCGTTCCGTTACCGCCACGCTCCGGCCTGTCTGACTTTCGCTGGCGCCCGGTCTCGGCGCTTCTACAACGAGTTCGCGGTTTTCCATAACGCCGGCAATACTGAGTTCTATAGTAACGGCGTTTGAATGGGAAGATACGGCCAGCCTTCTGCTTGCATAGCCGGGATACCGCGCCTGTATCACGACCGGCCGCTCATCGGGAATGTTTAACGTAACTTTTCCTTCCCTGTCGCAGGCGTGTTCCGTGCCGTCCCAGTTCCGCACAATCGCGCCTTCCAGGGCTATGCCTAAATCCGCGTCCAGTACGCTTATTTCCACCGTATGGGCAAACATGGCCGCTGCATTCAGAATAAAAAAAACAAAGACCGCAAATTTACTGGCGCTTTTGTACAAAAATGAATCCCCCTGTTTTTTTGTCCGGCATTATCAGGTTAGCATAAAATTGTATATCAGCGAAGGGGGAGCGGTGAATAGGCCATGCCTCCTGCATTTACTGTTGACTGAATTACTGCGATTCCGCATGGCAGGGGCGGCTTACGCGGCGCAAAACATCCGGAAGAACCCGCCTGCGGAGTCCTCCCACACCTAAAAATCAGAAAGCGATGAATTACCCAGAGTATAGCGCATTTTTAGGCGCGGGCTTTTATCTGAGCTATTTATGGAGCTTTTACTCTTTGGTCTCCTCCGGCGGAGAACTCCGGCAATGTTTTGCGCCGCGTAAGCCGCCCCTGCCGCGCAGGT
>JGI24698J34947_10002235_pt1 | contig 10371 bp, 9 predicted proteins | sample TergutMp193P3_FD_34947 | JGI IMG/M metagenome (IMG submission 34947) | reverse complement strand
CGCCAGATCAGCAAAAAATACCAGAACTACCGCGTGTCAAAGCTGTTCCTTGACGAGATCACCCGGCAGACAGCGTATCTCTACGCCCCGTCGATAAGGGTAAACGCGATCGCCCCTGGGGCGATCCTGCCGTCTGCGGGGGAATCGGAAGATGTATTTAACGATTTGTCAAGCGCCATCCCCTTGGGCAGAACCGGCGATCCGCGCGGCGTCCGCCAGGCCCTGAAATTTTTGATTGAGAACGGTTACGTCACCGGCGCGGTCGTTCCGGTAGACGGGGGCTGGCATTTGTAGCGCTCGCCACGTCGCGGTCCACAGAACATACATTCATATTGGCGTATGTACGGCTTTCATATCTCAAAGCTTGATTTTTCAGGTAAAATACTTTCAAACGCGTCCTGAATATTTTTCATAACCTTACCGTAATTGCGGATATGCACGTTATCGTTCAGGCAAACGAGCTTGTACGACTGGTTTCTCACCGCTTCGACCGCCTGCCTTGATTTCAGGATCAGCGGGAACATTTTAGTGTCGTCGTATGTGTTGTACGGTTCAAAATTGCCTTTGCAAACCTGCCAGGTACGGAAAAGTTCCGGGGTCAGGTCCTTTGACGTGCGAAACCTGTGTGTTGACGCTTCGGTCAATTCCTCTTTCGCGGCAAGCCACAGTTCTTCGAATGTACTTTTCAGAAAGGGCTGCGCGTTGTGCGGAGTCCGCAGGGCCATGAATTTGTTATATGGCTTAAAAAGATAGTTCAGGCGTCCCTTTTTCCCATAGATTTTATTGTACCACTTATCGCCGAACCGGCTCATCACTTCCGGTTTGTTGAAATGTTGGTTTATGATCCTCAAATTGTTTCTCAGCATTTTAGACCATTGCGACATGTCCGAATTGAAGCGGAAAGCGGCGATATCGCACGGCAGACCATTTCTGAAGAAGCGATCCTGCCCAACGGCGTTTGTTATAAAAAAATCATCGTTAAAATATACAAAATGTTCCGACAATCCGGGAATTTTGTGCAGATAATATTCAAGTACGTTGGAGTTGAAGCACGGTAAGAACAGTTCAGGAATATAATCCTTGTGATCGACAGGAGAAAGTTTGGGGTTGGCGGTGTTGAGCCAGTCCGGTTTCTGCCCACAGGTAATAAAATGTATCCTGCGCACCCATGGCGCGAATTTTTCCACGCCCCGAAACCAATATTTCAGAAAGCCGTAGTCCCTGAAGCGCGCTTCAGAGACTTCGTTTTTCGAATTGTCGATTCTACCCGCGTACGCGGCGAAATCCTTTTTCCACTGCGGGTCGTCCATGTCAACCCACGTGACTGCAAAATCTATATCCATGCCGTATTCCTCCGGTTCATTATTCAGTCCTTCGCCTCATTTACAGGAATGCGCAGCTTGCCTATTAGACGCATTTGTATTAACACTCTCAACAATTCCCGCAAAACCTTACTCGTAGTCTCGCGGTATTTCATCGGCTTACTGCTTTCGTGCCGGTCGTACATGGTATAGAAGCCGTATTTCAGAGCGCCGATCCTGTCTTTTGCCGGCAAGTCGTTTGCCGCAATCAGCGAAAACGCTTCCTCCACGCTTTTCGGTTTATGGCAAACGTCTAAATAATCATAAAACGCGGCGCACAACAGTATTGCCGGTACTCCCCAATAGCAAGCTTCAAGTCCGATTGTTGAGCCGAAAACAATTACCTTTTCAACGTTCTCCATGAGCGAGTACGAACTTATCTCGTCGTCGGCGTTGATAATGGTTACATTTTTATAGATAGCGCCCAGTTCAATTAAGGATGTATGGTATTTATATTTCACATTTTTGAGATTGGGGTGTATCCGGAGATAGAAATGAAAATCGGGATCATTTCTGAAATGCTCTAAGATTTCCATAATGCCGCGCGGCTGCGAATTGAACAGATTACCATTGTCATATTCGTCGCCAATTGACGCAAATTCATCTTCCGAACTTGTAAAAATAGCTATATTCCTCTTTGACGTGTTAAACCCTTCCGGCAGCATGCCGTATTTCTGAGCTTGGGTATACACTCTGTCACCGGCATAAAGAGACGCTTTTCTGTTTGCGAAAAAAGACTCGCCTATTGACCGTTTTTCATTGTCGGTTAAATTCGCGTTATCCCATACCCTGTTTATCAGGCTGCACAGAAATTTTATATTGTGCGGAAGAGCGTTCTCAAAAAACAGGTAACTGAAAATCCGTCTTTTCTTATCTCTTTTTACATTTTCGTAAGTTCTTACGGAATACCCGAGACTTAGTGGCAGGTCAAAAAACGGTCTGGTATCAAAATGGCGTCCGTTAAACAAATGTACCAGGTCCGGGTGTATTTTATCCAATATATTGCCCAGCACTTCTACAGAAATGCATTCGGCTTTGAGATAGCGGTTGAAATAGTTTTTGAACTCATCGTTTATATCGGGATATAAATTTCGTGTCCACGAGACATAGGTAGAAAAAGCCCCGTAGCCGATCTTCACGTTTTTGTAGTTCAGCCTCTTTATCGCTTCGACGGAATCATAATCAAATTTCAGCGATTCTACGGCCGCTCTGTTTTCAGGCAAATAAAAATCCGCGTAATGCAGCACTTCAACGCCTTCAGGCAGCTGACGAAAAAGGGCTTTTCTGTAACTCTTGCACCACGCGCAAATCAGTTTTGACTCCCTCAAGTTTGAATTGCAGATATTTATTGTGGAGTCGCATATCACTATTTTTACGGTATCGCCGCATGAACAAGCCCGGTCAACCGCGTCCAGCAAGGCATGGTTATACCACATCCCGAACGGATCGCATAAATGTACAAGGTGCGTCATTTTTGCTCCTCTTTCCGCATAGTTAAAAGGTTTAGTATAAAATCATAATTCTCACAGCATTGATATTTCACCGGTATGCCCCTCTTCTTTTACAGGAATCTTTAATCCACTGAGTAAACGCATATGATTCAGCGCTATCAGCACTTCCCGCAAAAAGTCAAACCTGCTAACGCTGTAATTAAAATTCTGATTTCTGTCGTACATGCTGTAGAAACCGTATTTCAGAGCGTCAGCCCTGCCCTTTGCCGGCAAATCCTTTTCTTTGATAAGAGAAAACGCTTCTTCCGCGCTTTCCGGTTTATAGCAAATATCAAGATAATGATAAAACGCGGCGCACAGGAGTATCACCGGCTTTCCCCAATAACACGCTTCTACCCCGATAGTCGAGCCGAAGACAAGCACCTTTTCCACATTTTCCATTAATGAATACGAGCTTATTTCATCATTAGCCAAAATCACCGTTACATTGGGATATAAATCTGCATATCCCAGCAATGACGTATGGTATTTATATTTTATCTTTTTGAGATTGGGGTGTATCCTGACATAAAAATGAATACTCGCGTCATTCTTAAAATGTTCCAAAATCTCAGTAATGCCGCACTGCTGCGAGGGGAACAACTGATCGTCGTCGTACTCGTTATCAATCGAGGCGAACTCGTCTTCCGAACTTGTGAATATGGCAATATTCCTCTTCGACTCGTCAAACCCGGCCGGCATCATGCCGTATTTTTGATTTCGCGTATACACCTTGTCGCCGGCAAAAACCGACGCTTTCCTGTTAGCGAAAAACGATTCGCCTGTCGCCAGTTTCTCGCTTTCAGCCAAATCGGCGTTATCCCACGTCCCCCTTATCAGTTCGCAAATGGACTTGATGTTGTGCGGGAGAGTATTTTCAAAGAATATGAAATTTTTGCGTTTATCTTTACCTATTTTCAGATTCTCATAACATCTTGTCCGGTATCCCAAACTTCTGGAATATTCAAAAACCGGCCTGGCTTCAAAGTGGCGCCCGTTGTAAAGCGATACCAGATCCGGGTGTATTTTGTCGAGCACGCGGCCCAAAATCTCTATCAGAATACACTCTGCTTTAAGATACCGGTTAAAATAGCTCTTAAACGCATCGTTTATGTCGGGACACAGATTGCGCGTAAGCGTGACATAGGAAGAAAACGCGCCGTAGCCTATTTTTACGTTTTTATAGATCAGTTTTTTGACCGCTCCGACGGAATCGTAATCAAATTTCAGCGAATCCACTGCGGATTTGATTTCAGGCGTATAGAAATCTCCGTAGCGGAGTATTTCAACGTTTTCTGGCAGCCGGCTGAACTGGTTTTTCCTGTAGCTCCGGCACCACGCGCAAACGGCTTTTTCCGATTTGGGGTTCGATTTGCATATATTTATCGTAGAATCGCACACTAATATCCTGACGGCATCGCCGCGCGATACCGCCTGTTCGGCCAAACTCAGCATAAAAGCGTTATCCCGCATATAAAACGGGTGAGAAAAGTGTATAAGGTGCGTCATAGTTTCATCTCTCCGTAACCATCCCCTCTGTCAGCGGAACGCCGCGTTCAATATCACAAGCGGCTTTCTTGCCGAGGACTTCCTCATACCGCTTTGCCGGAAGTCCGGCGGCCGGACGTATCGACCTGACATTTTCGGGAGTGAACGGTTCCCCTTTCTTCATATTTTTCACAACATAAAGCGAACGCCGAAACTTCAGTGACGGGATTTCAGCCCCTGTCGCCCCATAAAATACATTACCGAGAGACCTGCGCGCAATACCAATATCAAAAATTAATTTTTTCATCTCCCCCGGCTCCATGGAGAAAGCGCTGTCTACCCCCCCGTCAGCCCGTGAAACGGTAAAATGCTTCTCAATAACCATGACGCCCAGCGCCACGGCAGCCACCGAGACGGCCGTTCCAAGGGTATGGTCGGATAAACCGACGACGCAATCGGGAAACCGTTTTTGCATATCCCCGATTGTACGCAGGTTCGTATTTTCAGGATCGGCGGGGTAGGTACTGGTGCACTTCAGCAGGACGACTTCCGGACAGCCGTTATCCCGCAATACGCCGACGCTTTCTTTCAGCTCTTCAAATCCTATCATTCCAGTAGAGATTATAACGGGTTTTCCCGTCCCGGCGACGCGCTTCAGAAGCGGCAGGTCATAGTTCTCAAAACTGGCTATTTTGTATGCCGGAACATTCAAATCTTCCAAAAAATCAACCGCTGAAAAATCAAACGGCGTGCTGAACCCGATAATTCCCAATTCCCCGCATTTGTCAAAAATGGGTTTATTCCACTCCCAGGGCGTATATGCCTTTTTGTATAGCGAATATAAAGTTTCTCCGTTCCAAAGACTGTCTTTATCCTTAATCAGAAATTCATCCCTGCCGGAGTCTATCGTTATGGTATCCGGCGTATATGTCTGTATTTTCAGCGCGTCAACGCCGGCTTCGGCGGCTTCCTCAACAAGCAGCAACGCGCGCTCAAGGCTTTGGTTGTGATTTCCGCTCATCTCAGCGATGATAAACGGTTCTGTTAATTCCTTAAACATGATTTGTTATTCCTTTTATCATTGAAAATATCGTATTTTCACTATTGCTCCGCTCATTATATATTGCGTTTTCTATGGCGCAATATTGTGCCGGCAGAAGGCGTTAACGGTCTAAATGCCACGCAATCCCTAAATTCGTTTTTCAATATTGCGCCATAGAAGGCGCAATATTTAATGAGCGGAGCAATAATTCTTATTTGGCTGAAGAGATTACAATATCATTGCTGATATTGATTTCGTTCCGCCCGTTTCGCCACTCGTCTTTCAGCAAACCGAATAAGTGTACGCCTATTCGTGTTTTCCCCCTGACTATATGCGACCGCAAAAAACCTTCCTCCGTAAACAGCAGCCTTTTATGTATATTCAAACTTTTTACGTTACCGTCAAAAACCTCGCTGTAAATCTTTTCAAGCCCAAGTACGTCGAAAGAATAATCTATAAGAGCGCTTAAACTCCCGGTCATCAACCCTCTTGCGTTAAGGCTTTGCGTTTTATAAAATCCCAGTTCGGCGGTTTTATGGTTTTTGTCTATTTTTTTCAAATTTACGGCGCCGAACGGACAAATATCATCATCAACNACNGCAAAGTAAATCTGGCTTTGATCGGTCTTCAACCGTTCAATCCACGCGAAATGTTCATCCTCACGTATTATGTTTTCCGTAAACATCATTTCCCGGACAAATTCCTCATTGCGGATATCCAATACCCGTAACTGAACCGCCCTGTCCAAACCGGTTAACGGAATCAATTTATATGTTTTTGACATAGAAAAAATCTTCCTTGAAATCATTTAAATCGGTATTCGAATCATGCCTGGCTTCATTGGTTACTTTGGAGCCGTCGGGAATCATTTTCAATAATTCCTTCAGCGGAAAATCACCATGGCCGTAATGCAAGTGCAAGTCGCGTTCGCCCGTGTAATCGCCATCCGTTAAATGGTATATAGCCGGATTTAACACCAAAAACTCTTTAATGTATTCCAACGGTTCCCTCTTCATGGAATTTGCCGCGCATATCGCGTGGCCGAAGTCAAGGCAAAAACCGGCTTGCAGTTCATTCATTATGTACCTGACCTCTTCCGGCGTTGAACCGAGGCATTTTTCACCGTTCAATCCAGCCGCCGGCTTATTCTCTATCAGGCATCTGGAATCTGCGAACGGGCGGAGTTGACGGATCGTTTCCTCAATATTGCCGTTGACGCCGGAATGGAAGATAATATATTCCGGTTTGAGCGCGTCGGCAAACTGAAATACTTCGCTCAACTTCCTTTCATTGCCACAGCGCTCTTCAGGCAGAGAGAGGTTCATGCCGGCGAACGAATGGGGCGCGTGAATAACCGCCGGTATGGAAAACCGTTTCCAATACCCGGCGGTATCGTCAAAACTCTCAGAAATTACGAACAACTCCATATACTGAAAATAGCCGTCATTGTAATATGACAGGATATCTTCGGTATAATTGACGTTTCTCGTGCCTAATTTTAAGCCGAATCGCATAATCAGTTAAGCCTCTTGAATCCGCTCTGGCAGACAGAGCCTTTCAGCAATTTTTCGCTGGTATTTTCATCTATCGATTTCTTAATCAACGAAAAGACCTCTTCAACAGTCCCAAGGTACCGCCGTACAATGTCGGCGGTATGGGCGAAACTGCAATAGAAAGAATTGGTCGCCAAATATCCCCGTTCAAGCATTTCCTGAACAAACAGGGTTTTGAGAACCAGCGGGTCATTATCCTGAAAGTCAAAATGGCTCAACGGATAAATGGAACCGGTATGGATGGAAAGCCCTGTTTTTTTCGCTATGGCATTCCAGCCGTCCTGTACGGCCTTTCCGGTATTTACAAGGTGATCCTGCACTTTATGCCGTTCCATTTTATCTATTGTGGCTAAAGCCGCAGCCGGCCCGATGCGTTCCGTCCAGTACGTGCTGCTGATAAATGAATCCTGCGCGGCGTCCATATACTGTTTCTTTCCGATAATCGCCGCCATAGGGTATCCGTTGCTCATGCCTTTGGCGAAAACCGCGATATCCGGCTCGATAGCGTACAACAGGTGCGCGCCGCCGAGGTTCAGGCGCCATCCGGCCGTTACCTCGTCAATGATCAGGGCGGTCCCGTTTTTGCCGGTTTCAGACCGTATGCAATCCCAAAAACCGTCTTCGGGATCAATGTTGCGAATCGGCTCCATCACCACCGCGGCTATTTTATCCTTATATTTCAACATTAAATCCAAAAATTCGGCCTTACCGTTAAAATTGAACGGAAACGACGTGTCTTTCAGATGCCGCGGTACGCCTGCCGGCTTGAGGCCGGGGAGCAATTGCCCGTCCAAAGCCGAGTCGCTGGAAAGATTTGCCGCGATGTACCAGTCATGCCAGCCGTGGTAGCCGCAGAAAAGGACGATATCCCTGCCGGTAGCCGCCCGAGCAATCCGCACGGCAACCATCATGGCCTCCCCGCCGCTGCGGGTAAAACGCGCCATCGCAGCCCAGGGATGAAGGCTGATCAGTTTTTCGGCAAGCGCCACTTCTTCCGGCGGGTTCAGGGTCGTCATGCTGCCGGCGTCCACCACATCTTTTACGGCGCGGTCAACGTCGTCGTCGGCATAGCCTATCGTGTTCGCCCCGATACCCATGTAGCTCGCGTCGATATACTCCCGGCCGTCCAAATCCCAAACCTTGCAGCCCTTGGCCTTTTTATAATACGCCGGCCAATAACCCGGCAGAAACTGCTCCGGCCGCTTGCTTAAAAGCTGTGTCCCGCCGGGGATAATCTTCTTCGCCTCTACGTACAAATCCTGCGATTTACCCATTTTCACGCTCCTTGATCAATTTATATTTCAACTCCGCCATTTTCCAGTCATCTACGGTATCAATATCCTGAATCTCCCCCTCATCCATAATATACGCTATGGTGTTGGCAGGGACAAGAGTTTTTTCCGTGAGGAGTACGGCTGTTTTTATGATATAAAACATTCCCACGTCAAAATATTTGGGCACAAGGTCCTGCGAACGTATCTGCTGGGCTTTCCTGTCGTTGGGGACAAGGATGCCGTCTTCTATTTTCATTGCCCATTCAACCGGAACCGGGTACTTGCATACCGGCTGAAGCGCGTCGTTACCGGAAGCGGCGAATTTATCGCAGGCGTCCCGCAGCGTCCGCCCGGACAGGAAAGGTACGCATGGGTATACGCAGCACAAAGAATCAAATTCACGACCGGCCTGTTTGTAATTGGCGACAACTTCCTCCAAAACATCAAAGGTTGTNGCGAAATCATCGGACGTCTTTCGCGAACGCATAAAAGGGACCCGCGCGCCGCAGTTTNGGGCGGCTTCGGCGATTTCTTCACTGTCTGTGGATACCATAATTTCCGAAAAAATACCGGCGTCTTTACAGGCGCTTACCGCGTAACTTAACATAGGCCTGCCGAAGAACTCTTTTATGTTCTTTTTCGGAATACGTTTGGAACCACCGCGGGCGGTGATAACAGCTATGGTATTTTGCATAAAAGTTCCCCCTATTTCCGCCAATTAAAAGGTAATATGATAAATTCATCATTGACCGCGAATTTTTCAAAACAATTGTATGGTATATTTATATTTTTAAGCGACTCGCAACAATCAATATTATTCTTCAGATTATTGAGCGAATCAACGCCGATAACTACATACGAAATATCCTGATTGTGATAAGCGAAAGCCAGGCATAGCGCGGCCATACTTATTGAACGCTCTTCGGCAAACAGGTTTATCTCTCGTAGTATGCTTTTTACTGAATCAAAACCAGCATCAAGTTTATCAGGGTCGATAAAAAAGAGCCCCTGTAAGAAAACCGACCGTACATGTATGTCTATCCCGCGGCCTTTCAATTCCGGAAACAGGCGCGCGAACCTTTGATCAAAAATGCTGCACGGAATCTGGACAATGTCGCACGGGATGTTATTTTTCAGGATATATTCCGCTTCAGACGGATAATATAACGAAAAACCGATCTTTTCAGATTTTCCCGACTCTTTGATTTTTACAAATTCGTCAATATAGTCCGCGTGTTTTTGAAAAATTGAATAATTATGAAACAGATATCCATGCGCCTTTTCAATTCTTAACGATTTCAGCGATGTATCTATCCATTGAAGCGGGCGTGTTTCCGTATCCGCCGGATATTTCGTTATTATTTGAAAATTTTTGCCGGTATCCGCAATGGCCTCCCCCAACACCGATTCGCTGTTACCGTAGGCGCTGGCGGTATCAAGCGCAATGACGCCGTTGTCATGGGCGTAATTCAATATTTCAGATACCTCCAACTGCGGTATTTTCCCACGGGTATTATTTATACCGTAGTCTAATCCGAACTGGGCTGTTCCTAAACAAAGTTTCATATGATCAGATCCATTGAATATCGTGTGGATAAGCGTATACATCATTTTTATGTAAAATCGTTACGCCTATCCTCTCATCCGGTACATCTCTTTGAATATACCCCTGATGGCTGCTTATGACTCTGAATATCTCCGTATAGGCAGGATTCCACTTAAACATCCGCGAATAATCCATTTTATACGATGATACGCCATCACGATGAACATACGCGTTTCTATACGGGAATGGCGGATAAAAATCCTTTAAGATTAAATAGCCACCCTCACAAAGGCATCTGTCGGCCTCGTATGCTATTTTGAACAGGTCTTTTCTGTCACACAAATAAAGAGAAAAACCGAACAGGATCAGATTAAAGAAATCCTTTTCAAACGGCAAACTGTCGGCGGTGCCTACCTGTAAATTATGCCTGTATTTCTCTTTGCCGGTTCTAACCGCATCTTCGGACGGGTCAATACCGAAACATCCGGCATCCGGGAAATTGCTTTTCAACAATTCCAAACGGGTGCCGTCAGCGCAGCCGATTTCCAATACGCGCGAGAGACCGGGAAGTTCAACGAACTTAATGGCGTTCAGTACCATATCTGATACCCCCCCCC
>JGI24698J34947_10002234_pt1 | contig 10375 bp, 7 predicted proteins | sample TergutMp193P3_FD_34947 | JGI IMG/M metagenome (IMG submission 34947) | reverse complement strand
ACTTTGCTTTTCGGTTTTGGCGATAAGGTTGAAAAGCGGATAAAAGTGCAGCTAAATACAAAAAAAGCGGCAAGCCATGGAAATGCATATAAAATCTGGGCGCAAAAGAAAATAGCCGAACTTGATTTGAACTACGAAAAGAACCGTGCCGAACTCACTGAACTTGGGATGCAATTCGGCATTGTCACGCGAAACACTTCGCTCATCGTGCTTGAAACCGTTGATGACTATGTTCGCTATGGCATTGAGCCGCCGGCTACCGAACCCGTACTGCGAGAGGAATATCAACGCAGAACAAAAGGACGTGAAAGACAGCAATTTAAACTGCAAGAAAGAACCATCGGCGCAGAAACAAGCACAAGAGAACTTGGCAGCCGTCGCGGTTCTGCCACCGGTGGCTTTAACGATGGCTATGCAGAAGGCGGTTCCGGCGGCATTGGCGATATGCTCGGCGGTTTGATGGGCGGCAGCTCAGGTCGCATAGGTGGTACCCTTGTTCCGAGAATAAAACCTCCAAAAATGCAAGATATAGACATGGGTTCCGGTGATGCTTCCCGTTCCCGGCAGGAAATTATGGCTGTTGTCAATGCCCGTATGCCCGGCTTGAGGAATGTCTATAACAAGTATTTAAAATCAAGACCGGGCTTTAGCGGCAAGGTTACGCTCAAGTTTACCATTGATCCGAGTGGCGATATTATAGACATTTCCATAGTTTCCAGCACAACAGGCTATGCTGATTTCGACAATGCCGTTAAAAACATGATATCCACTTGGAAATGGAAAGCCATAAGGAGAGGTAACACCACGCCAACAGTTCCGTTTAACTTCGACGACCCTGTGGACGTAGGGGGCAGTTATGAAAGAGAAGTCCAAGTCCCGCAACCAAGAGAAACGGTTCCGCAATCAAGAGAAGGCGTTACGGTAAGCGGGGCCGCAGCCGCAGCCGCAAATTTGAAAAGATGGTGGAATAAATATCCTGCTCCGGGTGAAAAAGCAAAAGTCCCGGATATAATTCCTGCAAAAGGCAGTTTGGCTAAAAATGATTATTTGAGCAAACTCACGGGAAAAACCGCGGATGATTATCAAACATATTTAAAGTTAAGAGCCGATTATGCCGGTTCGCCGACTTTTTATTTTGACATGTCAAACTGGTTTTACACTCTTGGCGAAAGGGAAACCGCGCTTCGCATACTAACTTCCATTGCCGACTTGGAACTTGAAAATGCCTCGCTTTACCGTTTGCTGGGCTACCGGTTCAAAGAGTATGGCGAGTATGCGCTGGAAAAATTTGTTTGCCAAAAAGTGATTGAATGGCGGCCCATTGAGCCGCAAAGCTACCGCGACTACGCCTTGGCCCTTGCCGATAACGGGGAAGAACAGGCGGCACTTGACTCGCTCTATTCCCTGCTCAAAAAGCCCTATTCGGGCAATATCCTAAATCGCAGCCGCGGAATGGAAGAAGTTGTAGTCATGGAAATAAACCGTTTAATTGCCAAAAACCCAGGTCTGAATACTTCAAAAATAGACAAACGGCTTCTCATAAACACTCCTGTTGATGTTCGCGTGGTTATAAACTGGAATATGGACAACACCGACATAGACCTGCATGTGAAAGACCCGAACAACGAGGAATGTTATTACGGCAACTACGAAACGCGTATAGGCGGGCGTATAATCACCGCTCCGAGGGGCTATGGGCCTGAACAGTTCATTCTTAAAAACGCCGTACCGGGGAAATACCGGGTTTATGTCAGCTATTACAGCCGCCGGGAATTCACCTCAACCGGGCCATACACCATTATGGCGGAGATTTTCACAAAATATGCGGGCAATACCGAGCAGCGCAAAGTTATATCCCTGCAAATGTCCAATGTAAACAAGGCAGGCGATGGAAGAATGGAGGTAGCGGAATTTACCTTTTGATTTAATTTGTATATTTACCCTAATGAAGGTAATTTTTGTAGTAGACGACAGCGCGGTTAATTTGGCCAAGGCAAAACAGGTCCTCAAAGATGACTATCGCGTATTTACTTTGCTTTCTGCCGGCAAAATGTTTACGCTTATTGAAAATGTCATGCCGGATCTCATCCTGCTGGATGTAGAAATGCCGGATATGGATGGTTTTACGGTTGTGCAAAAATTAAAGGAAAACAGGAATACCGAGAATATTCCCGTAATATTGTTAACGGCTTTTAGCGATGAAGCCAGAGAAGCACGAGGTTTGGAACTGGGTGCGGTGGATTTTGTGGCCAAGCCCTTTTCTCCGCCTGTTCTGCTGAACCGCATTTCGCGCCACCTGCACATTGAAGATCTTATCCAGAAACAAACACTGTTGCTGCGGGAAAAAACGCAGCAGCTTGAACAGCTTAATACCGGCATCATATCCATAATAGCCGAACTGGTAGAAAATCGCGACAAGCTTACGGGCGGGCATATAGAACGCACAACAAAATACATCAGAATACTCATAAACGCCATGCTGGAACGCGGAGCTTATGCGGATGAATTGCAGGACTGGGACAAGGAGGCGGCAATTGCCTCGGCACGCCTGCACGATGTGGGCAAAATTGTAATCTCGGATTTGATTCTGAACAAGCCGGGCCGGCTCACCAAAGACGAATACGAGCAGATAAAAAAACATGCCGAGGCAGGGGAACAGATTATTGACAGCATGATTACGCAGACCAACGGTGGAATTTTTTTGGATTATGCAAAATTCTTTGCCGGCTACCATCATGAGCACTGGGACGGTTCCGGTTATCCGCGCGGGTTGAAAGGCGCCAAAATTCCCTTGCAGGGGCGTATAATGGCAATAGTAGATGTTTATGATGCGCTTATTTCGGAAAGGATTTACAAGCCTACCCTGCCGCACGAAGAAGCTGTAAACATTATCATGTCCGAAAAGGGCAAGAGATTTGACCCTGAAATAGCGGATGTATTTTTTGAAATTCAGGACAGATTTCTTACCGGGGCAAGAGAACTATGAAAATTCCTTCCAAACTGCTGAGCAGGCTCGTAAGACTTCAAAGAAAACTTACGGATCGCCTGCCTTATCTGCAAACCTTTCTGGTGCTGATTGCCTTTGCGATAATGGTTGTTTCAAGTTACTGGTATGTGAGCAGAATAGAAAATACTCATTTGATAAGAAATGCCGAAGATGCCTTTTTAAGTTCGCAGATAAAAATAGAAACCGACCTGCAAGAACCCAAAACAATGCTCCTTGCCTTTTCCAATACCGTGCGCTCCATGATGATAAACGGGGCTAAGATAGATGATTTGCAGGAACATTTTTCCAGAATGACGGATTTATTTTCCAATAGCGGGCTTATGTCCGGTTTTGACGGTCTTTACGGTTATTTTTACGGATTAGGGGATATTGACGGCAAATCCAGGCCTTTGCCGGATGGTTATGTGATAACGGAACGTCCGTGGTATATTGCGGCACTCGCCACAAACGGGAAAATAGGGGTAACCGAACCCTATATCAGTTTGGGTTCCGGTCAGATTGTTATAACCTATTCGTGCCTCATCTTTGATAATAACAAAAAGCCTCTTGGCGTGATAGGCGTGGACGTAACGCTTGACCGGATCAGCAAATATGCCGTTGAAACGCACATCTACGAAGGCGGTTATGGAATAATGCTGGATAGAGGCTTTAGAGTGATTGCTCATCCCAGCCCCGCCTATATAGGCAGAATGTTAAAGGACATGCATGATGGCGTTGCTCTTGAAGAAGCCATAAAGGCGGGGGTAGAAATCTCCGGGTACAAGGTAACGGATTATCTGGGCAGGCCGTGCGTGCTCTTTGTTCGAAAATTCAAGAATGGCTGGTATATGGCTATTTTAACGCCCGAAAGCGAATACAATAAAAATCTGATAAGCATGATAAAAATTCTCTCCGGGCTTGGTCTTATAATGGCGGTGGTACTGAGTTTTATACTGTTGCGGGTTATAAATGCAAAAATTAAAACCGATGAACTTGTTCAAACCATGCTGGATGCATCTCCTCTTGCCCTTAGCCTTTGGAACAGAAGAATTCAAAATATAGATACCAATGAAGAAGCGCTGAGGCTGTTCAATCTGCCCAGCAAGGCGGAATTTCTGGATAGGTTTTACGAACTTTCGCCGGAGTATCAGCCGGACGGCTCTTCCTCAAAAAGGAAGTCCAATGAGCTTGTAAATAAGGCGTTTGAGGAAGGCTTCCTTCGTTTTGAATGGACACATCAAAAATTAAACGGAGAGCCTATACCCTGCGAGGTTACGCTGATTCGCATTAAGTATAAGGATGATTTTATGGTAGTAGGCTATATGCGCGATTTGCGTGAAGTAAAAGCTGCCTACGAAAAAATGCGCAAGGCCGAAATTGCCGAGGCAAGCAATAAGGCAAAAAGCAAGTTCCTTGCCACCATGAGCCACGAAATACGCACACCCATGAATGCTATTCTGGGTATAACCGAGATTCAGTTGCAGGATGAATCCCTTGACCCGCACATAAAGGAGGCCCTCAGCGAAATTTACAATTCCGGCGATTTGCTGATAGGCATCATTAACGATATTCTGGACCTGTCCAGAATAGAAGCGGACAAAATGGAACTCAACCCCACAAAATACGAGGTAGCCAGCCTTATCAACGATACCGTACACCTGAACATGATGCGCAACAGCAGGCCCATAGAATTTGAACTCAAAATAGAAGAAAACACTCCCGCCGAATTGTTTGGCGATGAACTTCGCATAAAACAGATTTTAAACAACCTGCTGTCCAATGCCTATAAATACACGGAAGAAGGCAGCGTAAGATTATTTGTCTATACCGAAACGGGAAATGTTGAAGAAAGATACACGATTCTTGTTTTCCGCGTGATAGATACCGGCCAGGGCATGACGGAAGAACAGATAGATACGCTGTTCACCACGGAGTATTCACGTTTTAATCTGGAAGCCAACCGCACTATTGAAGGTACGGGGCTTGGCATGAACATCACCTGGCGCCTGATAAAAATGATGAACGGTACCATTTCCGTGAACAGCGAACTCGGAAAGGGAACAACATTTGTCGTGCGTTTGCCGCAAAAAAAAGTCAGCTCGGAAACTTTAGGCAAGGAACTTGTAGAAAATCTGCAGAATTTCCGCATAAGCAGTTCTTCCAAAATGAGAAAGGCAAGGGTAATGCGCGAATACATGCCTTACGGTAAAATTCTGATTGTAGATGATGTTGAGTCCAATCTGTATGTAGCCAGAGGTTTAATGGCTCCTTACGGTTTATCCATAGATATTGCCACCAATGGTTTTGAGGCCATTGAAAAAATCAGGGCCGGCATGGTATATGATATTATATTTATGGATCACATGATGCCCAAAATGGACGGCCTGGAAGCTACAAAAATCATAAGGGATTTGGGTTATGAAAAGCCCATTGTAGCTCTTACGGCCAATGCCGTGGCAGGTCAGTTAAAACTTTTCCTTGAAAACGGTTTTGATGAATTCATATCAAAGCCCATAGATATCCGCCAGCTCAACGCGGTTTTGAACAAGCTGATTCGCGACAAGCAGCCTCCCGAAGTAATAGCGGCGGCACAAAAACAGAAACAGGAAATGGGAGCAGCCGCCTTCCGCAACAGGTCAAAATCGGATCCCGCCTTGTATTCTGTTTTCCTTCTGGATATCAGAAAGGTTTTGCCTGTACTGGAAGATACCTTGAAGAATATAGATGAAGTCTCAAACGAAGAATTGAGACTGTTCTCGGTTAGCGTACACGCTCTAAAGAGCGCATTGATAAATATAGGCGAATCGGCCACTTCAAAACTTGCATTTATTCTGGAAGAAGCCGGCAAGGAGCAAAACAGAATCGTTATAAAGTCGCAAACTCAAACCTTGATAGACGAAGTGCTCCGTATAAAGGAAAATATTGAATCCAAAAGGACCGTAGTTGCCGTTATTGACGAAAATCTTGACCTTTTGCGCGAGCAGTTGCAAATTATCGGCAAGGCCTGCGCGAACTACGATGAAAGGTCCATAAACACTGCAATCGAAACCCTGAAAAAATCCCATTGGAAAAAGGAAACTCAAACCTTCATAGACAGAATTGACGAGCAGATTTTATACGGCGATTTTGACGAAGCGGCAAGCATAGCGGCAGAAGGATTTTCTACATTCAATTCATGAAACAATTTTCAATTGCTGTTCTGCCGGGAGACGGCATTGGGCCCGAGGTGATGAAGGAGGGTGTAAAAGTCCTTGAAGCCGCCGGCAAAAAATTCGGATTTTCCTTGAATTTGGAATACGCGCCGGTAGGCGGCGCAGCTTATGACCTGCACAAGCACCCCCTGCCCGCAAGCACCGTTAAAACGGCAGAGGCAGCGCAAGCTATACTTTTTGGTTCGGTTGGCGGTCCCAAATGGGAAAGTCTGCCGCCGGAACTTCAACCGGAAAGGGGTGCGCTTTTGCCCCTTCGCAAGCATTTTAAACTTTACTGCAACCTGCGCCCTGCAAGGGTATATAAGGCGCTCGCTTCCGCCTGCCCGCTAAAAGCAAACATAGTTGGAGACGGCTTTGATATTCTATGTGTAAGGGAACTGACAGGCGATGTTTATTTTGGCCAGCCAAAGGGCAGGGACGGCACGGGCAAAGACGAAAGGGGCTATGACACAATGGTCTATACCAGAAGGGAAATTGAGCGCATAGCCGGATTTGCCTTTGAAGCCGCTAAACTCCGCGGCAAAAAACTTGCCAGCATAGACAAGGCCAATGTTTTAACCACAAGCGTTTTCTGGCGCGAAATTGTAAGGGAAACAGCAAGGGAATATCCTGAAGTTGAACTGGAGCATATCTATGTGGACAATGCCGCAATGCAGTTGATAAAGCGCCCGCGTGATTTTGATGTTATGCTTTGCCCTAATCTGTTCGGCGATATTTTAAGCGATGAATGTGCCATGCTCACCGGCTCAATGGGGCTTTTACCCAGCGCAAGCATAGCAGAAGGCTCCTTTGGGCTTTACGAACCTGCCGGCGGTTCCGCACCCGATATAGCGGGCAAGGGCATTGCAAATCCCATAGCGCAAATACTCTCCGCCGCGCTCATGCTTCGCTACACGTTCAAAGAAGAAAATGCGGCAAAGGCAATAGAGCAGGCGGTAGAATCGGTTATATCAAAAGGTATTCGCACCGGCGATATCTGGGTTGAGGGTTGCAAAAAGGCAGGCACGGAAGAAATGGGAAACGCGGTGGCGGAAACTTTATGCTCACTCCCGTAAGCACCATACACACGGCAAAAATCTGCAAAAGCTACGGCGGAAGAACCGTAGTGAGGGATGTTTCCCTTAGCGTTTCAAGAGGCGAAATAGTAGGCCTTTTAGGGCCCAACGGAGCCGGCAAAACAACATCGTTCTATATGATAGTAGGGCTTGTAAAACCGGACAGGGGGCATGTATTTCTGGACTCCAGGGACATAAGTTTTTTGCCTATGCACAGCCGCGCAAAACTGGGGCTTGGCTACCTGCCGCAAGAGGCTTCCATTTTCCGCAAACTCTCGGTTGAGAGCAACATAATGGCAATTCTGGAAACATTGAAGTTAAACCGCAAGCAGCGCAGGGAAAGGCTGGAACAGTTGCTGGAAGAATTCAAGATAACCCACATAAGAAAAACCATTTCGCACAGTTGTTCCGGCGGCGAGCGCAGGCGTTTGGAAATAGCCCGCGCCCTTGCCAGCGAACCCGGCTTTCTTCTGCTGGACGAACCCTTTGCCGGCATAGACCCCATAGCCGTGGACGACATAAAATCCATAATAAGTTCGCTGAGAGCCAAGGGCATGGGCATTTTGATAACAGACCACAATGTGAGGGAAACGCTTTCAATAACAGACCGTGCCTACGTTATGTATAAAAGCGAAGTATTGACGGAAGGCACCTCCCAGTTCCTTGCAAACGACGAAGAAGCTAAAAGAATTTATTTGGGCGAATCCTTTTCCTTGGGTTGATCTGCATTTTTCAGCTTGACGCTTTGAAGTCTGTTGTCTGTGGTGTAGTTTTCTACAATCAGAGTTTTCCCCGGGTATTTGGTATTCAGGGAATCCCTTATTTTTGCCGCTTCCTCGTAAAATTCCCTGTCTGTTAAATCCTTGCTTGTGCGGTAAAAAACGGCATCTTCCGTAATTTCCACTCTAACATTGTTGCCAAATGTTTTTGCCAGGCTGGCGAGCACCATTTGCGCCTTAACCGCCTTTTCGTAGGATTCCTTTGCTATGCGGGCGGAGGCGGTATCGCCCTCCCTTTCAAAATTTTCGTAAAGGGTTTTCCATGCTTCCGTATTGTAGGGGTTTTTAACGAGGTCTTTTTTCAATTCATTGTTTATGATTGCCGTAGTTTTAGCGGAGTTCTTTGCCGGTGCGGATGATTTGAGTATTTGAGTTATTTTTGGTTTGTTTGGCTTGGTTTTTTTGTCGCTGCCTTCGGAAAGATAAACGGATAAAAGGGCAAATAAGCCAAGAACTATGAATATTATAACCCAAAAGCGCCATCTGACTCTGAATTTACTCGAAATAATAAGGGATAGGGTGTGGTCTTTTTCTTTTTTTTCAAATTCGTATTTTCCATTCTGCATTTCTTCAACTTCGCTTTTTGCCTTGTTTTTTTCTATTTCGCATATAGCTCCGAATTTTTCAAGTATGCTTTTTATTTTTTCCACCTGTTCTATTTTTTCCACCGAAACTACATTAAATGGAGGAACTCTTAAACCCCTGGACACCTGTTCCGGGCTAAGCCCCGGCACTTTAAGCAGAATTTTCACAAGCGATTGAGTATCTCGCTGGGTAGCCAGTCCTGTAATTATAAGGTTATACACGCCTAAAATCTAGAAAATTCAGGAATTATTCATCATCTTGCAGGCAACGCTCCTATTTGACAAAACCGTAAATTTTTTCTATTTTTGTGTGCAAATGCTACAAATGCCCCTTTTGCCCAAAACACACCCCTTGCTGCCCTTGTGCATCATGCTGCTCCTAGCCTTTGCTGCCCACGGGCAGGAGGAGCAGGAGTATATAGCCGATACCGTCACCGTTGACTGCGGCGACTCCATAAATGTCATGGATTTGGGTTATTTAACGGACAAATTGCGCATTGATATGAATCTTGGCTATAAGGTTCCAAAGGAGATAGACCCATACGTGGAAACGGAGGAATTTCAGTCTTCAAATAAATCTTTTTGGGTTGCTCTTGTGCTGGACATGTTGGGAATTGGGTTTGTAACTTACGGTTATGCAAAGAACGTGGAAGCGTCGGACAGGCTTAATGAATACAATTCCCTGAATCGGTCTTCGGGTTCGGAATTTGGCAGTACCTGGAAAAAATTTGCAGATGCCAAGTATGCAAGGAATACATGTTATATTTTGGGAGGTGTGTTTTTGGCTTCCGGGATAGGAGTGCATATATGGTTTTAAGTTATAAATTCCGGTCGTTATGTTTTGCATTTTTGCTTATGGGTTGTGTAGATGGGGAGCGTGACAATCCTTATGACCCGGATGGCATTAATTACAATCCCAATGCTTTCGTTGTTAGTCAGAGCGGCAGTCCCGTGACTTACGAGGGTGAAACTTACCAGACAGTGGTTATTGGCAATCAAACTTGGTTTGCCAGTAATTTGAATTACGCCCCTAGTTCCGGTACATTTATTTCTTGCTATACATACGATTGTGCCACTTATGGTCGCTTATACGATTGGGAAACGGCAATGACAGTTTGCCCTTCCGGTTGGCATTTGCCAAGCCAAGCGGAGTGGAATGTTCTTGGTGATGATGCAAGAAAGCTGAAAGCAACGAGCGGCTGGTACAATAACGACAGCGACATAGGTTATTATGGCTTTTCGGCTCTGCCGGGCGGCTACGGCAACTCGGATGGCAGTTTCTACGGTGTCGGCACCGACGGCTACTGGTGGAGTGCCAGCGAGTACAATAGCAACGACGCCTACTACCGGGACATGTACTACAACGGCGACTTCGCCTGCTGGTACCACGACAGCAAGTACTACCTGTTTAGTGTTCGTTGCGTCAAGGACTAAACGGTTGGGGTGCTTCCTATTTATCCGGTTTTAAGTAAAAATAATGACGAATATCACATAAAAACAACAAATTCCACCCTTGCCCCCTTGACACTATCAAATAAATTTTCTATATTTTATATCCCCATTTGCTCTTTGAAGCAAATAGCAACTTGAAAATTCAGAAAAGAATCCGCCGAAAGGCGGAATGAACCAGATGTTCCCGTTAATTCGGGACAAAAAATGATTTTAGAGTCGATCAACTTAATGAAGAGTTTGATCCTGGCTCAGAACGAACGCTGGTGGCGTGTTTGATGCATGCAAGTCGAGCGAGTCGGATAGCAAT
>JGI24698J34947_10002233_pt1 | contig 10376 bp, 4 predicted proteins | sample TergutMp193P3_FD_34947 | JGI IMG/M metagenome (IMG submission 34947) | reverse complement strand
CCAAAAACCAGTCGTCATATTCATCGGTTGTCTCTATTTCCCATACCATATAATAATAGTATATGAACTATAATTCATATTGTCAAGCGCCAGAGTGATAATTAAAAAAAGAGGAAAAGCCCCCCAAAAACCCCACATTTTCGAGTGAAAGCCACTTGACAGCAAACGAAAGGCTGGATATTATAGACCCCGACGGTTGGCTATGGCGTATAATATGCGGATTCTGAATATTATACGCCGCTTTATGTCGTGTATACTAATATTATACGCCATAAACTTGCGTATATAGTCAGGATTTTGAGTATTATACGCCATAGAGTTGCGTATATAGTTTTTCTTGCGACAGAAAGCTGCGCATACAATAAGTTATGTGCCATAAACTGTCGCCTAACCCGCTAAAAAGCAAGTATTATACGCCATAATGATTTCGACATTATTATTAAAATAACTACCCAAAAAGCACCTGCCCTCTCATGGCTATAGTCAAACCTACTGATAACGGGGGATTTATCATTCTACTAATTCTTTGTATGCTCAGTTAATGGCTATTATATCAATCAACGATGAATCTATTGCGCAGGCGGCGGCGGTTATCGCGCGGGGAGGGCTGGTCGCGTTTCCTACCGAGACCGTGTACGGGCTGGGCGGCGACGCGTTTAATCCCCTCAGTTTGGCGAAAATTTTTGAGGTGAAGGGACGTCCGCGCTTTGACCCGTTGATTGTTCATATCGCCGCTTTTGAGACGCTGGAAAATATAGCCGATCTTTCTCTGCTGGACGCGGGGGCGAAAAAAAACCTGGCCGTGTTAACGCAGCGGTTTTGGCCCGGCCCCCTTACGCTTATTCTGCCCAAACAAAAAACTATCCCTGACCTTGCCACCAGCGGCCTGCCGACCGTTGCGGTGCGCCTGCCCGATCATGACGCGGCGCGGCGGCTTATCGCGTTGTCTACGGGCGCGGTGGCGGCACCCAGCGCTAATCCTTTTGGCTATTTAAGCCCCACCAGAGCGGAGCATGTCGCGGCTATGTTAGGTGAAAAGATAGAGATAATCCTTGACGGCGGCGCTGCGCGGTTTGGGCTGGAATCTACCGTGTTGGATATGAGCGATGGCCAGCCGCGCATACTGCGTCCCGGCGCGGCGCCAAAAGAGGCTATTGAGGCGCTGGTTGGTGAAGTCGCTGTTGGCTCCGCAGTTGCGAATAACAGCCCGGTTTCTCCCGGTATGTTAAAAAGCCACTACGCCCCGCGCGTTCCGCTTATGACGCATAACGGAGAATTGCCACATGGACTGGAGGTTGACGGTGCGGCGTGCCGCAATGCGGCATTGCTCTTTTTTGACGGCGCTTCCCGCGACCGGTGGCTTTCCGCGCAACATCATAAACTTAAGAAATTTTACCACGGAGGACACGGAGTTTCACGGAGGAAAATACGAAATTCATATCAAAAACTCCGTATTCCTCCGTGTACTCCGTGGTTTCCTTTCTCTATATCGAAACAAACACCCGTCATCGTCGCTGTGCTTTCCGAAACAGGCGACCTAACGGAAGCGGCGGCGCGGCTTTTTGAAACATTGCACGAACTTGACCGCCCAGGAATCAAGCGAATATACGCGCAGCTTGTACCTGAAGAAAATCTGGGCGTTGCCATCAACGACCGGCTGCGCCGCGCGGAGAATACTCATGGAAAAGAATGAAATTTATGTAATCTACGGAAAGGATATTGCGGCGATGACGATTCGCCTTGCGGATGAGGCAAACCTTGCCGGGCTTATCGGCGATCGCGGCAAGCGTATCGGTCTTAAGCCGAACCTTGTAACCGCCAAGCCTGCATCCGGCGGCGCGACCACTCACCCGGAAATCGCGGCGGGGCTTATTCTCTATCTTCAAAAAAACGGTTTTAATAATCTGACGATTCTTGAGGGCTCATGGACGGGCGGTTCTACCGCGCAGGCTTTTAAGGTATGCGGTTACCATAAACTTGCCGATGAGACCGGGGTCAAGTTAATTGACACTAAGGGCGACAAAACAAAGAGCTGCGATTGTGCGGGTATGAAACTTGAAATTTGCGAGAGCGCCCTGGCTATTGATTTTATGATCAATCTGCCGGTAATGAAGGGGCACTGCCAAACGCGGCTGACCTGCGCGCTCAAGAATAATAAGGGGCTTATTCCCGACCGTGAAAAAAGCCGCTTTCATACGCTGGGGCTGACCAAGCCCATTGCCCACCTTAACACCGTTATTCGCAATGATTTTATCGTGGTTGACGGTATTTGCGGCGACCCCGATTTTGAGCTGGGGGGCAATCCGTTGTACGGGGGGCGGTTGTTTGCCGCCCGAGACCCGGTGTTATGCGATGCCTGGGCCGCTTTTCAGATGGGCTATTCCCTTAACGATATTCCCTACATTGGCGCGGCGGAACAACTGAAAATAGGCAGCGCGGACATCAGCGCTGCGAAAGTACGGGAGTTGAACAATGCGGACGCAAAAGCAGGCGCCAGGATGGCGCCCGCCGCCTTCGCTCCCGCCGGCAAGGTTCGCGAGCTTGCGCCCTATATTCACGAAGACAACGCGTGCAGTTCTTGTTATGCGTCATTGATATTCGCCCTTTCCCGCATGAGCAAGGCCAAACTTAACCGCCTGAAAGAAAAGATATGCGTGGGACAGGGTTTTCAGGGAAAGTGCTTTCAGGGAAAGCAGGGAAATGTGGGGGTAGGGCAGTGCTGCGCCGGTTTCCAGCGGTTCTGCGCGGGCTGCCCCCCTTCCGGCGCGGAAGTTCTCGCTTTTTTGGGCGGCTGACGGCGGGCGCGTTACAAAACTTTTCGCAGTTTTTCGAAAACTTCTTCAATGACAATTGGTTTGCCAACATGGCCGTTCATGCCGGCGGCAAGACAATGTTCGATATCATCCTTAAAGACGTTAGCTGTCATCGCAATGATCGGTATTTCTTTGCAGCGCGGGGCGGACATGGCGCGTATACGCCTGGTGGCTTCAAGCCCGTCCATTACCGGCATTTGCATATCCATGAACACTATGTCGTATTTTTCGGGAGCGGCTTCTATCCGGGCAACCGCCTCTTCGCCATTTTCGGCGCAGTCTATGTTTAATCCGGTATTTTCCAGAAGGGACAGGAGAATTTCGCGGTTAATCTCAATGTCCTCTACAATTAACAGTTTCTTGCCCGGAAATTGGTTATCATGCTCGCGGCTTTCATGTTCGCCGGAAATTCCAAAATATTCATTGAGACAATCAATAATCGTCGATGACAAAAACGGCTTTATCAAAGATTTGTCCGCGCCGGATCGCAGCGACGCTTCCCTGATTTCTTCCAGTTCGGCGGAAGAAAATAATATTACCTTGCCGCGCATCCCGTTTGATTTGATCCATTTTGTCAGCTCAATGCCGTCCATTCCCGGCATACGCCAGTCGATAAAATAAATGTCAAAGCCGCCATACTCCTTGATAATACGACACGCCTCATGCCCGTCCCCGGTAACTTCATAATGGATGCCCAACTGATCAAAAATACCGCTGAAGTATTGACGCATTACCGGTGAATCATCAACCGCCAGAACGCGCAGGTCTTTCCATTGAGCGCCGGAGGTAAGTTGTGAGCGCAGATCTTCCTCGCCATAGGGAACTCTTATGGTAAAGATAAACCGCGACCCCTTGCCGATTTCCGACTCGATCCAAATGCGGCCGTCCATCAGTTCGACAATTCTTTTGGATATGGCCAGTCCCAGCCCCGTGCCGCCGAATTCGCGGCTTATTCCGCTTTCCGCCTGCTCAAACGCGTTGAATAATTTTTTTTGCTGTTCGGGAGATATGCCTATTCCGTTGTCGGCCACTTCGACCCTGAGTTCGCACAGGTCGGCTGTCTTGCCCAGAAGAGAGGCGGTCAGGCAAATCTCGCCTTCTGCGGGGGTAAACTTTACCGCGTTTGACAACAGATTGGTAATTACCTGCGACAGCCGCTGGTCGTCGCTCACGAGCAGGTGCGGCATTTTTGTGTCTACATTGACCGAAAATTTCTGCCGTTTCTCCGTCATACGGAAGTTGATTACCGTTATCACCTTTTGTAACATGCGCTCAAAATTAAATTCGATAGGGGAAAGTTCCAGTTTATTCGCTTCGATTTTTGACATATCAAGGATGTCGTTTATGACACCTAACAGATGCGTTGATGCGTCGTCTATTTTTTCAAGCGTGTAATTCTTGATCTCCATATCGGAGGATCTCTTGCCAATGGATGTCATGCCGATGATCGCGTTGAGCGGCGTCCTCATTTCATGGCTCATGGTCGCCAGAAAATTACCCTTTGCCTCGGACGCCGCAAGAACCTCCTGCGCCTGTAATTTCAACTTTTGAGCGGCGCGGCGGTTTATTACCAAAAGAACAGCGACAATGGTAAACGCAGACAGAAACCATACCGACATACCTATAAACCACGGGCGCTGCGCTTCCACCAGCTTGACCCGGTAATCGTACGTTCTGCGTATCCAATGACCGGAAATTGTCTTGGCGTCAATCATGGAAAGCGCCTTGTCAACTATTGAACACAACACCGCCTCATTCCGGTTGAATCCAAAAGTGGATTCAAAAAGGCGATCGAAGGCGACATTGATCTTGTAGCCCGGAAGTTCGCGGAAATTGGTAAAGGTGAGGAACTGGTGCTGGCTTGACATTACCAGATCAATTTCGCCGCGATCCAGCGCGTCAAAGGCGGCGTTGGTGTTTTCATATTCGGTGGTGTATTCGTGATCGGGAAACCAGTTTTTGAACAGAGCGGCGTGCGCAGTCCCCCGGGACAGGCCAACCCTCGCATACGGTATCTCGCTGGTATTGATATCGGGAAATTCCGTTCTTGAAAGAAGCGCGTAGAAATCGGTCATAAAATAGGAATCCGGCCACAGAAAAAGCCCTTTTCGCTCTTCGGAGCGAATAAGTTCGGTAATCATGGCGGTCTTTCCTTCTTCAAGCATCTGTAATAAAACAGACCAGTCCGTTTCCGGGTCATTGGCAATTTCAAAGGTAAGGCCGGTAAGCGCCTGTATTTCAGCTAACACGTCAAAGGCGACTCCCTGCCACATATTTTCCCGCGTATTGTAAAAGCTGATCGGGTAATTATCGTTTTCGGCGGTAAACGAAACGACCGGATTTGTCTGTATATGCGCTTTTTCTTCATCACTGAGCCGCATGAACAGCTTGTGTTTTAAGTACTCCCGATAGCCCTGGCTATACAAAGATGTCAGATAACGCAACCCGTCGTTTTGCAGCGCTTTTTGCACAACCGAGATAACGCTTTCAAGCGAGGGGTTTTTTGTGGTCAGGGAAACCGGGCTGTAAATCATCGGGAAAAAATCCTCGGATGTCACATCACCGTAGGAATCAAACGCCGCTTCCAGAACATTTTCCGTCAGGACGGCGTCGGCTTTCCCGCTTTCCAGCAACTGGTAAGCCTCTGCGTTGTCCCTGACATAGAAATCTTCAAATGTATCAAATGCCCCAGAGGAAACAACATGATCATAGGTATTGGAACCGTCAAAAAAGATCAGGCGCAAGGGGCGGGTCGCGGCAATTTCCACAATGGGGGGACTGTTTTTAAGGCGTATATATTTTATGGTGCGCTGGGCAATGGGGCCGGTCATTAAATAGGTTTCGCGCCGTTCTTCGGTCGGCGACAGATCGCCTGAAAAATCAATTGCGCCTGATTCAAGCCCTTCAATTAAATCGATCCATTCGTACACAACCGGTTTGAACGGGATTCCAATGAATTCGGAGAGCCATGCGCAGAACAGGGTGGCATAGCCCCTGATGGTATTGTCCTCATCATAGAATGCTTCGGTGGTCGGCATTATCCCGTACACAAAAAAATCATTTTGTTCCCGAAGCGCTTCAATGGCTTTTATTTCATCGTCGGTTATGCCGGGAATATCCTTGAATGAGGCGTATTGAAATTTGCCGCCGGGCTGTTTGCGGCCAGAATTGCCGCAGGCCGAAAGTAAAACCAGCAGGAGTATCACGGCAAAAATCGAATTTGTTTTAGCCATATATATTTTTCCATACGACTTCCATAAGCGCGGATTTATCTATCGGTTTTGCCAAATGATCGTTCATTCCCGCTGCCAATGCCCGCTCCACGTCCTCCTTGTACGCGTTAGCTGTCATTGCGATAATGGGAACTGTCTTTGCGTCGGCTCTGTCAAGGGCGCGGATCTCTTTGGCGGCTTCATATCCGTCCAGCGTCGGCATTTGGATATCCATCATTATTATGTCATAATAGCCTTCGGGGGAAGCGATGAACATATCGACCGCCTGCCGCCCGTTTCCCGCTTCATCTATTAGTGGATTGGTCAGCGACAGCAGTTCATTGACAATCAGGCGGTTAATTTCTATATCTTCCGCAAGCAGTATCCTTTTTCCCGTTAAATTCATATTTTCATATTTTTCATCCATAGTTTGCGGCGCCGGCAGTTCGCCTTTGTCAAAATAGAGCGAAAACTCGAAGCAGGAGCCTTTGCCACTTTCGCTGGTAACCCGGATGGTTCCACCCATCATGTTAATAAAATTCTGGCTGAGCGAAAGTCCCAGCCCCGTGCCGCCGAAACGCCCGGCGATGGTGCTATCGGTCTGTTCAAAAGGAATAAAAAGTTTTTCCATCTGCTCTTCGCTCATTCCTATCCCGTTATCTGAAATTGAAAATCGTATATGCGCTTTTTCCGCGCTTTCTTCCAGGATTTCCGTAATAAATTTAATTTTTCCGTTTGCGTCGGTAAATTTAATCGCGTTGCTCAACAGATTGATAAGGACCTGATTAAGCCTGAGTTTGTCGCCTGTCAGGATAATGTCATGAATTTCATGTATGTTCGTAATAAAAGTTACATTCCCTTCTACGCAGCGATGCGTCATTATATCCGAGACCTCTCCGCAGGCTGTCAGGAGGCTGAACGGTTCGTACGTCAGTTCCAGTTTACCCGACTCTATTTTTGATATATCCAGAATATCGTTCAGTATTTCCATCAAATGATGTGATGATGTAATTATTTGCTTTACCGAACGCAGCGCTTTTTCATTGTCATTGTCATCAACACATTCCCGTAATATGTACGACATGCCGATTATGGCGTTTAACGGCGTTCGTATCTCATGGCTCATGTGAGCCAAAAAAATACCTTTTGCCCTGGATGCCGCGAGAACCTCCTGTGCTCGCAGTGCAAGCAGTCTGCTGGCGCGGCGGTTTATCACCAGAAGAACGGCGACAAGGGCGAACGCGGACAAAAACAAAATGGACGAACCTATAAACCACGGGCGCTGCGCATCCGCCACCTTGATGCGGTAATCGTACGTTCTGCGCATCCATTGATTGGTAATGCCCCTGGTATTGATCATTTTAAGAGCTTTATCAATGATGGAGCAAAGAACAGCCTCGTCCCTGTTTATTCCAAATTGTATATTAATGGGCTGATCAAAGATGAGATTTGCCTTGTAGCCCGGAAGCTCCATGTAATGGGTCAGATACAGAAGCCTTATTTGGGTCGCCATCACCATGTCTATCTCGCCGCGCTGCAGAGCGTCAAACGCGTCTTCCATGGTCTGATACTCAACGGTACCGGGTTGATTGGGAAACCATCTTCTGAAAATTGCGGAATAGGAGGTGTTTTTGGTCAGGCCTATTTTATAGTGAATAATTTCGTCAACCTGTATATTCGGATAGTCGGATTTGGAGATTAATGTGTAATAATCCGTCATCTGCGAGGAATCAGGCCATAAAAACAAGCCCTCCCGTTCCTTTGTCTGGATCAGTTCGGGAATAATGAGCGCTTCCCCGTTGCTCAGCATTTGAAGTATAACAGGCCATGTGGCATTTTCATCATTTACGCGCTCAAAGTTCAATCCGGTGAGCGATGTTATTTCCCTAAGCAGATCGAAAAAAATGCCCTTCCATTCTTTGTCGCGTTTGTCAAAAAAACTGCATGGATAATCTCCGGGGTCTACGCCGACAGGAACAACATGACCCTTCTGTAAATATTCGCGCTCCTCGGCGGTAAACTGCGTTATCAGTTTATTTTTAAGATATTCGTGATATCCATTGTTGTACAGTCTGCTTAGATAACGGCGGGTATTGTAGTCCTGCAAGGCTTTATGAACAACCGATATAACCGGCTGGAGTTTTGGGTTTTGCGTTGACATTGAAGCGGAGTTAAAAACCTGCGGTAAAAAAGTTTCCGCTCTCACATCGCCGAACTCGTCAAACGAAGCTTCTACAATGCCCATGACCATGAGGGCGTCCGCTTCGCCGTTTTTCATCAAGTGATAGGCGGCGATAAAGTTTTCAACGAAGACAACCTCGAAATCGTAGTCAACAGCCTCGCTGACCGGATCAAGCACGGCGGAAGCGTTTAGAAATGCAAGCCGGGGAGGGCGCGACTGCGCAATCTCATAAATATTGGGGCGGCCTGCGATTTGAAAATATTTTAACGAACGTTCGGCGATGGGGTCTGTCATAAAAAAGACCCGCCTGCGTTCTTCTGTCGCCATCAGATCGCCGGTAAAATCAACTTCCCTGCTCGCAAGCCCCGCAAACAAATCGCCCCAGTTATAAAGAGACGGCTTGAATGTTATGTCGAATAACCCGGTCAGCCATTCACAAAACAGGGCGGCATACCCCTTTATTTCTCCGTCTCTGCTCAGGGAATTCGTAAAGGTTTCAGTTGTCAAAGTCATTCCGTAAACAAAGGAATCGTATTCCTTTTGCAGAGCCTCGATTGCCCTTATTTCATCATCCGTCACGCCGGGAATATCCCGGAATGAAGCGTATGATGCCCTGTCAGACTGTTTATTGTCTGACCTGTTGTCGCTGCCGCAGGACAGGAACGATAACACAAGGAGCAGCATGACCAAAATTAAACTTGTTTTACGCATATACCATCTTCCCTTATTCGATTTTCGCCGCAATCTCCTCCCCGAATTGCGACAGCGCTGCTGTTAATTCAGATTCGAGCGCGGCCATTTGCTGCGCCGTAACCAGATTCTCTCCATCTTTTAGCTGCCGCTCCACATCAGCGGCGGCCTTCTGCAGAAGAACCCTGCCAAGCTGCCCCGCGTTGCCCTTTAAGGTGTGCGCCAGACGGTGCGCCAGCGTTACATCTCCCGCTTTAAGAGCATCGGCTATATCTTCATATTTATTCTGATTGTTTCTCACAAATAATTGCATCAGTGTTTTTTCAAAATCCATTTCGGTATCAAAGCGCATATTTTTTTGCGCAGCGCCGTTAAGCAACGGTTTGAAATATTTCATTAGACAGTGCCACAGCTCCTGGGATGTGAATGGTTTGCCTACGCAATCGCTTATTCCGCTTGACTTGTAAAGCTCCCGATCGTCGGACATTATGTTTGCCGTCATGGCGACTATGGGGACATTGATATTAAGCTGGTTTATTTTTTCGGTCGCCTCAAGCCCGTCCATTACGGGCATGTGCATATCCATAAAGATCAGGTCAAATTGCTTATCGCCTTTTTCTTTGCGGTTTTGAACCATCTCTACGCCAATCTTGCCGTTATCCGCTACGACGGTTTTAAGGCCCACCCTGGACAGATGTTCGCAGATTACCTGCTGATTCATCACATTATCTTCACATAACAGAACTTCCCCCTCAAAAACGGGTTTTTCGATTTCATTAAGTACGACTTTTCGTTCCAGGTTTTCATATTCACTGATGGCAATGGTATCGAATGTCAGATCAAAGCCGAATTTGCTGCCGACGCCGGGGGCGCTTTCCACTGTAAGTCTGCCACCCATAAGTTCGATGAAATTTTTGGATATGGCAAGGCCAAGCCCGGTGCCGCCGTATTTGCGCGTTGTGCCGGTTTCCGCCTGTATGAACGGTTCAAATATTTTTTTTATCTGTTCGCCGGTCATGCCTATGCCGGAGTCTTTTATTTCAAAATGATAGGTAACGGTTTTTTCGCTTTGTTGTTTAATTTCCGTAAATACCTTTACCGTTCCCGAATTGGTAAACTTTACGGCGTTTGAAAGAAGATTCACAAAAATCTGGCGCAGCCTTGTGGGATCTCCCAACGGCCTTTTCCCCACGCTTGGTTCGGCGTAAAATTGCAGGCTCAGTCCCTTTTCAATGGCCTTGGGCATAATCAGCGTCCGGCAGCTTTCGAATAACTCATGCATGTCAAACGGAATATTTTCCAGTTCCATTTTTCCGGATTCAATTTTTGAAATATCGAGTATATCGTTGATGATCTGCAGCAGCCATTCCGCGTTTATCTGAATTTTAGTGAGATACTCCCTTGTTTTTATGGAAGCCTCGCCGTCCAGGGCAAGTTCCGAAAAGCCGATAATACTGTTCATGGGGGTGCGTATCTCGT
>JGI24698J34947_10002232_pt1 | contig 10376 bp, 2 predicted proteins | sample TergutMp193P3_FD_34947 | JGI IMG/M metagenome (IMG submission 34947) | reverse complement strand
CCGCGCCGAAGCCTAACACTGAACCAAGAGAAGTGGGAAGCGCGTATAACACCACTGACGGCGCCCTGACGTACACGGAATATTTTCCTGACGAGGCGCAGAGGGTGTTCCTCTTTACCGCTACAGACTCGCTGGGCAACGTGGCGCAGGTTCAACGCACGGTCGCGATAACCAACACGGCGCGGCTTGACAGCATAACAACGACCAGCGGAAGCGGCACCTACGGCATTGGCAAGACCATTACCCTCAAGGCGAATTTCTCTGGGCAGATCAAAATAACGGGAACGCCCCGGCTTAACGTGCGTTATACGCTTAACGGAGCTACCACTATTCAATCGATTACCTGCCAGCCGGTCTCTACCTCTACGCTCGCGCTTGAGTTTATATTTACGGTGCCCGAAGGCGCTTCCGGCCAACTGCTGACCATGTACGACGGCGACAACCTGGGCGGTAATGCCGATGAAACCGTCGCGACAGACCGCCCGATAAGTCTGCTGGGCGGCGCCAGAATTATTGACAATATTCGCGATGTGGACGCCTTTGTTCCGGGGTACAAGACCGGAAGCACCAGTATGCCCAAGTGGACGACCAACAAAAACTCGCTGCAGGAGACCAAAACCATTATGCTCGACGGAACGCGGCCGGTAATTACATCGATCGCTCCGGGAGGAAAAACGCCGTACAGTACCGGACAATATTACTTTAAGACCAATGAAACTATCCAACTGACCCTGAGTACGGCGACAGCGAACGGCAAAAACATTCGCGCTTCCACCTCCACGCCCCCGCGCCTGCAGTATTACATAAGGGAAAATCCTCCGACCGGAACGCTGCGAGGGCCATATAACGCCGCTTTCACCTACCTGCGGCCATCGGGATCAAAGGCGCTGGTGTTCGGCCTTGAAGTCAACTCGACCAATTGCCCCTATGACGGCGAACTGGTCAATGTAACCCTCTACGGAGCCGGCACCATTGAAGACGACGCTGAAAACAGTATTGTCGCCTCTACCGTAGAAACCCTGTGGACGGCAAGAAATTTCAATATCTACATTAAGAAAACGGCTCCGGTGGCTCCCGCTTCGACGTTAACCGCCACCGGAGTGGCAAACGTAACGTTCCCCCCCTCTGGTTCGTCGCAGTCGTATAATGTGGTGCCCACATTGACTATAGCTCCCTCCGCCGCGGTATTGTCCGCGTGGGAAAATGTCATACAGTATTCGCTTAACGGCGGCCTTGAATGGACTAACTATACCACAGGCGTGTCAATCCCGGGCGCGACCGACGGAACCGCCAAAACCTATGACCTGAGAACGCGCTATGTAGACCGGGCGGGAAACGACGGCACGGAGGCTCAAAAAACCGTCTCGGTAAAGGACAACTTCCCCAAACTTATCGCCGTTACTCCCGTTCAGTCTAACGGCTGGTACCGGTCGGGGACTCTTGAGTTTAATCTCAACTTCGCGGATCGGGTACGGGCGGCAGCTGCCGGAAATACCATATCCATAACACTGAGAAACAGGGCGGCGGCTAACAACAGCGACGCCGTCACGACTTCTAGCGCGGTAACGATAACATATTCACCGTCGTCGACAACTCTGGCTTCTACCATAACGGTGAGCTTTAATGTAAGCGGGAAGGAGATGCGCGACGGCCTCTATGTTTCCGCGGTAGATTTCAGCAACTTGCGGGACGAGTACGGCAATGTGGGCGGAACCTATGGTACCGCCGCTACCGGCAATTGGCCCACCAACGGCAGTACCGCTCCTACCATCACCCCCAATGGGTCCACGTGCCCCAATCTGGCGGCGGGCTTACGGGTAGACAGCATAGTACCGACCGTTACCGGAAGGACTCCGGCATCCGGGGGCAGCGGCGTTTCGGAGTATCCCACGAGTACCACCGACAAACGGAACGTTATTACCCTTACCTTCAGCGAACCGGTAGTAAAGGGCAACGGAACCATAACGATAAAGCCGGAAAAAGATTCCCTTATTCCGCCGGTATTTGAAGACAACGGGTACTATCTGAATCAGTTCGGCGGTACCAACAACAATACAGAAGTAAAGCCCAATCCAAACGTAAAAAGCAATCTGACCACGTGGATACCCGGTTTCTACGACGTTTACAATAACGCCGCGCTTGTAGCCGCCGACCGCAACGCGCTGACGCAAAGCACTACCACGGGAAGCCGTGACCTTAATCCCGCCACCGCCGGCAATATCCCCTCTTCCGCGGTTGATAACACTACCCCCAGCATGACCCGCCTGGTGATGGATCAAAGAACAGGACAGCCCGTGGGCCCCTACGTCAAGACTACCCAGGGGTTGATAGAAGGAGCGGGCATTACGGGGAATTATAGCGGCACCAACTACAACACCGGACCTAACCCTACCGCGGGCAGAATGGTTCCCGACACCGCGACCAAGTGGGTGCTTGCCTACCGCTACGGCATTCACAATACCGCCGCGACTCACGAGTCATACAGTACTCCCGCCAATGCCAACACTACTACTTTGACAACCCCCGATCTCACCACGGTTCCGGCTATACAGGCGGTACTTAAAAAGGCCAAATTCCGCTGGCAGGAAATAGACGTTATATCGTCTAATGTTGTCATAAGTAATAACGGCCTTGGTACTACGGTAACCATCACGCTGGACGAGCCGCTGTTAAAGGGCCTCAAGTGGGAACTTTCCTATCCGGCGGGAACCTTTACCGATGAGGCGGGAAATCCCGCCGCGGCGCAGGCGGAAGACAACTACATTTTCTGGTCGGCGGGCGTTTCAAAGCCGGTTATCCGTGTGGATCGCAGAAGCTACGACGCCAGAACCGCTAACTGGAAACAGCCGGTAACCGCCAACAACACGGTCTCCTACACATACGCGGAACCGCCGGACGGGTCGGGCTGGGGTCTGGGCAGTTTTAATACGATAGCCTACCGGATAGAAAGCGAAACCCCGGGAGCGACTATTTCATGGGGGCTCAACACGCGCGTTAATTCAACCGATGGGACAACAGGGAATGTAGCCGCCAACGCCGTTACCGGCGCATGGACAGGAACCGTAGCGAATGTAAGCGAAACCGGCTACACCTCCGTTGGCTGGGATAACATTAGCAGTGGTACAAACAATGTTAACCAATGGGTACGCCCCAATCTTATCAACAGAGGCGGCAGCGGCAACGGAGGCAATACCTACACCGTAAACGGCATTACACGATCATCCACCGGCAATTTACGGCTTTTACGCTCGTATAACGAAGACCCAACGCCGACAACGCTGAGCGGATTGTCCCTTACCGCCGGTACTGCCGGCCAGGGCTGGTACAAAGGAGCCGTTACCTTTACCGCGCTGGAAGCGGGCAAGCGCTATGTCGCCGCCACCGCGCAAAGAACCGGACAAACTGATTCCAACAGGGGCTACGAAGGGGTCTTTAGAACCGTCATACTCCTGAGCGAACTGCCGGGCGGCGGTCAAGAAGGCGGCAGAAACAAAGTCGCCGTGCAAGGCTCGAACATCAAAAACGGTATGCCGTCCATAGCCGGTTTTCCGGTACAGGACGCCGCGGAAACCGCCGACTCGAGGTTTATCAAGCTGATGAACAACAACGGGGGGCAGACTCAGTTTACCTGGGTAAGTACCGAAATCGTCAGCGAGTGGTACTTCCTCTATTTTGGCAACGGCGGGTCTCACATGAGCGCCGGAGAGGTGAACAACTACCTGACGGTCAGTTACGGCGATCTAACCTATGGCCGTAACATAAGCCATAATTAAGGAGAAAACCATGAAAAAGATAGTAACATTAGCGGCATTATTCGTAATTACGGCGGTTTTCTTCCTCGCGTGCGACAACCCCGTCGGCCTGGGCGAAAAACTGGACCTTGAAGGGCCGAGAGTCACCATCATATCTCCCGAGCCTCGGGCGATTGGCGAAGACTTTCTTCTTAAAGGGAAAGTTACCGACAAAAGCCCCATTGACCGGATAAAGATAACCGCCGTTTTGGGGAGCGAAGACACGTTCCAGAAACAGTGGCGTTACACCAGAAGTACGGGCAAATGGGAAGTCTCCGAAGATTCCGGCGAAACCTGGAATCCGCTTACCGGCGGCGAATGGAAGGGAAGCGAAAACGTCGCCAACTGGGTTGTTCCTATCGAAATGACGCTTAACGGAAGCAACACCGTAATCCCGGAAGGCGAATATATGTTCAGCGTTCAGGCGTGGGATTCGGGCGATTGGTCGGACGACAACTCCCTCAAGACGCACGTGCTTATTTTTGACAAAGACCCGCCCAAAGTGACCGTTTTCGCTCCCCCGCTTTACCGTCTTACTGACTCCGCTTTCGCGCCGCTCCTCACCGAAACCGAATGGCAAAAACCCGAACTGCTGGGAAAATTCCTGACGCAGGAGTTCCAGCTGCAATGGCAGATTAAGGACAATAACGCCGTAAAGTCGATAGAACTGCGGTTCTACAAGGAAGATGAAATTATCGACAACGATGTTGAAACGCCGCTTCCTGAAAATTATCTTTATCGTTACGCTACTAACTTGCTGCCTTCCGATTTTAACGGATCAATATGGGTTCCCGATCTGATGAAACCCCCCGGAACCTATGACGGCCAACACCTCACCGGCGGGGAACTGCTTGGCGGGGAAATAAAAGCCTCTCTTGATAACAAAACGGTTATCAAGGTTGTAGCCCTGTGTTATGACGCGGCAGGCCATACTAATACTCTCGTTCAGGAAAAAGTGTTAGGCCACTTTATTTTTTGGCCGCAAGCCAGAGCCCCGTGGATAACCTACACCGACGGCATGGGAACACCGAAAGCCTACGAGGGTAAGAATGAGGATCAATATAAAGAGCTCGCCGAGGCGGGAGTTACCGCGAAAATGTTCTACCCGGGCAGGAGCGTCAAGTCTAATTCTTTCCAGGCGCAGGGGGTAAGCAAGGTAGAGTTTCAACTGTACGATTACGCCGCCGGCGTGATTCCGAATTACACCACCCTGACCCCGTTATCTTTGGCGTACATGGAACTCGACGAGGAACTTGATAAGACGACTCACCAGTTGGACGCCGCCAAAACAACGATGACCATACTCAATCCGAAACGGAAAAGCGGCGATTTTTCGACCATCTTCCCGTGGGATTTTATGCCCACCAAGAAGTCCGCCAATTATATCGTGAGGGCGCGGGCGTTCGATTTTAACGGAAACGCGGGCGAGTATTACGATGCGGTTTTCAGGGTGCAGGATATTAGCTTCCCGGACTTCCCCACTTCGCCGCAGCCCGCGGCGGGCGAGCCGCTGTTCAAGTTTATCGGCAGGCCGGAAGGTAAAAATAAAGCTGAGGGCGGCTATTATGACCTGCCCTCCGCAACCGTAACCGCCAACAGTATCAGAATTTCCGGCGTGGTAGCCGATATGACGAACATTACATCGGTGTACATGGTATGGATTAACCCAGAGTCAAAAGGTTTCGCCGGCATGAGCCAGCTTTCCTATTACCGTGATTTGAACTATGCGGGGTGGCTACAGGCAATAGCCGCCTTTAAGAATACTCCCTCCACCGGCGCGGACTCCGCCACCGCTTACATTGAAGAAAGCAGTCTCGACCCTGATCATCCCAACAAAGTGTGGAGACTAAGAACCTCTCCTCTGGGGGAAAATTCCGAAACCGGCCGCATGGAATGGAGGTATGATCAGGAAATTAATCTGACCCGTTTTAACATCGGCGCCCCAGGTAATCAGCCCTTAAAGAGCCAGGTGTTCCTGCTGAGGGCGGAAGGCGCGGACGAGAAAAAGGCGACGATAATCACCTACGCGCCGCAGGGCGACGAGAAATTTCCGGAAATAAAAATTACCAACGTGACCATATCAGGAAGAACCGAGCCTCTCAAACCCAACAACAACGCCGTTATAGCCCAGTTTACACCAAACCAGACTATAACCGTAAACGGCACGTGGGTGGAAGATTCCACGGAATTTTTGCCTATCGAAACATACTTTACGCCCAACTTTGGAGTTACCGTAAGCGGTCAAACTGCCAGTGTAGTACTGGATCCGCCATCAGGGGTGGTAGCGCCGCCAACCCCCGGAGACGCAGCAGGAGGAACCTGGAGCGCGACGCTCGGCCCCATTTCCAGTACTCTGGCGGCAAGCCTGAGGGATACCCTCGTGGTAAACGTGGAAGGCAAGGACATAGGCGGAAACATTTCCGAAGCGGGCGCTTCATGGTTAATAGAAAGCGACCACCTGCAGTTAATGCGCATTTCCAGCGAAAATACCGACAAGACATACAAGAGCGGCGATACTATTGATATTTTCCTGGAATTCAACAAGGCGGTGCAGATTTCCAATTATTCCACTAACAATCCTCCGAGACTGGTCCTTAACCTCGGCAACACGGTTTACGCCACATACGTAAATAGTAACTCCCAGAGTACCCGCCACCACTTTACCTATACGGTAGCGAACGGCCATAATACCACGAAGCTGGATGTTACGGGGCTGAACAACGCGAGCGGTATTGCGTGGAACGGCAATAACTATCCGTTTGCCTGGCACCGCGGCTCAGGCGCGGAAAGGGAAGATATACGGGTAACCACGGAACCTAGCCACACCGGACAGATACTCAACGGTTATCGCGTCCGCCGTCTGCCCACTTCCACATCCGGCGGCAATGACGCGACATATTCTCTGGGCGGCGGAAAAAATATTGCCATAGATACCGCCGCGCCAACGGTAAGCAGCATTACGGCGTCTCAGGCAAAAGATTACAGAGCCGATGATGTTATTACTATTACCGTTAATTTCAGCGAACCGGTAGAATTCACCAGCGCGCCGCGTCTGCAACTGCGAGATTCTAATCAAACTACGACGACGCTTCTTACGGACACCAGCGTCAGCGGAAACACAACCTCCTCGTTAACCTTTACCTACACCGTTAAAGACGGAGATACGACCAATGGACGCGCGGTTCGCATAACAGGCCACACCGGAACCATAACCGATCTTGCGGGGAATAACCTTGCCACAACCGCGATTTCAGGCAATAACGGCGCGACCCTCACCGGCAGGTACATTGACGCGTTAAAGCCCACCGCTCCTACGGTGAGAATTCTCTCCGCCAACAATGTCAACAATGTTCTTTCAAACACGGTGGGCGGTACAGCTAGAGAAGGTATTTCCGGACCAAATACAACAGCTCAAGTTGCGCTGGGCACTGTCTACAATGCGGTCTATCTGGCGGGCGACCCAAACCCAATCCTGTATCTTGCGATACAAGGCAGTACCACCAGCGCGGGAGGAACCTCGACGGGCGCTCATAAACTTGCGCGGCTGGAATACTCGATAAAGGGCGATACAGGCGAAAGCACAAGCTGGGTAAGGCTGGTAAAAACGGACAATTCCCTGAATATAGACAACACCCCAATCGCGCTTAAACAAGCCGGACCCTACACGCTGGTCGCCCGCCAGATAGACCGTGCGGGAAATGAATCGGCGTCCACACAGCCGATAACCTTTAACTGGGATCCGGGCAGTCTGGTTACCCGCATAAGCTCAAGCGAGGCGAACGGAACCTATACCCATAACCAGGGGCGGAACTCAATCCCCATAACGGTGTACTTTAGAAAGCCGTTATATGTCACGGCGGCTTCAATTACGCTTAACGCGCTCAGGGGATCGGGCAACGGTACCGCCATTACCGTATCCGCTACGCCCCAAAACAACGTAAGCTCGTTAACCTTTACCTACACCGTTGAAGACGGGGACAGGATGCCCAGCGGCACCAACGTGTGGCTGAATGTTGACTCGATGAGCATTACCGCCACAGACGCCGCCGACTCGGCAACCCGCGTAGCGGTAGGCTCGTATTGTACCGTGCCCGCCGCGGGGAACAACCTTCGCCTGAACGAAAACAAACAGATTCGGGTAGAAACCGGCGCTCTTACCAACACGGCGGCTCCCACGTTCATCGCCGATAACGCCGGAGGAACCGGATATAATGATCCGGCAAGCGCGAACTTCCACGGCATACGCTCGGATGATGGTTCGTACTGGACCACACTGCAAATACCGTTTAACCACAATATTAACAAGGGAAGCGGAAACATCACTATCCAGCAGGTTGCCGCGAATTACCGCCTGCCCGCGGTTCTTACCGAAACCCAGTACAGCAGGTTCAAGAGCGTCGCCAACTTTGACAAGTACTACACCAAGGGAACAAACGGTTATATTGACGGTCAGGGATCGGATACTTCCGCCAAGTACGTGCTGAACTATAGTATAGTTCCCTCCAGTACGCTTACCGGCGATGCCGCTACATTTGCGACCGACTTCCGAACCGCGGAATGGATAAGCCTTTCCGTGAACTCGGCGGCGGTTACGATAGACGGACAGACGCTTAAGGTGCGGCTGAGCGGTTCCAACGCGCCGCAGGTTCCCGGCGCGACCTACGCCGTTGCTGTCCCCGCGGGCTTTGTAACCGACAATTTGGGCGGCAGCAACACCGCTATCGCTAGTGAGGTCGTTCTTCGCGGCGTAGCGCGGCCCTTTGTCAGAATCAAGCGAACACAGGACACGATAGCAACCGCAACCGCGGCCAATAACACCCCGAGGCTTACCGCGACACAGCCCTTCGAGGCGAAAGTCCGTATGGACAGCCGTACTCCCGGCTCGAGTATTGTATATAACCGCACCCAGGGAACCTACGTGGCAACTGATAGGAACTGGTCTACCGCCAATGGGCCTAACACTAACAATACTACCAACAGTCTGCCATCCCGCCCGGGCAGCGCAACCGGAACAAGCTACACCAACGGCAATGAAATTACCATTGGCAATACCAATTACGGCGGCTATCAGTGGTGGGTACGGGCGCAGGCATCCGCCACCGTCGACGGTACTTCGTATACCAGTACGGAAGCCGAAGAAGTAGCGTACCGCACGGCTATTACCTACCGCTTGCAGGGCCGGGGGACAAGTACCGGCGGGAATGCTGGCGGCGATTATCGGGAAATAAGCGCAGGTAACGGCGAATCGGTTCTTGCGGATGGGGATCAAATCTGGATACGCGGCGGGGACGCCATCGGCTCGTCCTCCATACCCGGCTTCCCCTTCACCTGGGAAGACGACTGGAGCGCCCTTGCCAACAAACGCGCCGGCATACGGCTGATGACCAAGGTCAATGTTACCACTCAAACAGGCGGCACTAACGCAAACAGGCTTAACAATTCGCAATGGCAGTTTTTAACATGGGACATGAACGCCACCGCCTACGTTGATTTTATCAGGGGCCGCGATTTAGCTGAAGGTACCTATACCGAAAGTTCTGTTCAGCAAGCATGGCAGTACGGCCCGCGGCGGTGGGCGTATCAGCGCTCCGGCTGGACTTCGTTCAAGCTCAAGTACCCCATCAACCCCGGCGAACACCGCTGGCTCGACACCGGAGAGGACTGGTCAGCGAAATACGCCATGAACTTCTCGGACACCTTCTCCGTACGCAGCAACCTGACGGTTAACCACACCAGCCCGAACCAGCAGTAGCGCAAACAGCGCGCAACAAGCGACCAAAAGCCGCCGCCCCCCCAGGACGGCGGCTTTTTTTGCGTGTAACTACATTTGCTTACGAATGAAACACCAAGACATTCCCAACAACGTTTTCCGTAACATTCTGCAAAAATCGCGCTTGACATTTTGTATCTTTTATCCGTATATTAAATAGAGAGGCTGCATAATGACGGGCTGGGATGTTGTAAGTAATATTATCAATCAATTTCCCCCTTTGGCAATGACGTTTCTGTCTATTGCCGCCGTAATAATTTGCATTGTGGGATTTTGCAAAAATGGCATTGATTTCTTTCGTCACGGGTTCAGTCAAAAATTCCTCGACGAAATACTGTCAAAACTGGCAACCAAAGAAGATATTAACGAGTTAAAGCTGGCTACCAAGAAAGACATCGACGAATTAAGACTGGCAACCAAAGAAGACATTAACAGGCTGGAAATCAGACTTGATAAAGTAGAAACCGAAATGGGAGGCATGAAAACCGAGCTTGCAACAATCAAGGTCAACCACTTCGGCCACCTCAAAGATTTTCTCACCGAGCTTACCAGCATTTTGCAGGACAAAGGCATTTTCAACAATACCGAGAAAACACGGCTGGATAACAAACTTCGCGGTATGTAATTATGCGCCGCTCCTACGCCTCATACTGCGCCTGATAAAGCTCATAATACCGCCCCTTAAGCGCCATCAATTCCGCATGGGAGCCGCATTCCACAATCTGCCCGTCGCTGATAAACATGATGCGGGTGCAGTTCCGTATCGTTGAAAGCCGGTGGGCGATGATAAACGAGGTGCGCCCCTTCATCAGCGT
>JGI24698J34947_10002231_pt1 | contig 10379 bp, 9 predicted proteins | sample TergutMp193P3_FD_34947 | JGI IMG/M metagenome (IMG submission 34947) | reverse complement strand
GGCTCGCCATGCTCGCCCAGGTAATGAATCCGGCCCGGCGCTTCGGCAATAACAACAGGTTCGGATCGGTCATCATCTAACTCGTATTCAGCCCGGTGGATTAGACCGATATCCTTCATTGTATAAAAATCCTCGCTGAGAAAGTCATTTATAGGGATATCATACAGGAAATCAGCGTTAAATTCAATAAAAATGTTTAGGAATTTAGTCGGAAATGTACATTAAAGTTGACTCTATAAAGTTCAAAATTTGGGTTTTTACCAATTCCGGGTTGAAATTAGCGCCTGTTCCGGAAAAAACCGAATTTTCAATGCCTTGAAAAGCGCTCATGTAGGTTTTCCATCTGTCAACAAAGACCCTTGTATCCTTTCGGTCAAGAGGAAGATGCTTGCCCGCAAGCATGGTTTCGCTGTTTTTATCCCTGAGGATGATCCTGTCCGAATAGATAACCCGTATATTCGATAAAACATTTTTTTGTATACGCACAATGAGGATGATCAATCCCCCGGGCCTGTTACTGTCTGATGTATTGAATTTGTGGTACCATGTATAGGTCCAGGGCTCAAGCGGTACCCTGACGCGGGTAAGGATTTCCTGCGGGGCCAGAACAGGCGGGCCTGGAAGGGACGAGAATCTTGAAGCCGAGATCCACCTGGCGGATTGGGCCGTGCGCAGCTCATATTGAGCGTCCAATATGATCATGGGCGCGGAAGCGTCCAGCCTGCGGGACGGGTTGCAGATGTTGCCCCCAATGGTCGCAAGATTGCGCAGCTGCGGATCCGCTATGTGCGAGATACAGTCGCGCAGGGCTTCCGGGACTATTTTACCAAGGTTGATAATCTGGCTCAGCTTTACCATGGCGCCGATCTCAAGATAGCGTTCGGAACGTCTTATTTTGCATAGTTCTTCCATTCTGTTCAGAGAGATGACGTCGCCGGGGAGCACGGGGATGATCTTGCCCTGTTCCCGGATAATTTCGACACCGCCGGCGAATAACGCTGCGTTGTTATACTGATTCCAGATTGAGAAGAGTTCCTGAAGGCTTCCCGGGGAAAACACCTGGTTTGTGGAATCAGCCATCAATGGTACCTCTTCCTTCGGTATTCAGCCGCTTTCATTACGCCCTGTACCAGCTCTTCCGGTTCCGTGCAGCGGCATTTTATCCCGTTAAATGCCGAAAGGATTTCTTCTCTTGTCGGGTCCCTGTTCCTGCCAAGCAGGGCCTCGGCGGTCATAATTTTTCCGGTATTGCAGAAACCGCAGTTTACAAGTCCCGCTTCCGAGAAACCAAGTATTATGTCCTGGTACTCATCGGTCTGCGAAAAACCTTCTATGGTTATTATCTCGCTGCTTCTGACTTTAAACGCCGGTATAAGGCAGGATTTTACGACTTCGCCGTTAAAAATGACCGAACATGCCCCGCATTGCCCCGTGTAGCAGCCTGTTTTGGTTCCCAGGAGGCCGAAATTGTTACGGAGTATGTCGACGAGTCTGTTTTCCGCGCCGGACTGGAATTCCAGATCATCGCCGTTCAATATAAACCCTATGGTCATTGGGTAGTCTCCGTCTGCTTAATTTTCCAGGCGTCCCAGATTTCTCTGGAATTGAGTGGAATTTTCTCAAAGTGATGATCCATTGCCTGGGATACGGCCTGCACATAGGCCGCCGGAATACAGGAGAACGGCAGCTCGCCTACGCCTTTTGGATCCGTCGATTGATCCGTCGATTCGCTTTGGAAAAAATTAAGATAGATTGGGGGAATCTCCTCCGGCCTGAGGATGCCGTAATTCCGGTAGTATTCCGGAGGAATTTTCCCGTCCTTGTAAAATACCTGTTCACGGGAAGCCCAGCCAAGGGCCTGAATAATACCGGTTCGCAGACTACGGGATGCCATGCGTTTATTCAGTATCCTTCCCCCATCCACTACAAGCCAGATTCCACGGATGACAGGGTCAAGGGAGACGGGATCAATTTCTATTTCCACCACCGCGGCGCCCCATCCGGGATTGGAAAAAGCGTCCGGGTCTATGCTTTTTTCCGGAACCCAACCCGGCGTTTTTTGTGGTTTTAACGATTTCGTAACGGTTATGGGTAAGGGGTCACGGAAACGCTGGTTGCGGATGGCCGTACAGCAATGCTCAACCAGTTTGGTTAAAGAAGCTATATTTCTGGAAAGGGTTCCCGGGCCTGAATCGGGAAGATTTGTGGTATTGCCTGTCAACCTTACCATCGCAGGCTCCACTCCCAGGATCTCCTTTGCCAGTATCTGCCAGCCTTCAAGAAATCCGGTCTCCGACAAGCCAAGGCTGGTCTTGATTTCCAGAAAACCGTCTTTTTCCAGGGTGAGTTCCACCTCGCAGGTATCAATGCCGTATTGATCTCCATATAAAAACCCGTTCCCCTGACCGGCTATGGAGATTCCTATGCCCCGGAGCGGTCTCTGCTCAAAGGTCCATTTTTCGGATCTTCTCTTGCCGCGCAGTAGTTCATAGGCCGCCCATTTCCGGTGATAATCGCTCATTGACGCGGCGGTATCGATCAGCTCCGCCAGCGGCGCCGGTTTGCCAAGCTTTACCCCGATGGCAAGATTGGCGAGGCCGGTTTCGGCATTGCCGAGGTTTTTTCCCAGTAGATTCTTTTTCCGCCATTCCGCCGGGTCCTGACCAAGGGAATCCGCTATATGGGAGATATGCCGTTCCGCGGCAAAAATACCTTGTGAAAGGCCGAAACCGGCCATGGGCCCCTGGTAGGGAATGTTTGTGCGTAACCCGATGCCTTCGATTTTAAACGCCTCGCGCCGGTAGAGTCCCAAAGAGCCCAAACAGGTTTGATCGATTATTTCATCCTCAAAAACGCCCCCGGCGCCCAGATCAAGGGTAAGCTGTACTTCCGTTTCCAGGATTTCACCCTGTTCTCCCAATTCGCTGCGGATCTTGATATTCGACCGGTTTTTTTTGGGCGAAAATAAAAAGTCCTCTTCTCTTACAAGCATCAATTTTACCGGGTTTCCGGTGATCAACGCAGCCAAAGCCGCGTGGCAGGACACCAGCGAGGGATACCATATTTTCCCGTCCAGGTGCAGCATCATCAGAGTCGGGACAACCGTCACATTGCCGCTGTCCAATCCCAAAACCCCGGCGACAGATCGTTTAACGTGAAAAGGCCATTGGGTGGCGGTATAAACCGTGAAAGTCCCCGCCGATTTTTTTATGGGTATTGCCAGGCTGCCATGAACCTCGGAATACCAATGCTCCTGTATTCCGGTGGTATAATTTCCGGTAATGGATTTCGCGTCTTCTTTTTGCGGTTTCTCCCTGTCTCCGGCGGCGATACTCCGTTTTACAATGATGTCTTCTTCGCCATAATTGCTGTTTTGATAGACCGCCTTGGTTTCCTCTGTTTTGAGTTTTATCTGCGAGGATATTTCCTCAAGCTTTGTCGCTTCCGGTCCGGTGAGTATCGCCACAGGCTGCCCGATGTAAGAAAGTTCTCTCCCCGCAAGGACAGGCACCGGAAAATTCGCGAGCTTATTATCCCCCGGTATTTGATCCGCGGTGATAAGCTGATATGAAAAGGGCAGCGCCGGGCATTTTATCCCCCTCAGAATACCCCGGGCAATGGGAGAACGTATGGTCACGGCATACATCATGCCCGGAACGGAAAAATCACTAATGAACGCGGCGTTTTCTTTCACCTTATTTATTATATTCGGAACCGGTTGTTTTGACCACTGCTATTACACGGTTTATCTGCTCTTCCGTCATGCCCGGCCAAATGGGGAGGGAAATCGTTCGCCCGTAAGTTTTTAGCGTTTCGGGAAAATCGCCGTCCTCAAGGGAGTAGCGTTCTTTGTAGTAGGGCATTGTGTGGAGGGGAATGAAATGCACTGAAATCCCTATGCCCTCGTTCTGGAGTTTTTCGGCGAATTCGTTACGGCTTATGGAAAGTTTTTCACCTTTGAGCCGCAATGGGTAAAGATGGCGCGCGTCGCCGGGGCCTGTGGGGGGCAAGGTAAAAAGGCCGGCGAAAGCCTTGTCGTAGCGGCGGGCGATTTCCTGACGCATGGCCAGAAGATCCATCGCCCTGCGGAGCTGCACCCTTCCAAGAGCTGAAAGTATGTCGGGGATATTATACTTGAATCCCGGCGCGACGACCTCATAATACCAGGAAGCTTTGGTGTCTGTGTAACGGTTCCAGACGCTGCGGTCTATCCCGTGGGAACGCATGATCCTCACCCTGTCGGCAATCGCCTTGTCGCGGGTAACCACCATGCCGCCTTCCCCGGTGGTGATGGTCTTCGTGGCGTAAAATGAAAAAACTCCCACGTCGCCCATGAGGCCGGCCCAGCGCCCCGAACGCTTCCTGCCGTCCGCCGGAAGCGTTCGGGATGAATGTGGGCGGTCAGCGTCCGGAGGGGAGCCGTACGCGACGCCGCTTCGCGGCTCGGCGGAGTGTTCCGGAACAAACGAGGGAAAGGAGTGAGCTGCGTCCTCTATCACTTTCAGGCCGTATTTTCGGGCGACGGGGAGTATGGCGTCCATGTCGCAGGGGAGGCCGCCGTAGTGGACAGGGATCACCGCCTTCGCTTTGCCCCGCGGTCCAATGTCGCCGCCGCCGTCACGGCGGGGAGGGTAGGCGCTTTGTCCCGTCGCAAGCCTCGCCAGAGTGCTTTCCAAAGCCGCCGGGTCCATGTGATAGCCGTCCTTCGTGACGTCCACAAAAACCGCTTCCGCCCCGAAGTACCTCACTACTTCCGCGGTGCTCGTGAAGGTCATGGAAGGGACCAGAACCAGATCGTCTTTTTCAATGCCAATCGCGTCGAGGGCAAGGTGAAGTCCCGAGGTGGCGGAATTCACCGCCATGCAGTGGGGACAGTCATCAAGATGACTGTCCCCAGATTGGTGACTGTCACCATTTAGGAAGTCCCCAAAGTCCTTTTCAAACTCCAGGGTTTCTTTCCCCGTGGTGAGCCACCCGGAGCGGAGCACGCCGAGTACGGCCTCTTCCTCTTCTTTCCCGATGTAAGGCCTGGCGAAAGGAATGGCCTCCATGCTCATGCCTCCGCGTAGCTTGAGATGCATTCCCTTGCGTAACTCGGTATGTGCTTTTTTAGTATATTTCGTAAAAGCTCGCTGTCACGGTATTTTTCGGGCTGTGATTGATCAAGTCGGCATATCGGCCTGAGTTTCTCTTTTATCATACTCATGTCCAATTCGTATTGTTCATCATGTTTAACTATGAGTATTCTGTCATGGTCGGTGGGCATGGGTATCTCGAAATCCCACGTGAGTTTTTCGTCCAGCCGTTCGCCGGGACGAAGCCCCACGTATTCAATGCCTATGTCTTCTTCCGGCTCAAGTCCGTAGAAGCGGATCATCTGCTCTGCGAGATCGCGAATCCTCACAGGTTCTCCCATGTCAAGAAGGTAGAGCTCCCCGTTTTCGCCTACGCCCCCGGCTTTCAACACGAGGGAACACGCTTCAGGTATGGTCATAAACCAGCGCTTCATTTCAGGATGGGTAACAGTTACCGGGCCGCCTTTTTCGATTTGCTTCTGGAACAAGGGCACGATTGAGCCCCTGGAGCCCAGGACGTTGCCGAAACGAACCACCATAAACGACGAATCTGCTGAATCCAAGGATTCATCTTGGGATTCAGCAGATTTGGCTTGCGAATTGGCTTCCAGGGCTAGTCGTTCGCAGAGGAACTTTGAGACGCCGTATACGGAAACCGGCTCAACCGCCTTGTCTGTTGTTATGTGGACGAAGCGTTTTACCCCGTGTTTTTTCGCGGCGGCTATCAGGTTGTCCGTGCCGAAGAGGTTGTTGTCGATGGCCGCCACGGGATTTTCTTCCATCATGGGTACGTGCTTGTAGGCCGCGGTGTGAAAGATCACATCGGCTTTCATTTTAGTCAGCAGCCAGTCCATGTAATCGCGGTCTTTGAGATCCCCGATTATCGGCACGATAACCGCTTTCTCGCCGACGCCCTCTTCCTGCAGCAGACGAAGTTCCCTGTCGATCTGGTAAATCGAGTTTTCCCCGTGACCGAAAAGGTAGAGCCTCGCCGCCCCGGCCGAGAGTAACTGCCTCGCGAGTTCGCTGCCGATGGAACCTCCGGCGCCGGTGACGAGTACACGCTTGCCCCTCAGGTAATTGAGGCTCTGGCGGAGATTTACCGTTACCGGGGTACGCCCCAGAAAGTCTTGAGGGTCAATGGAACGGGTCTGTATGAGGTGGGCGTCCCCGTCAACAATCTGGGAAATGCCCGGCAGTATGCGGATTCTCTCGAAGCCGGCGTGCTTGAGAATACGGTAGAGTTCGGCAAGGTATTCCCTTGAGGCGCTGGGAATAGCGATTATCGCCTCGTCGGCCGGGTGCAGCCTGAGGAGTCTTGCCACATCCCGAATCGGCCCGAGGACGGGGATATCTTCGATACGGCGGCCTATTTTTTCAGGATCATCGTCCAGAAAAGCGACTACCTCGCCGAAAATCCCCTTGGTTTTGATTTCCTTTGCCAGGTTCTGCCCGGCAAATCCTGCCCCGATAATGTAGAGCCGGCCTGATTTAAATGTGGTCATGGTTTTTCGCCAAGTTAAGCCGGATACTGATCCCTGGCCTTTATCAAGACCTCAAACGCCAGGTCAATGCAGAACGAATCATTGTAAAGATCCAGTCTTATCTTGGCCCTCCCCTTTCTTTTATCGGCTTTTACAATCCTTCCCTCAAGACCTGAGAGCGGACCTGAAACCACCACAATTCGTGAATTTTCATCGAAATAAACTTTAGATTTTCCCGCGAGCGGTCCGAAATTTTTGATGAAGTGAAGAACCAGTTCGAGATCCCGGTTTTGAAGGGGGACGATATCTTCATTGGATCTCAGAAAACGATAGAATCCCTTTGTCGCGCGAAAAACGCGCTTGTAGCGAAGAATATCTTCGCCCTCGTCCAAACCAAGGAAAATATAACCGGGGAAAATAGCCAGATGGGAAGGCGTTATTTTGCCCCTCCTGCGAATGTCCATATAACGCTGGGGAAAGTACAGGGGTAGATTTATATCAGGATTTTGAAGCTTGAAAATGTTGATGAATTTTGCTTCCCATCCGGTTTTTACCTGCAGAGCGTAGTAATCCATAAATAATAATAACAAAAAAAACAAAAAATTCAAATTTACAAACTCTGATTTGCCGGGATGATCGTAAATGTAATCATATATATTGATCAGCCGCCGCGGGAGAGGGTTAGCCATTCGGGCAGCTAGCGGAATGGATAACTTTGAAGGTGAAACCTTATCGTACACAAACCGATGCTGCCCGAATGGCTCCCCTCTCCCCGCGGCACAGAAAACTATGTCTGATTACAAAGCGATCAGAAAGACAATCAAAGTTTACAAACAAAAGGGAATTCTCCATACAGCCTTTCAGGCCGCAAGGAAGCTGCTTTCGCAGCAATCCGAAAGATAGGAATTTATTTAACGCCGCCATTCGGCGGCTCACGTCATCTCACCCCGCAAGCGGGCAATTTATTTTCTCTCCAATATTGAATTACAGTGAATAGCCCAAAAATGCCCTCTTACCCATGGTAAAAATTCTGAAAAAAGGTGACTGTCACCGTTTTAAGGTCAGATATCATAGATCATAGCTTAAAAAGGTGACTGTCACCTTTTTTGGAAACCCTGACTGTCTGCTTGTTCGCTTTGTGGTCTGACATATCTTTGTCTCGGCGAGAGCGGGGAGCCCGCTTCGCCGCGCCGGATCAATATGTCTGATATCATGTGCGATCATCCCGACAAATCAGGGTTTATTGAGATTTATTTTTTGCCGATAGTATAACAGGAGTAAGATATGAATTGCAAACGTATTTTAGGCGCCGTTGTGCTGTTTTTGCTTTTTTCATTTTCCGCTTCGGCTTCCACGGTGAGTTTTTTGGTCGTGGAAACAGGATTAAATGACGGGATTGCAACTCCGCAGAGCAGCAGCAGGATTTGGGAAGAAGGCCTTATGGCGTTTTTCTTTGACGCCGGGCATATTGTTACGAATAATCCCATTTTACGAATGGATGAACAGGTTCCGGCGGAAATACGGGGAACGATTGTGGAATATGATTTTAGGGAAGCCATTACAGGAGGAGCCGAATATTTCGTTTTGGGGTTTCTTGAGTACGAAATACAGGGCAGCAGAGCGGCGGCAGTCAAAATGAACATCAAGATTTACTCAACGTTTCCGGAAGAATTGGTCTTTGAGCAGGTTTTTCCGGCCGGCAGAAGTACCTCTGAAGAAAATGTTTTGGTCCGAAACGCAGGCCGAACCATTATTTCCCACATAAAGGACAGGTAACAAATGAGAAAAGAAGCTCTCTTGGCTATCATAGGGATTTCGCTTTTTATGCTGGTCGGCGCTTCCGTATGGGAGGGCGCGGCGGAGTTCAGCAGCGATCTTCCCGAAACCGGTCTTTATATAGCGACAAATTCACTCCCGATTAACACTGTGGTGGATGTTACCAATCTGGAAAACGGACAATTTGCCCAGCTTGTCGTTTCTATGGGGCTCAATACTTCCGGGTACCTCGCGCTGCTTTCCAAAGACGCAGCCGACGCGCTTGGTATTGAGATAGGCTCCCTAAGCCGGATTCGTCTGAGTCAGGATCCTGATCCGCTGGCCTATTCCCGTTTTATTGCCGACCCGGGTACAAGAACCGAATATGAGAATTTTACCCTGATTCCAGACAATCCCCGTCCCCCTGAGGTAACGCCTTTACTCGATCCGTCCCAGTTTGTACCCAGTTACACTCCGCCGCCTCAAGAACCTCTCCAGCCGCAACCTCAGTCTCAACCACAGCCGCCACCTCAAGAACCTCCTCAACCGCCGCCTCAAGAACCTCTCCAGCCCCAACCGCCGCCACCTCAAGAAATTCCCCAGCTGCAGTCACAACCTCAGCCTCAGCTCCAGATCGAAACGTCACGTTTGATCGAACCGATCGAACTGGTACGGGCAACTCCCGTCGCTCCAGTTATATCTACATCCGGCTTTTCCGTGCCGATGATTTACGCCATGGAGAAGGGAATGTATTATGTACAAGTCGCGGCCTACAGCAATCCGGAATCAGTTGAGTACGAAATATCCAGAAAAATAGATAAAAGTCTTCCCATGGCGGTTATGAAAATAGGAAGCGCAGACAAGCCCATATACCGTGTCCTTATCGGGCCCGTGAGCTTTGCAGAAAGCAGCGCCATCATGGATCGGTATAAAAACCTGTATCCTGGCATTTTCGTATGGCAGGGAAAGTAGACAAATATCCTATCTCTTTTTAACCACGAACACCACAAACCACATGGACTTGTACTTCGATATTGGATACGAGGTTTGTGGTGGAATTTCTTGAAAATTTGTTTATATTGGGATAAACTCTAAGACGAGGTTATAGAATGAAAAAAAACATGGTTTCATTGCTGGCTTTGTCTATGGTACTGGCGCTTGGCTGTTCACAGAAAGTCTACGCCCAGCAGAATACGGGTCCTGCCGCTGTGATTATTAACAACTATTCGCCGCGGAATTGGGCGGCCGGGACCGTTCCACGGACCGACGTCGACACTATCGTGCAGGCAGGAGTTCGTGCGCCCAGCGCCGGAAACCGCCAACCCTGGCAATTTACAGTGGTGATACAGGATCAGAACACGGTAAGGGAGCTGATTGGCAGGGACTATGTGGACGGGACTGTCCTCATCGTTGTCTCCGCACAGGGGGACGGGAAAACCAATGGTGTGCAAATTCTTGACTGCGCACTGGCCGTTCAAAGCATGTACCTCGCGGCTCAGGCCCTCGGTTACGGCTCCAAGATATACACCGGCCCAATGGATACCCTGAACAGCAGATACAAAACCCAGCTCGGCCTTCCCTCGGGGCACAATGCCGTCGCCATGGTGCGGGTTGGAAGGGTACAGGGCGGACTCGACGCCGTAAGCGGCGCGTCGGCACGAAAAAACGCGAGCGACGTGGTGACGTATAAATAATCATACAGGTTAAAGTATTACTTTAACCAAACTCTGATTTGTTGGAATGATCGCAAATGTTGACATACAAATCGATCCGCCGCGGGAGAGGGCTAGCCATTCGGTCAGCTAGCGGAATGGACTTCTTTGAAGGTGAAACCTTTTCGTACGCAAACCGAGGCTGCCATCAGTGGCCAAAAGCATTTTTCAAATGTGATAGATCAATCTGGCCACTCGCCATGTTACATTATCTCAAAAACGCCCTCACGGGCGCTAAATTTGGCGGGCTCTCGCTCTCGCCGCGACAAAGATATGTCAGACAACAAAGCGATCAAGCAGACAATCAGGGTTTTAGAAAAGGTGACAGTCACCTTTTTAAGCTATGATCTATG
>JGI24698J34947_10002230_pt1 | contig 10382 bp, 10 predicted proteins | sample TergutMp193P3_FD_34947 | JGI IMG/M metagenome (IMG submission 34947) | reverse complement strand
GGCATTTACGGCGGGGCAATCGGCTATCTTGATTTTACAGGTAACATGGACACCTGTATCGCCATCAGAATCGTGTACAAGAGAAACAACAAAGTGTTCATACGCTCGGGCGCGGGAATTGTCGCGGACAGCAATCCCGAATCTGAATATCAGGAATGCGTGAACAAATCGGCGGCGGCGGCGAACGCGCTGAAACAATCCGACGGAGGGCTTGAATAATGATACTCTTAATCGACAATTACGACAGTTTTTCTTATAACCTTTACCAGCTTATAGGTTCGATTGATCCCGATATAAAAGTTGTGCGTAACGACGCGTTATCTGTAGAGGAAATAAAAAATCTGGCTCCTTCCCGCATTGTAATATCTCCCGGTCCCGGCAAACCTTCGGACGCGGGGATATGCATTCAGACTGTGAAGACGCTCTACTCAAGCATACCGATCATCGGAATATGCCTCGGTCATCAGGCGATTTACGAGGCGTTCGGCGGCACTGTATCATACGCGAGCAAGTTAATGCACGGCAAATCATCAGCAGTGACGGTTGACACGGAGAACCCGCTGTTCAAGGGACTTCCGACAGTCATTCAGGCGGCGCGTTATCATTCACTTGCGGGGATAAAATCAACCTTGCCCGATGTTCTTAAGATCACCGCGTGGACACAAGACGGCGAAGTTATGGCCGTTTGCCACAAACAATACCCGGTATACGGCGTACAGTTTCATCCCGAATCAATACTTACGTCTAACGGGAAAACAATAATTGAGAATTTTCTGAAATAGCGTGATGACTGATATTTTAAGAAATTTTACCACGGAGTTACACGGAGTTTCACAGAGGGAAAAAGAGGAGTTAATCATCGAAACTTTGACAGATGCCGAGACCGTGGCAGGCGTGCGCGTACATGAGCGGGCGTTTCTCCCTTCATGCGAATTGGTTTTTTCGTCTGAGTTACTCGAATACTGCAAGAGCAACGTTTGCGGCAATTACAATAAATCGTGGACTTGTCCCCCCGCCTGTGAAAGCATGGAAGAACAGCGGAAAAAAATTCTTTCCTTTGAAAATGTTTTTGTGTTTACCACGACGCACAAATTGGAAGATTCTTTTGACTACGAGAGAATGACGCTCGGCAGGGAGCTTCACACTTCGCTGACAATCGAATTCAAAAAAAGACGCGGCGGCGTTCCTGTTTACGGCGCGGGAAGCTGCCCTGTTTGCGATTTTTGCGCCTTTCCGTCACCCTGCCCTTTTCCTGAAAAAAAAATCGGCTCTATTGAGGCGGCGGGCATCAACGTAACGGAGTTAAGCAAGTCGGCGGGAATTGCCTACAACAACGGGCCAAATACGGTTACTTTTTTTTCTATGACATTGTTAAACCCGCGTTAAAAAATACTCTGCCAATAACAAAAAACAGACTATTCTATAATTACAGGCCCGTCACAAGGAGCGGCACATGGCTGACGAACAAGGCCGCATAAGTCCGCCGCTCTTTTTATTCATAACATCATGTTATCTGCAAATTCTTCCGTAAAATCGCCGTTAAGGGCGAGTTCTTCCGTGACGGCGCAGGAGACGATTTCGCGGCAGCGCGGCAGGAAGGAAGGATCGAGCAGGCTTTTGACGGCTCCTAACAGGGAGGTGTTGCCGCAGACGGCGGTTTTCTTTGCCAATTCACGCGGAATCAAACCAACCTCCGAGGCGTTTTCAAGATTGATAAAAAAGCCCAATCCTCCGGCAATGCGGGCCTCGTCAATATTTTCCATTTCAACTCCCGCTTTTTTCAAAAGAATCTTAACGCCTGAAAAAATAGCCGCTTTTGCCAGTTGAAACTGGCGTACGTCCCTTTGCGTGATATTAATTCCCTCCGTCACGGGGAAACCTGTCCGCGTATACTCTTCAGCTAACGCGCCCGTTTCATCAATAGCGCCGAGCTTTTTCATTACCGCTACCGCGTCGATAAGGCCCGCGCCGCAAATACCGCGCGCCTTAATATTTCCCAGCGTCGTGTAATAAAGAGGACCGAAATTAAACCAAGTCGCGCCTGCGGCTTCTTCCTTTAAACTTATTTTGTTAATCGCTCCCGCCTCGGCCCCCATGCCGCAGGAAATTTCCGCTCCTTCAAAACAGGGACCGGCGGCTGTCGAACAGCACAAGAGTTTTTTTTCGCTCTCCTTCCACGCGGCTATCTCGCCGTTTGTCCCAATGTCAATAAAGACCGCGTTTCCTTTTATATTCATTATGTCAAGAAAGGCCAGTCCCGCCGTTATGTCCGCGCCGACAAACGCCGAAATTCCCGGCAGAAGAGTAACGCTCCGCGCCGAAAGGGAAAGTTCCCTTCCGTCAAAACGCCGTTCTTCGAGAAACACAGGCGTATAGGGAGCTTCCCCCATAGCGGAAGGATCAACACCGGCAAAAAGGTGGAGCATTGCCGTATTACCGCTGACAGCGCACTGTTCAATTTCGGGGAGATTCCATTTGTCGATACATTGCCTCAGTATATCTTCAATCTGGAGGTTAATAGCGGCGGACAGTTCTTTCAGTTTTCCGTTACGCGCAGCTCCTATCCGGCTCATCACGTCCGCGCCGAAACTGCGCTGGTTATTGAGAGCGGAAAAAGTTTCCAGTATTTCTCCCGTATCAAGGCAGACAAGCCGCGCCTGCACCGTAGTAGTGCCAATATCAACGCCAATCCCGGCCCTGCGGATTTTTCTGTCTGCCGGCATGACAGCTAACGTATTGGCAACTGGAAAATTGGCGTCAGCGTCATCATTAGACAGCGATATGGCAATATCGCGCGATATAACAATATCGCAAAGAGCCTGCGCTTTGCAGGCGCAAAAAGAACCGCCTGTTTTCACTTCCGCGCCGCTTTCCGAAAGGCGGACTTTTCCCTCAAGCAAAGTAAGCCGGCATTTTCCGCAAATTCCCCTGCCTCCGCACGGAGCGGAAACAGGGATGCCGGCGCGGACAAGAGCGGCCAACACGCTTTCGCCCTGACGCGATTCGCAGGACTGGCCGTTAACGGTTATAAAAACAGAATTTGCCATGGGTTTGGTATTTAGACAGGTTAATACAAGAGACTTTCGGCCAATGCCATTATCGCCTCTTTGCTTAAATCACGGTATTGAAAGGCATAAAGCGTGTTATTCATAAGCTCGCTTTTAACATTGACCTTTCTCTTTGTTTTAGCAGCTTCATAAAACAACATATTGATGAAAAATGTGTATGCAATCTTTGTATTAAGCAATGTGGTTGGTATTGAAATATGCTTAAACGGCATAAGTTTCAATATCCAAAAACAAATCAGCGCTCCCTCGTTTCGCTCCCCCATCTTTAACTTATTGTAGTATATGTGAAAATACACCCGTCTTTTCTCAACTCTGGTGAGTATCTCATATAAAACTTCCTGATTGACAATAATTTCAGTTGGGCTTTTAATCCCTAATACAGCGGCAATATTGTGCAAGTATTGCGGTATCTTATCCATTAGCTGCCGCATAGTTTCCGTATCCGGTTGGGTAAATACCTCGAATTCTTCCGGTTTACTTGCCATAATTTTATTTATAGTTCCTTATTGTTTCGAGAATTTTATCACCTTCAGGATGTTTTCTGAAGTCGGCTTCTTCAGAGAGCGCGGCGTCGAAGATAGTTTCATTTTCACTCCTCAGTCGTTCATTATGAATATACTTTTTCTGCTCCGCAAATGCTTGATATGTATCTTCCGAAAAAAAAGACTCGCTGCTTCCATTAATATCAGCCATAAAACCTCCAAAAACCCCAATATTGACAGTTTACTTCAAATATCAATTTGCCGCAATCTTAAATATAACTATTTGGGTCATAGGATCATCATAACATAATCAGCCTTTTTTAACCATTTTATAAAATCAATGATAAATTTACGTTTTTTGCCGTCAAGCTGTTCGGCAAGTTTGGCTATTATCCGTACATCATTGCTTGATTTCTGTATTTTTCCGATTTTCTTGCTTTCCTGGCCGGTAACAAGATATTCCACCGATACGCCCAGGGCTTGGGCTATTTTTTGCCCTGCCTCAACCGAAGGTAGTTGACCGCGGGCATTCAGATAATTATTAATGCTGTTCTTATTCACCCCTGACTTGGCGGCAAGCTCTTTTACCAGCATACCCGAATACGCTAACTCGGACTTCAAATTTTCCTTAAATCCCATTTTTACTTTATAGGCTAAAAAGCCTACCTACCTGTTGACAAATATGACTATAGGATTTATTTTATTTTATAATAGTACTATAGGACGTTTTTTAGTCTTATAATAGTACTATAGTACGACTAAAAGAGGAGTTTGAAATGAAAAAACGGACAATTTTGAGAAAAGGTTTCGGCTTTATCGCGCTGGCGGCAGTAATCGGGTTTTTAGCGACGGCTTGCCCTGAGGGTGAGGGCGGCGGTATCGACGGCGGCAACGGCGATAATTATGCCGATAGACGAACTTGATCGCATTAACGGGGAAATAACCTTTGAGGACGGCAGTGAGGAAACCGTCGATAAAATGCTGACTCCCTACAATGTCTATATCGCCGGAAATGTAGACGGCAATGTTTATGTAACGGGGTCTTACTACACTACACAAAATGGCAGCCTATGGTGGGTATGGTGTTTCCAGGGCAATCTGCGTAGTAGACTAACAGGAATGAACGGCAGGGCGGGCTGTGACGGCAAAACTATTTCCACAACGCCCTGCATACATGATCGGCGCATATTGATATTTTAGCCGCGAACCCGCCCGACAATAGCGCCCGTTAGGGCGTCTCTGTAAAAATGCCTTAAAGTAAAAACACTCTTGGCAAAAAACCTTCTTTTTGTTAAAATAATACATAAAAAAGAGATGTTTTATGGAAAAAGACAGTAACCCTGTCGGAGTAAAAAGAAGTTTACCGCTGAAAATAGCGGGAATCTCCTGCGCGTTACTGGTTGCCGCCATTTTAGTACTGTCAATTATAAGCATACATTCAATACAGACTTCGAGTTTCCAGACCGCCGTGCTTATGGGCAGAAAAAAACTCACCGGGGACATAGCGTCTTTTCAGGACAACCTTGCCCTGGAACACGGCCAAATCAGCCTTTTAAACGGCGATCTTACAGATGAATACGGCTATTCCATTAAATACGATTATACGATTGTCGATCATATTGCCTCGCTCCTCGGAGTACACGCGACAGTTTTCATGAAAGAGGGGGATGATTTCAGAAGGATAACTACCAGCATTATCGACAGTTCCGGAAACAGGGCGGTAGATACTTTTCTTGGCACTGGCAGTCCCGCGTACAGCCCTGTCAGTTCCGGCAATGATTATTTCGGAAACGCCGTAATTCTGGGAAAAGATTACCTGACAGCATACCGTCCGCTGTTTGCACATAACTCACGCGAGGTTATCGGCATTCTTTTCATCGGTATAGAAATGTCATCCATAAATGAATACATTACCGGGATAAGAAATTCAACTATTGTTTCAGTCGCGATCCAGGCCGTTGTTATTCTAATTCTCGCGCTGCTTATAACCGTGGCAGTCTGCCGGAACATACTTCTCAGGCCAATCCGCGCCGTAATGGATATGCTCAAATCTTTAAGGGACGGAGACACTGATCAAAAACTGGCGATTCACAGCGATGATGAAATAGGTGAAATGTCAAGCCACATTAATTTTACCGTGGAAAAAATAAAAGGAGTGCTGGAGTCTCTTAGACAGCACGGAAGTCTTTTGAATATGGCAAACGAAGCGGCCGCTATTTTACTGGCAAACAACGATATGGACGCCTTTGAGTCTTCCCTTATAAAATGTTTTGAACTTATCGGGCGGCATATAGACGCCGATCGCGTGCAGCTTTGGCGTAACGAAACAATTGATGACGAACCGCGCTTTGCCCTAAGATACGAATGGCTAAGCGATTACGGAAAGAACTGCAAATCTATTCCCGTGGATACGCATTTTCCCTACAGCGAGAAAAAAGAATGGGAACAAAAATTTAAACTTCACGAATATATTAACGCTCCGGTTTGCGAATTACCGGCGGAAGACAAAGCCTTCCTCATGTTATATGATTTGAAATCCATCGTTATTCTTCCAATGTTTTTGGAGGGCAATTTTTGGGGTTTTTTCAGCATAAATGACTGCCGGCGTGAGAAAACATTTTCAGAAGAAGAAATAAATATTTTAACTTCCACGGGGCTTATGATGAGCAGCGCCGTAAACCGCAATATACAAGCCTTAATAACGCGCGAGGCGGAAGAGCGCACGCAGATTATGTTCAATTCCGCTCCCTTTGGCGCGAGTTTTTGGGACGAAAATTTGAACATTATCGACTGCAACAACGAACTGGTAAAACTGTTTGACCTGTCAAGCAAACAGGAATTTGTAAGCAGATTTTTTGAACTTTCGCCCGAATACCAGCCTGACGGAAGCAATTCAAAGGAAAGGGCCTTTGTATATCTTAACGAGGCGTTAAACAAGGATTACAGCCGCTTCGAGTGGGTACATCAAAAACTGAACGGAGAACCTATACCCTGCGAAGTTATTTTTGTCCGCGTAAAGCATAAGGGGAAATACAATCTTACCGCATACATCAGGGACTTAAGGGAACAGAAGGCAATTATTGCAGCTAACGAAAAAATAAATGAAGCTAACGAGCGCATACGGTCGATATTCGACACCACGCCGTTAGCCATAACCATGTGGGACCCGGAAACTTTCGCGCTTATCGACTGCAATCTGGAAGCGGTGCGCCTAGTCGGGCTGACGGACAAAAATGATTACCTCAGGAGATTTGCCGAAATGTCGCCTGAGTTTCAGAGCGACGGGCAGAGGACTGCCGAAAAGATCGTTCAAATATTCGACAAAGTATTGAAGGAAGGGGCCTGGCGCTACAACTGGGAGCAAATGAACGTAGACGGCGAGGTGATACCGTTTCAGGTAAATACAGTCCGTCTTAAGTACATGGACGGCTATATAGTTATAGCGTACGCGCAGGATATGCGCGAAATCAACGCCGCCATCGCAAAGATGCGCAAAACCGACGAGTTCACGCAGGTAATGTTCAAGGCGATGCCCCTGGCGTGCCAATTATGGGACATCGATCTGCGGTGCATTATGTGCAACGATGAAGCGATGCGCGTGTACCGCGTGGATGACAGAAAACATTTCCTTGAGAACTTCTTCGATTTCTCGCCGGAATGCCAGCCTGACGGCAGGCTGTCAAAAGAGAAAGGGTATGAATACCTGAGGAAGGGGTTTGATGACGGTTACTTCCGCTTCGAGTGGATTCACAAAAGGGGGGACGGCGGGGAGTTCCCCTGCGAAATCACAATGATCCGCGCGATGTACGGCGGCGAGACGGCTCTGCTCACCTACACCCGCGACCTGAGCGAAGAGATGGCGGTTATCAAGGAGAGGCAAAAAGCTGAAATTGCCGAAGAAAGCAACAAGGCAAAAAGCGATTTTTTGGCGAGAATGAGCCACGAGATTCGCACTCCCATGAACGCCATTTTGGGCATTACCGAAATTCAGCTTCAGGATGATACCCATCCGCCGCTTACAAAAGAAGCGTTTGAAAGAATTTTCAATTCGGGCAGTTTGCTTCTTGGCATCATCAACGACATACTCGACTTATCCAAAATAGAAGCCGGAAAACTTGAGCTTACTCCCGCTCAATATGACATTGCCAGCCTGATCCACGATACTGTCCAGATAAATATAATGCGGTACGAAACCAAGTCCATCGAATTTATTCTTGATGTTAATGACAATCTTCCGCTCCTTTTGATCGGCGATGAACTTCGCATTAAGCAGATTTTGAATAACCTCCTTTCAAACGCGTTTAAATACACCGAGAAGGGATCTGTTAAAATGACAGTTTACTCCGAACCGGCGGATACCTTGTCTCAGGAGGATGCGTCGTCTCAACAGGATACGTTGTATCCGGAAGATACGTCGTATCCGGAGGATACGAATGACATTACTAAAATAAACCTTATCTTTGTTATAAGCGATACCGGACAGGGGATGACTGCCGAACAGGTACAAAAACTTGGCACTGAATATTCGCGCTTTAATTTACAGGCCAACCGTAAGACCGAAGGAACCGGCCTCGGCATGAATATTACGCGCAATTTAATACAGCTGATGAACGGCGCTATTTCCGTGGAAAGCAATCTCGCGGAAGGCTCGACATTTACCGTGCGCCTGCCGCAGGAAAGCGCGGGTTCCGTCGTTATCGGCAAAGAAATCGCGGATAACCTTATGAAGCTTAATATAGATAATTCCGTGAAACTCAGGGCTTTCCAGATGAAGAAGGAATATATGCCCTACGGCCGCGTTCTGGTTGTAGACGATGTGGAAACAAATTTGTATGTCGCTAGGGGACTGCTGGCTCCTTACGGATTATCAATTGAAACGGCAATGAGCGGGTTTGAAACGATAGATAAAATCAAGAAAGGTTTTTCTTACGACATTATTTTTATGGATCACATGATGCCGAAAATGGACGGCATTGAAACGGCAAAAATCATCCGCGATCTTGGATACTCAAAGCCGATTGTCGCGTTAACCGCAAACGCCATTTCAGGGCAGGCGGCGATGTTCATGGAGAACGGCTTTGATGATTTTATTTCCAAACCGATAGACATCCGCCAGCTTAATATGTCGCTTAACAAGCTGATACGCGATAAATATCCGGCTGATGTGGTAGAAGCGGCAAGAAAACAACAAGCCCGTATGTTCTCAAGCGGCTCACAAAAAAAGACATTGGAGCCGCAGCTTGCGGAAGTTTTTATAAGGGACGCGAAAAAAGCCATAGCGGAACTGGAAGAGATTTATCTGGAAAAGTGCCGCAACGAAGAGGATCTTTCAACATTTATCATTGATATTCACGCGATGAAGAGCGCTCTTGCCAATATTGGAGAAACGGCTATTTCCGCCGACGCGTCAAAACTTGAAGAGGCCGGGCGTGAGAGAAATACCGAACTGATTTTATCAGGGCTTCCGTCATTCATGGAAATGCTTCATGCCGTGATCGAGAAACTTGAGCCAAAAGAAGCCGCCGGTAAAAACACAGGCGAGCCCGGCGACAATCAATACTTAAAAGAAAAACTGTTAATTGTCAGGGAATTATGCGCGTCCTATGATAAAAAAACAGCCAAAGAAACGCTTGCCGAAATAAGGGAAAAAACATGGCCTCAATTTGTAAATGAACAGCTCATCTCCATCAGCGCCCATTTACTGCACAGTGATTTTGACGAAGCCGTACAGGTTATTGACGGCTGTATGCGTCAGCTATAATCGATCAATTCCCCGGCCAGGGATCAAGATACCGGTTCGTAACCGCCCGCTGAAAAACGTCGATGGACGGCTCGTCTGAAATAGCTCCTTGTTCATACAAGAACTGGGCGGTGCTATACATAATATTGCCTAATGCGGACGAACCGGCCCAGCGCATTCCCCTTTGCTCGCTTACCGTAAGCCATACAGAGCTTGCCGCCCTCGCCAAACATTCTTCCTCGGTAAGCCCCGTGAAACGAGCCAGCGCCGCTGCCGCCGCTTTCGGATCGTTGCGGGACAACGCGACCGCCCTATCCATGGTGCGGACATACGCGCCCACCACGTCAGGATACCGCTCCGCAAATTCAGTTCTGACAATATCCACATCCATGGTGGCATAGCCGCGATCCGCCATCTCTCTCGAGTTCGTGAGCATGACGCCGCCGTTATTTTTCATGTTGGTTATATTCGGGTCCCATGTATACGCGCCGTCAATGTTGCCCTTCAAAAAAGCCTCGAGCATATCGCCGGTATTCATGTCAATAATAGTAACATCAGACGGGTTGATGTTGTTGACTTTCAGGTAATTCGTTAAGTCATAATGAGCAGTAGATGTAAAAGTTACGGCGATCTTACGCCCGATAAGCCCCTGCGCGTCCTTTATGCCCAAATTACCGCGGACAATCAGGGATACAGCTTCTCCTATTACGCCCTGCACGTAAAATACCTGACAATGAACGNCGTTCATAACGGCAAGCGTCGCAGGNGGCGCTCCCACTTGTCCGATATCTATTGACCCCGACGCCATCGCCGCAATGACATCACGCCCGGCGTCAAAATAAACAATGTCAACTTCAGTCCCCAGAGCTTCATTCAGCCATCCCTGAGGTATCGCAATCGCATTCGGAATGACACCTTGCTGTACGCCTATAATTACTTTTTTGGGTACATCGGCAGGTTTGCCGCTTTCCCGNTTTTTGGCGCAGCCGCTTAAAACNGNTAATANAACCGCCGCCGCTNCTACGATAAGAAATGACTTTTTCATAGTAAACCTCCCTGCAAACTTCCATTATGACACTTTTTGGGGGGGTT
>JGI24698J34947_10002229_pt1 | contig 10383 bp, 8 predicted proteins | sample TergutMp193P3_FD_34947 | JGI IMG/M metagenome (IMG submission 34947) | reverse complement strand
GCCCCGGTTCCTGCTGGTCTTCATCTGTATCCTTGCATCGTCCTGGCTTTCAATAGTGCCGTCGATACTGATGGGCAGGATTGTGGACGACGGGTTTATAGGCCGCAACCTTGACATCCTTGTCAAGCTGATTGGCGCGTCATTCGGCGTGCTGATCCTCTCCAACCTTATCGGGGTGTTTGAGGCATGGCTGAACGTTTGGGTGGCACAGCACATCACCTTCGATATGCGTAACAAGATGTTCCGGCATCTCTTGAATATGTCCTACCGGTTCTTCACCACAAACCGGCAGGGGGAAGCCATTACGAGAATGACAAGCGACATCGGCAGCGTGCAGACGGTCATCTCCGGCACATTGACTTCCCTTATCAGCAATGTCACCCTGCTTGCCCTGGCGGTGATTACAATGTACCAGAAAAACTGGATCCTTGCGACCGCAGGCATATTGATCGTCCCGTTCCTTATCCTGCCCACGCGGCGGGTGGGACAAAAGCGCTGGGACATCACCTATCAGGCGCAGGCGAAAAACGACGAGATTAACCAGATTCTGTCGGAGACCATGGGCGTGTCAGGGCAGTTGCTTGTGAAGCTGTTTAACCGGGAAGATACGGAGTACAGCAAGTACGAGAGCGCAAATGGGGACATGACTGACCTGAACATCAAGGAGAGCATGGCCGGTCGCTGGTTCAGGGCCACCATCGGGATACTGACCAACGCCGGCCCAATGGTGATCTACCTGACCGGGGGCCTCCTGATGCTGCGGTACGGGGCAACGAACCTTACGGTTGGGGATGTTACGGTAATGGTGGCCTTGCTTGAGCGCCTTTACCGGCCGGTAAATAGCCTCCTGAATATGCAGGTGGAAATTGTGCGGTCTATGGCGGTCTTTACCCGTATATTCCAGTATTTCGACATCCCGATTGAGATAATGAACAAACCGGATGCGATAAAACCGGATGTGCTTGAAGGAAATTTAGAGTTCAGAAACGTGAGCTTCCATTACAATGAAGGTTCCCCAATTCTGCACAATCTGTCCTTTACCGTGGGGAAGGGATGCTCTGTCGCTATTGTGGGCCCCTCGGGGGCGGGAAAATCCACTATCATCAACCTTATCCCACGGCTCTACGACGTGGTGGAGGGCCAGGTCATCCTGGACGGGCACGACGTACGCGACCTGGACCTGGAGTGGCTCCGCTCGAATATTGCCCTTGTTACCCAGGACACCTATTTATTCAACGACACCATACGCGCCAATTTGTTATACGCCAGCCCGGAGGCATCGGATGCGGACCTGGTAAAGGCCTGCAAGGATGCCCACATCCACGATTTCATCGCATCCCTCCCCCAGGGCTACGACACCGAGGTGGGTAACCGTGGGATTAAGCTTTCAGGCGGAGAGCGCCAGCGCATGTCCATCGCTCGTGTCATCCTGAAAAACTCCCGTCTTGTGGTGCTTGACGAGGCCACCAGTTCCCTTGATTCAATTTCCGAAAGCCTCATCCAGAACGCCATTGAGCCGCTTTTGAAGGGTAAGACGAGCCTGGTCATCGCACACCGGCTGAGTACCATCATGGCCTGCGATGAAATCCTGGTGGTTTCAGGCGGTGTTCTTGTGGAGCGTGGAACCCACGCGGATCTCCTTAAGCTAGGCGGAATATACCGGGAACTGTACGAGACCCAGTTCCGGAAAGCGCTNGAAGAAGAGAAGAAGGAAAAGTGAAGAAAGATTTTCCCACGAACCACTGCTGTCCCTTACGGGACAGCTTGAACCAATACGAATATAAAAGGGAAGAGAGGGAAAACGGTAATTTTACTTGCTTTCTTTTTTCTTTGTAAAAATATCATACCCTTTTTCAATGAGGTCAAGTATTTCCTGTGATTCCAATGTTAGTGATGAATTATTAATTGCCTTCTCATAATCTTTGGCAGCTTCTTTATATTTTCCCATTCGGTAATAAGTTTTAGCCCTGCCTAAAACTGCGTCAAAATCGTTTTTATCAGCTTTAATGGCTTTATTAAAATCATCCAATGCCTTCTTTAATATATCATCAATGTTGTATCTAAAATCCATCCCAAGTGTTGGATCACTATCGCTTGCCGAAATTAAGAGCTGCATAGTATCTGCTAAACCCAAATAACAGTTCCCGCGCAAACAAAATATATGAGGATAATTAGGGGATATTTCTATTATTTTGGAAACATCCATAGCCGCATATTCATATTTCTGTTCCTTTTGAAAAAGTTCCGCACGACCTATGAGGGCATCAATGCAATTTTCATCAATTTCCAGGGCTTTTTCATAGTTTAAAAGGGCAAAATATATGCTTGAATAAGCATTGCCCCTTTTGGCGTAATCCTCCGCCGACTTTGGGTTGTCTATCCAGGTGCATTTTGGCTGTAAAAACTGATAAAGGGAACCAATTGTCTTGAATGCATCTACCGCCTCTTCATCGGAAATTTCTACTGACAAGTACAATTCAAATTGATATAACAACTCATATAAATCAAGGCTATCAGCGCCAAGATCGCCTTCAAACGTTGAATTAAAAGTAATTCTAGTCTTATCAACTTCCAAAGCATCAATGACAATAAGACTCATTATACCAAAAAGGGTTGATCCTTTTTCTTTTATCATATCCATAAAATAAACCTTCCAAACTAAATTTTCCCTAAAAATACCATGCATTCTTCATTGTGTCAACCATTTTGCCGCACCGCCATGAATGACGGCGCAGCTATTCCTCTCTTTTCACTTTTCTTATTTCTTTTGCTACACTTTCCACACCCCGAAACTCTGCGGCCCCATTCTACAAGAGCCGTTCTCAAAGCCGCAGTCGCCAATTGCGTAAACGGCCCTGGGTGTCCCGTTAGCCGAAACAGGCGGCTGTACCGGGTCCGCGCCGGGATTGACGGCCATGACAAGGGCGCCGCGCCGGTAGACAAATGAGCGGTCGCCAGAAGCGGAGCCGCCTCTGGTGAAGCCGCCTTTCGCACCGCCTTGTTCCGCGGCATGGAGTATTTCAAGGTTGGGTTTCGCGGAAAGGTCTTCCTCTTCGCGGCGGAGACGGAGCAGGGACTTGACAGTGTTAAGGAGCGATGCGGGATCTTTCTCCTGGCCGGCAACGTTCGGCGCGGACGGATCCGGATCAACGGGCAGGTATAGTTTTTCGGCAGGGGCCGTGGAAAAACCCATATTGCCGCCGCTTTGCCACTGCATGGGTGTGCGTGAACCGGTACGCGTGTAGCCGCCTTCCTTGCTGGGCAAATTAATGAAGCGCATACCGATTTCGTCGCCGTAATACAGAAACGGTACGCCCGGCATTGTGAAGATCACCGCGAAAGCCAAAGCGAGTTCGCGGCGATCTAGCCCGAGGCTGATGCGCGGGGTGTCGTGGTTGCCGGTTATAATGCTGATAAAGCCTTCGTTTTTCGTCACCTCGTACCAGGGCAGATACTGCGACAGAAACCTGTTGATGTCGCCGCTAGAGTCTTTCCTGAAATAGCTGTTGTCCACTTCGCTGTTCTCGTAGTCCCTGACGAGACTGCGATAGCCGCTGCTCCCGTGATCCAGGAGAAAATCGGCGTGAAAGCCCGACTTGAGCGACTGGATAGGATTGCTCCACTCCGAAACTATTGCCGCCTCGGGAAATTCACTGTCCAGCATTCCGCGTATGTTACGCCAAATAGCACCGGTGGCGCTTTTCTGCTCATCATCGAATTTCACAAGGGAGTCGGCCATATCAACACGGAAACCGTCGCAGCCCCTGCCCTTGTCACCGGTAAGCCAGAAACGCATAATGTCCTTGAGGGCCTCCCGCGTCGCAATACAATCGGGATGATCCGGCGGCAACTGCCATTTCTCACGCCGACGGAGAAAGCCAAAGTTCAGGGCGGGCTGGCACTTGAAAAAATTGATGATATAGCAGCCGTTCCGTTCCGCCTCTCCCGCAATAAACTTTAGGCCCTCAAGGCTCCAGGTAAACCACCTGTCAGTCCAGATGTAACGGTTCTTGTATTCATCGGCAGGCGAACTTTTCTTGCTCTCGGTGAACCAGAAATGTTCCTCGGAAGTATGGCCTGGAACCAAATCCAAAAGCACCCGCATATCTTTCCTGTGGGCTTCGTCAAAGAGGCGGAAAAGGTCTTCGTTATTGCCATAACGGGGTGCGACTTTTTTGTAATCGCGCACATCGTAACCGGCGTCTTTGAACGGCGAATCAAAACAGGGATTTATCCAGAGGGCGTTACAGCCCAGTTCTTTGACATAATCGAGTTTCTTGATTATCCCCTCGATATCACCTATGCCGTCGCCGTTTGAATCGTAAAAAGTCTGCGGATATATCTCATAGAAAATTGCCTTGTTCAACCATTTGGGCATAAAGCACTCCTTTATTGTTTTACCTACATTATAGCATGGATTAAAAAAATAAGCTATCATAAAATTCAAAAGGGGGCAGTACTATATGCCAAAGAAAATCTACATTATCCATGAAAATGATGATTGGACCATAAAGCTGACAGAAAGGCTGGAACAGTTGGGCCTGCCCTACGAGACATGGCACCTGGATGCCGGGATTGTCAACCTGAATGAAGAGCCGCCCCAGGGGGTGTTTTACAACCGCATGAGCGCGTCTTCACATTCGCGCGGACACCGCTACGCCCCTGAATTGACAACAGCCGTGTTAGACTGGCTTGAGTTTTACGGCAGGACGGTTATTAATGGGAGCAATGCCCTTCGTTTTGAAATAAACAAAGTCAAGCAATACCTTTGTCTGGAAAAGTTTGGCGTTAAAACACCCAGAACGGTGGCTGCCGTAGGAAAAAAACAAATTTTGCAAGCCGCCGAATCCCTGAATACTTTGCCATTTATAACAAAGCACAATCGCGCGGGGAAAGGCCTTGGGGTCATGTTGTTTAGATCGTTAACTGAACTTGAGCTCCACGTGAACAGCGCGGCTTTTGAGGATTCGGTGGACGGTATAATGCTGTTGCAGCAATATATAAGAGCCCCACAGCCGTATATTGTCCGTGCGGAATTTATCGGCGGCAAATACCTCTATTCGGTAAAGGTTGATACCTCTCTCGGTTTTGAGCTTTGCCCCGCAGATTCCTGCCAAATCGGTGATTTATTTTGCCCGGTTGGGGAAGACCCAAGGGCGCAAATGAAATTCAAAATCGTGGAAAACCCACATACAGGGCTTATATCAAAATACGAAAGCTTCTTAAAAACTCACGCCATTGATGTTGCGGGCATAGAATTTATCACCGATGAAAACGGCGTAATCTACACTTATGATATCAATACTAACACAAATTATAACTCGGAAGCCGAAGAAAAGGCGCAAGTTTTCGCTATGCTCGAAATGGCAAAGTATTTGGGGGAGAAACTGGGAGCTTTACAAGAAGGAAAATGATGAACTTCAAAATCCACCGCGGCGCAAATGAAATAGGCGGCTCATGCGTTGAGTTCTGGACAGACACCACGCGGATTGTCATTGACATTGGGATGCCTTTAGTCAATCCCGACAAGACGCCTTTTGACTCACATGAAGCGGATTCCCTCTCTACCGATGAATTGATTAAGAAGGAAATTCTACCTGATATTCCTTCACTGTACGAAGATAATTCAAAGACCGCCCTGTTTATTTCACACTCCCACCAGGATCATTACGGTCTCGTGAGCCGCATTAATCCCTCCTGTAAGGTATATTTGGGATTCGCGACACAAATGCTGATAGAGACGCTCAACACATTCATTGGCGAGAAATGGACTATTCAAAACGCCAATCATATAACGCATGACAGAAAAATCGAAATCGGAAACATGGGGATAACCCCGTACCGGATGGATCATTCGGCGTTTGACTCCTATGCTTTTTTAATCGAGGCTGACGGAAAATCCCTGATTTACTCAGGAGACTTCAGGCTTCACGGCAGGGAATCGGCCAATTTTGACTGGTTCTGTGAAAAAACGCGAAAGAATGTTGACTACCTTCTTATGGAGGGCAGTACCATAGGCCGAACCGAAGAGCCCTTCCCCACGGAAAGCGAGCTTGAGGAACAATTTGAAGTGCTGTTCAGGCAGACAAAAGGCATCGTTTTGGTTCAAACATCGAGCCATAACATTGACCGGCTTGCAACAATCTACAATGCCGCCAGAAATTGCAACAGGTATTTTCTTGTTGATTTTTTCACCGCCAATGTCCTAAAGAGCATTAATAAAAGGGCAAAAAACAGCGGCATACCGTATCCGTCAGCGCATAATTTCCCCGGAATGAAGGTGTATTACCCTCAATACTATATCGACAGGATGAATGAAATAGGCAAAGACGCTGAAACAATATACCGTTTTCCACAATACAATAAAATAGGCAGGGACAAGCTGGATGATATGGCTAAAGACATTGTAATGCTTGTCAAGCCCAGCGTCCGGTATGATTTAAAAAAATACCTTCATAAATACGATGACGGGTGCTTTATTTTTTCGATGTGGAGCGGTTATAAAACCCAGAATAGCAAGGTAAAGAATTTTCTTGACTTTATCAAAAGCAAGGGCATGCCAATCAAGGACGATATTCACACATCAGGCCACGCGGATCTGCCCGGCCTTAGGCGCATGGTAAAAACGGTCAGACCAAAACACCTTGTCCCCATTCATACCTTTGAGGGCGATAAATACGAAGGGCTTTTTCCGGGAACTGATGTTCGGCGTGTTGCTGATCGAGAAACGGTTTCTTTTTAATTTCGTATTCAAAATATACCTTTATATATAAGTAGGGAGTAGAAAGCCAAAAGTGAAGCAAAAGTCAAATCGTGTAAAAAAAGGACTTGCCATCTTTTCTGCACAGAAGAACATTGCTCAAACCATGCATAATAATTTTCCTGTATAAGGTTTCTGCCTTAACCCACTCCTGCCCACCGGCATGGAATGACAATGATTTCCATGAAGAAGCCTCAAGGCCTGAGTTCACGGCAATCTCTTTAAATGCTTCAACAAGGTCCGCTTCAGATTCAAGCTGAAAAGTGCCAGGTTCAGCAGAAGGTTTCATCAGATACCTTGCCCCACGGGAAGCCATTCTTTAAGAACCTCTTCCAGTTTCTGCTTAACAACAGGCTTTAATAGAAAGTCGTTGAACCCGTTGGCCAAAAACATCTCCCTAACCCCCGGATCCGTATTGGCGGCTAACGCAATTATCGGAAGCTTTTCGTATTCCTTCCCCAGCTTTCTTATCGCCAGGGTTGTCTCGATGCCGTCCATATCCGGCATAAGGTGATCCATAAACACAAGGTTGTATGTGCCCTGCTTTAATATATCAATAGCCTCGCTTCCGCTTGTCGTCGTGTCTACTTCCAGCCCATATGAAGCCAGTTTTTGCTTGATAACAAAGAGATGCATTTCCATATCGTCCACGACCAGAACCTTGGCGGCCTGAAATTTGAGAGGGGCTTTGGCAGGGACAACGGGCGTTTTTTCCGTGTCTTTCAGTAAATTTCCGGTACCTTCGGGCTCTTTTTCTTCGCGGGCGCTGTTGAAAATTACAGATAGCTTTTTTTGCAGCGATAGAAGTTTCTCTTTGAATTCAGGGAACCGCTGAGTGCAAAAATCAATGTCGCTTTTCTTTGAAGCAGTTTCCAAATCAAACGCCGCTTTGGACAGTTTCGCGGCGCCTATAACCGCGAGCATTGATTTCATCGCGTGTACTGAAATTGTAAAGCTGTCTATATCCTTGTTTTCAAGTGAAACAGCCATACTATCGCATTCAGGCACAAGCCTTTTGCAGAATATTTCCAGTGTGCCGTAGTAATTGTTTTTGTCGCCGTAAAGCTGATCCAGTCCGGCTTCTATGTCAATTTCGCCTATTTTGCCAACATCGGCCAAAAAGCCGTCGTATGTTTTATCATCATCCGCCTTTTTTGGTTCTGTGCGCTGCGTGATTTTTTCCGGCGGCATCCATTCCTTGATAATATTGTCCAAGTCCTGCATGGCTATCGGCTTTGATATAAAGCCATTGAACCCGCTGGACAGGAACATTTCCTTCATGCCGGAAACAGCGTTGGCTGTTAATGCGATTACCGGAAGCTTCCCGTATTGCGATCCCAGTTTCCTGATTTCCTGCGTTGCCTCAATGCCGTCCATTTTCGGCATCATGTGGTCCATAAAAACAATGTCGTATTCGTTGTTTTTGACCTTTTCAATCGCCTCATATCCGCTTAAGGCGGTGTCGATATTCAGCCCGTAAGGCGCAAACAAGCCCCTGGCGACATACAGGTTCATGTCCATGTCGTCCACGACAAGGACCCTTCCGTCAGGTATCGCTACGTGCACAATATGCGTCTTTTTCATTTTCGATTCGTAATTGGAGCGGAAACAGCTGAGTTTTTCGGCAGCCTCTTTCCCCAGTACGGGTGCGCCGACACTGCCCTGCGGCAAACGTATGGTAAACAGCGTTCCGGCGCCTGGTTTACTCTCCGCATGAATTTCGCCGTTCATCATGCGTATTAAATTTTGCGTAATGCTCATGCCAAGACCCGTACCCTCGGTCGTCCTGTTGGCTTCAAGGTTAAAACGGGAATATTCATCAAACAATTTTGCAATCTGCTCCGCCGTCATTCCCTGTCCGGTGTCGCGCACACTGAAAACAAGCGTTACGGCACCGGAGGAATTCTCCGTCGCGGAAGGATCAACAGTGGAGTTAACCGCAGTTGAATACTCCGCAGCCGCCGACAATTCAACCTCGCCCGAGGCGGTATATTTAAAAGCGTTTGACAACAGATTGTTTAATATCTGCTTGATGCGAAGCTCGTCGCCAAACAGCTCCAATGGGACATTTTCATCCACTTTGAGGGTAAAGTTGATAGGCTTGTTTTCGAATTTGATCATATTCAAAAATGCGGTGTTGCTTATAAGGTTTGCGACATCGTACCGCGCCTGTATTAATTCAAGCTTTCCGGCCTCAATCTTGGACATATCAAGTATGTCGTTGATAATGCCGAGGAGCAGATCCCCGGAATTTAAAATCCTTGTGAACGCTTCCTTTATTTCTTTTGGGTCTTTATGGTCGTTTTCGTTTTGCAACTGGATTTCCGAAATGCCTAAAATGGCGTTCAAAGGCGTGCGTATTTCGTGGCTCATTTTCGCCAAAAACGCCGACTTCGTCCGGTTTGCGGATTCGGCGGCCTCGACGGCGGCTTCCAAATCCCTGTGGAGCTTGATAAGTTCAGTCATATTGTTGTTTATGGCGCGGATTTGATTGACAATCTGTATCTGGTTTCTGACCCTTGATTTTACAATCTTGTTGCTGAAGGGCTTATGTATAAAATCAGCGGCTTCAAGGGCCAGGCCTTTTTCCTCGTCCTCAACGCTTCCCAGGCCTGTAATGACAATAACGGGGATATCCTTCGTTTTTTCAGATGACTTTAACTTCTCCAGCACATCAAACCCGCTCATTACCGGCATGACAATGTCCAGCAAAATCAGATCGGGCATATACTTGTCCGTTAATTCAAGGGCGGAAGCCCCGCTTGTCGCCATATAAATGTTGTACTCCGGCCTTAAAATGTCGTGCAGCATCCTGATGTTTAGCGGTCCATCGTCCACAATAAGTATGCTATTTTTCCTGGTGTTTTCCATATTCCTTGCCTTTTGTTAATAATATGGTTTAAGTATACAACACGATTGAAAATATTGGCAACTTCTGTTATGCTGGCAGATATCAATAAGCGGCAAGGAGAATGACATGGCAATCAAAATACCGGAAGTTGACACAAGCAAAGGACTCGAACAATGCGACGGCGATATGGATACCTATATAAGCACCCTGCGCCTTTATTCTACCAACATACCCAAGGCACTGGACAAGATGAGAAACGTTTCGGAAGAGACGTTGCAGAATTACACCATCAGTGTACACGGCGTGAAAAGCACCAGTGAAGTCATAGGCGCCGAGGAAGCAAGAAAGACAGCCAGGGAGCTGGAGATGATGGGCAAAGCCGGTAACCTGGCGGGAATCCTTGCCCGGAACGATGCCTTTATAAAATATGTGGAGGGTGTGTTGGACGGTATAAGGGGTTGGCTGGAAAAGAATGCAAAATGAGGAACAAAAAATCAAGTGACAATCAACACTTTGAGCCGCGAAGGGATCGCCTTCCGGTCGGCAACGTCCTGTTGCCTCCCTTCAGGCCGGGGTTCAGCCCTGGCGGCGCACATCCTGTGCGCCTTACCTTCGCATTCGCTCGGCGGGCTGAACCCTTCGATCCCTTCGCGCATTATTACAAAGATAAAGTCTCTATTTTGAGCCGCGAAGGGATCGAACCTTCGACCCGCAGATTAAGAGTCTGCTGCTCTACCAGCTGAGCTAGCGGCCCGATCGTAACTTAACGTGC
>JGI24698J34947_10002228_pt1 | contig 10386 bp, 8 predicted proteins | sample TergutMp193P3_FD_34947 | JGI IMG/M metagenome (IMG submission 34947) | reverse complement strand
GAAGAAAAAAGAGAATTTATGGAGCATTGCGGAGTTCCTCTAGTTTTGCAAGAGTTTGACAAGGATTTATTCGCAATGCCATTCCGCTCTTTTGTGGAGGAATTTGCCGTAAAAAAATACGGTGCAAAACTCTGGGTGCTGGGCTTAGACCAAAGGTTTGGACGAGGCGGCAAAGGCAGTGCGGAATCTCTAAAAGCGTTTTTTCCCAATCTATCCATCTACGAAATAAATCCGGTTTTATTCGGCGGCGAAGTGGTTAGCTCTTCCCGCATAAGAGAAGCCCTTAAAAGCGGAAATCTGGATTCGGCAAATTCAATGCTTGGGCGAAGTTATTCGCTTTGCGGAATTGTGGAACACGGTTTGGGGCAGGGAAAGCTGCTCGGTTTTCCAACGGCAAATTTGGGTTTTGCACCCTATAAACTTTTGCCCAAAAACGGCGTGTATTCCGGGACTGCATCCTTTGAGGGGCAAAAACACAAGGCGGTAATCAATGTTGGCTGCCGCCCCTCGCTCGGCAATAGACCCGTTGGCTTGGAAGCACATCTATTAAATTTTGACGGTGATTTATACGGCAAAAAATTATGCGTTGAACTCATAACAAGATTAAGAGACGAAATTAAATTTGAAAGCGTGGATGCCTTGAAAGAGCAAATCAGGAGAGACATCTCATCTTGCAGTTCTTGCAAATAGGATTCTCCTTATAATTTTCGCAAAATTCCCTATACTTTTTCCCATTCCAAATTTCCAAAGGCTCTTGCGTTGCAAAGTTCCCAAAATCCCCAAACGGAAACTTAGTCCGCATTCCAAAACGAGCATCAGGATTAGGGCAAACTTGGAATGTGCCGTCCACCCATACCCACGCTTCTTTGGCGAGGAAGGGACAGCTTTTGAGTGGAGAGTGGAGAGTGGAGAGTGGAGAGTTATTTTTTAATATCCACGGTTTGTTTATTTTTATTCTGTTTACGCCTTTTGGGATTTCGTCTAGTTTGTCGTTTTTGCCGAGGGTTGCTTGTATTGTGATGCTGCAATTGCTTGCTCTGTTTATGAATTCCGATATACCTTGTGGAATTTTTCCGTGCATTGCACTGAATTTTATGTCGCTTAAAACCGGTTGGAGCAGGGGCATCCATTTCTCAATTCCGCCGTTTGGGAATGTGCCGTTTGTGGTTATGTTTACCTTGATGTTGTGTTTTTTTGCGAGTTTTAAAAAATCTTCAAAACGGGAATATAAGAAGGGTTCGCCTATGGTGCCGGGTATAATCTCTTTTAAGCCGTGGGGCAAAAATGCCTTTACCGTTTTTTCAATAACCGCAAAATCCATTTCTTGGGTTTGCTCCCAGTCCAGCGGGGCTTGTTTTGCAAAGCATATATCGCAGTTTTGGTTGCAAGTGTGTGGGTTTGTGATGAATGTTATGCGCATTCTTGCTTTTGATTAAAATAAATATAGAAATACCCGCTGCTAGTTAATAAAAAATAGCTATTTATATAGCGGCCTTTTTCTGCAAAGCTCCAAAATGTTTTCCCTGATGCTTTCCAGTTTGGCATCATCGTTGTGGTTTTCAATAGCCTGTACAATGGCCACAGCCACAGCACGTGAATCCGCAACGTCAAAACCTCTGGTTGTTATTGCCGGCGTTCCAAGACGAATCCCGGACGGGTCCATTGGCTTGCGAGGATCAAAGGGAATTGTAGAACGGCTTGTGGAAATGCCTACATCGTCCAGAATACACTCGGCTTCCTTACCGGAAATTCCTTTGCTCGTAACATCTACAACCATTAGATGGTTATCCGTTCCATCAGAAATTATCTTGAAGCCGGATGCCATAAGTTCCGCCGCCATGGCCTGTGCGTTTTCAATTACCGCTTTCGCGTAAGTTTGAAATTCCGGTTGCAACGCCTCTTTAAAAGCCACCGCCTTAGCCGCCGTTGCATGGTCGTGAGGCCCACCCTGCATACCCGGGAACACGGCCCTGTCTATAGCTTTTGCAAAAGGCTCCTTGCACATTATTATTGCGCCGCGAGGCCCCCTTAAAGTTTTATGAGTCGTGGAGCTGACAATATCAAAATAAGGAACCGGGCTTTCTATGGCTTTGCCGGCTATCAAGCCGGCTATGTGAGCTATATCCGCAAAAGTTATCGCACCCACTTCGTCCGCTATTTCCTTAAATCTCTTCCAATCCATATTTCTGCTGTATGCGGAAAAACCCGCCAAAATCATTTTCGGTTCTTCGCGCAGGGCTATTTCCCGAACTTTATCCATATCTATTCTGCCGGTTTCCTTATCCACCTGGTATTGGGTGAAATTGTAAAGTAAACCGGAAAAATTAACCGGATGCCCGTGAGATAAATGCCCGCCGTGGTCAAGTTGCAAACCCAGAACCTTGTCGCCGGGTTTCAATGTCGCAAAATAAACAGCAGCATTTGCTGGGCTGCCAGAGAGGGGCTGAACATTTACATGCTCGCAGTTGAAGAGTTTTTTACACCTCTCTATAGCCAAGGCTTCCACCTCATCTATGATTTCATTGCCGCCATAGTAGCGTTTGCCTACATAGCCCTCGCTGTATTTGTTTGTGAGTGAACTGCCGAGAGCTTCCATAACCGCCCTTGAAGCGTAATTTTCCGAAGCGATAAGCTCTATTCCGTCTTCTTGACGGGCGGTTTCCTTATTTATGAGTTCTAAGACGTCAGGGTCTGTTTGGGAGAGAATTTTCATAAGGAGAATTTACAAAATTCGTTTTAAGATGTATGAATTTCTAAACACTGGCCAAAACAGTATAACTATCCCCTTGAAATTCAAATAAAAATTTGCTATATTTTATGCCTCTTTTGTGAGGTTTGTTTTGCACAATGCGATAATTAAACGTGCCGCTGACAATGCGAGAATTCTGTCTGCGGCGATGGTACAGAAAGCCAAGTCCGGGCATCCGGGCGGCGCAATGGGTTCTACGGAATTTTTCTCTGTTCTGTTTAGGGAATTTTTGAAATTCAACCCGAAAGACCCGTACTGGCGGGTAAGAGACAGATTCTTTATGGATCCCGGGCACATGTCCGCCGCGTTCTATTCGGTGCTTTGCTTCACAAAAAGGCTAACTTTGGAAGATTTGAAAGACTTTCGGCAATTGGGCAGCCACACGCCCGGCCATCCCGATTTGGATGTGGAGCGGGGCGTGGAAAACTCTTCCGGCCCCCTTGGTTTGGGGCACGCCCTTGCCCTTGGTTCCGCCATTGCGGAGCGAATTTTGGTGAACCGCTTTGGAAAATTGTTTGAACATAAAACCGTGTGCCTTTTATCGGACGGCACCGTTCAGGAAGAAGTCGCTTACGGAGTTGGGCGCATAGCCGGGCATTTAGCGCTCTCCAACCTCATATTTTATTTCGATTCGAATGGAATTCAGCTTTCATGCGCAACAAATGAAGTTATGAGCCACAGCGTTGCCGCCCAGTACGAATCATGGGGCTGGCGTGTTTACAGCATCAACGGCCACAATCCCGATGAACTCAGAAAAGCCTTTGCAGCCGCATATTCCGAAACCGAAAAACCAATTATCATAATAGGCAATACCGTTATGGGAAAGGGTATTAAAGATGCCCAAGACAACGCTTTTGAGAATCAGGTCTCCACACACGGGCAACCGATAGATGCGGCGGGTGCTTCTACCGCTCAAACCATCAGGAGCCTTGGCGGAGACCCGGAAAATCCGTTTGTTATATGGCCCGATGTGGAAGAAGCTTTTAACCGCCGTCTGGAGGACTTGCAAAAAGAATTCGATTCCTGGCAGCAGAGGTTTGAAACCTGGAAACAGGCTTATCCTCAGTTGGCAAAAGAATTGGAAGACTGGCAAAATAACAGGGCACCCGCTTTGGATCTTTCGGTTGTTCCGCAAAAGCAGGGTGTTGCGACAAGAGTGAATTCCGGCGCGATTTTGGCATGGCTTGCGGAAAATCAAAAAAACATGTTTTGCTCCTCGGCAGACCTTTCAAACAGCGATAATACCCAGGCCTTTTTGAATAAAACGGGAATACTGAAACCCGGTGATTTTACCGGAGCGTTTTTGCAGGCGGGAGTTGCGGAACTGACGATGGGTTCAATCGCCTGCGGCATTGTTCTGCATGGGGAATTTACGGCAACTTGCGCTACATTCTTTGTGTTCAGCGATTACATGAAGCCGATTTTAAGGCTTGCTTCTTTAATGGCTCTGCCTGTTAAGTTTTTGTTTACGCATGATAGCTTTAGGGTTGGCGAAGACGGCCCGACTCATGAGCCTATTGAACAGGAGGCGCAGATTCGCCTGCTGGAGAGTTTAACCTTACCGAGCGGAAAACCTGCGATGCTGGTTCTTCGCCCCGCAGATGCAAACGAAACGACTCTCGCCTGGGAAATTGCTATGGCAAACGGCGATAGTCCAACATCTCTCATACTGTCCAGGCAAATAATGCCGCCTTTGGAAAATTCGCATTCAAAGGCAAATGCCGCCGGTTATATTGTGCAGAACGCAGAGACCCCGGGTTTGACATTTGCCGCCAACGGTTCCGATGTTTATCTATGTTGCCAGGCTGCGGATATTTTGCGCAAAGAGGGAATATCCGTGCGTGTGGTTAGCGTTATGAGTCCGAGGCTTTTCGCGGATTTGCCGCAAAAAGAACGGGAAGCCTTGATTCCTCGCTGGTCTCCTGCCTTTGCCGTTTCCAGCGGTTTGCCATCGGTGTTTGCATCTGTGGTGGGCCCTTTAGGACGTTCCTGGGGTTTAACCGAATTCGGAAGGTCCGCACCCGCCGCGGTTTTGGAAAGGGAGTTCGGTTACACTCCCGAAGCGGTAGCGGAAAAGGCAAGGGCTTACCTTGCGGATTATAGAGAAATGCGGAGGGAATTATGCTCATAAGTTTTTTGAAAAAGGAAGAAGACGGGGGTGAAAACAAATCCAAATTCATGGGCAAGGGCGATATAATTTTCCTGCTTGTTTTGGCCGTGCTAATCGGCGGTTTTTGGTATTATAACAAGAGTTCCAAAGAGGAAACTTACAGTCACTACGCACGGTGCGAAGCCTTGTTCGAAGCGGACAGTTTGAGCGAAGCGAAGGAATGTTACAGCGAAGCATTGAATTTGGGCTATCGTACGGACAGTTTGGATTCAATTGCTTATCACAGGGAAAATACAATAGACAGCATTTTGGCAAATATCCGAAATTTATAAGCAAATTTGAGCAATTTTCTAATTTTTAACATCCGACACTATGAATTTTCCGCCACTTAAAGAACAGATGGCCCTGCTCATGCGTGGGGTTCTGGAAACGGTTCCCGAAAGGGAATTTGAAAAAAAATTGCAAAAATCCATAGATACAGGCACTCCGCTCCGCATCAAACTGGGTGTTGACCCAACTGCACCGGATGTTCATTTGGGGCATACGGTGGTTATGCGAAAACTGCGGCAATTCCAAGATTTTGGGCATCAGGTTGTTCTCATTGTAGGGGATTACACCGCAATGATAGGCGACCCGAGCGGGAGAAACAAAACACGCCCCCGCCTTAGCCATGAACAGGTTATGGAAAATGCAAAGGAATATCAGGAACAATTTTTCAAAATTGTAAAAAGAGAACAAACCGAAATTCGCTACAATGGCGAATGGTTTTCCAGCATGTCTTTTGAAAAAATTACAGAGTTAATGGGCAGTATAACGGTTGCGCAAATGCTGGAAAGGAAGGATTTTAAAAGCCGCTATACAAACGGGCAGGAAATCAGTCTGCACGAATTTCTCTACCCTCTAATGCAAGGTTATGACAGCATCGTGATAAAAAGCGATATTGAAATCGGCGGGACAGACCAAAAGTTTAATGTCCTGCGAGGCAGAGAGTTGCAATTATTGGAAGGCATGGAACCGCAAGTCGGCTTGTTTATGCCGATTCTTTTAGGAACGGACGGCGAACAGAAGATGAGCAAATCTATCGGCAATTATGTGGGCTTAAATGAATCGGCAGATGTCATGTACCATAAAATTTACAACATTGCGGACAATCTGGCTGAAAGCTGGTTTGAACTTTTAACCGACAAATCAAAAGATGAAATTACGGATTTATTGAACGGAGATATTCTAGCAGCAAAAAAAACGCTTGCCTTGAATATTGTTTCGGAGTATCACAGCGAACAGGCAGCGAACATCGCCGCAGAAAAGGAAAAAGCCGTACATGGCGGCAACATAGACTGGGAAAACCTCAGCAATCTACCCGGCGATACGGTAATAAAAGATATTGAAGATAAAGGAGATTATACAAACCTTGATATTCTTGATTTAACCGGGGCTTTTTCCAGCAGAGGAGAAGCCCGGAGAATGCTCGCAAATAACGGAGTAAAAATAAACGGAAAAATTGTCACAAATGCCAATGAAACTCTGGATAGAAATATCATTAAAAACCGTTGTTTTGTGCAAATTGGGAAAAGAAAATTTTTTGTACTGAAATTTCGATGAGGAGATAGAGGAGTGATATGATTCAAATTGCATTAAAGGAACTTCGTGTAGGGGATGTTTTGGCTAAAAGTATTTATCGCGATACAGGCGAAATAATGCTTTCGTCAGGCTATCGAATGACTGGAGATGTAAGTGTAAAGCTCGCTGCTATAGGCATAGACAGAATTTGGATACAGGAAGAAGGTTTGGAAGATTTGGAGAACGAAGACCTTGTTTCGGAAGCTACCATCAATCAGGGCGTTCTTTTGCTGAGAAAAACAATTCTGGATTTTCGTTCAAAGCTCGACCTTGTGAAAACCAATTCCGAAGAAATACCCCCAACACCTCAGCAAATTTTAGACAAACCGGAATTAGTAAAGGAATCGCTTAACGTTACTGCTTTTAGAAAAGTTGCCGCAGACATTTATCAGGAACTCAAAAAGGCAGACCCCTCGATTCTGCATATAACAGGCTCACGTTCTCTGGGTAACTTTTATCAGCAACAATCCATAGAATGTGCCATTGTCGCAGCACTCCTTGCCAAACGCTACAACTTTGCCCCGGATGAAGTTGAAGATATGATTTTAGCCGTTTTGCTTATGGATATCGGTCTTACCCTTTTGCCCGAGAATCTTCTGAATCCCAATACGAAGTTATCTTTGGAGGAACTGGAACTCAAAAAAAAGCATCCTGACTTTGGTTTTGATATTTTACGGATATGCAACATTTCACTGATTTGCGCAAATGTAGCACTGCAACATCATGAACGGCAAGACGGCGGCGGCTACCCCCGCAGACTCATCGGTAACAATAACCCGCCGATACGCACAACCGGGCCTGCCGCCAAAGGCACAATAAACCGATACGCGGAAATAGCCGCAGTCGCATTGGATTACGTCTCTCTTATAGCTCCGCCGCCCGGCATAGCCGCCCAAACTCCGATAAGCAGCATAAAATTTTTGGTGCGGCTTTCCGGTGCAAAACTCAATTCCTCTATTGTAGAAACTCTGCTTTCAATGATTCCCGTATATAACGCAGGTGACCGCATAATGGTTACCTCAGACCCAAGCGGCGAGCTAGTAGGTTATATCGGTGTGGTATTGCGTTCAAATTCCAGAGAACAGAACCGCCCCACCGTTGTTTTGATTTACAATAAAGCTGGAGAAAAAATCCCCTCCATACAATTGAATTTATGGGAAAGAAAGGACATTGAAATCAGGGAGGCTAAACTGGGCGAAAGTGCCGCTTAGTTAATGAACGTCTAAACAAAACAGCACACTTTGTTTCTCCCTGAATTTTTCGCTTTGTAGAGAGCTTTATCCGCTTTGGAGAAAAAGTCTTCCATTGATGTATTTACAGAAGGAATAATGGAAGCTACACCTATGCTTATGGTTACAGGAGGCAAATTCGGTATAATCATTTTTTGCACGGATTCACGAATTTTGTCCGCATACGTTACAATCCCTTTTAGCTCCGTACCGGGAAATATCATAACAAATTCTTCGCCACCCCAGCGAGCCACAAAATCCGCGGGTCTTCTCTGCATAGAAACAAGCTGACTTGCAAGCGAACGTAAAAGAACATCGCCTTGAATGTGTCCGTATTTATCATTAAAATTCTTAAAGTGGTCTATGTCGGCTATGGCAAGGCTAAGACTTGCCTTATCCCTTATGGCTCTTAACCATTCCTGACGGATGCGGTTGTCAAAGCCGCGCCTATTGGCAATTCCGGTTAGAGAATCCTGCATACCGAGTTCTTCTATGGCTTTTATTTGCTTAACTATTAACCTCTGGTTATTAACCCTTACTTTTACTATTGAAGACCTGAAAGGTTTGCATATGTAATCCACCGCGCCTAGGGCAAAACTTTTTTCCTCGTATTCCGGCTGGCTCGAATCGCTTATTAAAATAACAGGTATTCGCACTGTTTCTTCGTTGGATTTTATATTTTCCAAGAATTCACAGCAATCCTTGCCGTATATTTCCAAATCGAGAATTATCAGATTTATATCTTCGTATTTTAACAAAGCAAAGGCTTCATTTGTAGAAGTTACCATTTTAACGCTATAATACGGTGAGAGTATGCTGCATAAGATATCCAAACAGGCGTAATTGTCGCTAACGATTAAAATGGTGAAATTTTTATCCGCTTCCATCAGTTAACCCATCATGCTTCCCGTTTCCATAAGCCTTTTGTGGAAATCAAAGGCTTTGTCCAATGTATGCGGAGTGTGAAGCGCAGAGTGTTTTAAACCGTATTCCAGATATTCCTGCAACAATGGACGGTAGCTCGGGTGAGCGCATTTTTCAATTATCAGGCGTGCACGCTTTATCGGAGCAAGCCCGCGCAAATCTGCCAAACCCTGCTCGGACACAAAAATCATCGTGTCGTGCTCGGTGTGGTCTGTGTGGCTCACCATCGGAACAATCGCGCTGATTTTTCCTCCTTTGGCAACGCTTGGCGTCATAAAGAATCCGAGCAGGCAGTTGCGGGCAAAATCACCTGAACCGCCAATTCCGTTCATCATTCTGGAGCCGTTTACATGCGTACTGTTCACATGCCCGAAAATATCCGCTTCCAGCGCAGTGTTCATCGAAATTATACCCAGCCTGCGAATCACTTCTGGATTATTGGAAATTTCCTGCGGACGCAAAACAAATTTGCTTTTCCAGTTTTTGGCATGAGCATTTGCCTTGTATTTCTCCTGCCCCGCCAAAGAATAACTGATAGAGGCACCGCTTGCGATAATCAGCTTGTCCGCTTCCAAAATATCAAATACAGAGTCCTGAATCACTTCCGTGTAAAGGGCTACAGGTGCCTGTGCCGGGTCTTTTGCCATTGTGCCGAGCACGGCATTTGCCACGTTACCTACACCGCTTTGATACGGCACATCCGCCGGCAAGCGTCCCTTTTTGCGTTCGTGCGCCAGAAATTCCAAAATATAGGTGGCTATGGCATTGGAATCATCGTCAGGAGCGGCAAAGGGTTTTAAGGAATCCGGCAGGTTTGTCTCCACTATCGCGACTATTTTTTCAGGGTCAACCTGTACATAATCCTTGCCGATTCTATCGTCCGGAGCATGAATTGGAATATCGCCCCTTAGCTCCGGTATAAACAAATCATGGGAGCCTATGAGGGTATCGCCGTAGTGGATGTTGAGTTCTATGATTATGCGTTCGGCGGTTTCCAGGTAGGTGGGGGTGTTTCCTCCGCAACCCGTCAGGTAAATTTTACCATCCGGAGTCACTTCGCATGCCTCAACAATGGCGAGTGTTGGTTTTGGCACAAAACCCATTCTTATCATTCTCGCGGAATGCGAAAGGTGCATGTCCAAGTATTCCGTTGCACCTTTGTTTATGTTGTTGCGAACATCTGCGTGGCTTTGGTAAGGCAGTCGCATTTTCATTATGCCGGCACGTGCCAAAACTCCATCGCATTCATCACCGATAGATGCGCCGGTATAAAGAGATATGCCAAAGTCCACGCCCTCCGCTCTAAGTTTGGCACCCCGTTCCGCGAGTGCCGGAGTTACCGCCTTAGGGTAGGCGGCTCCGGTAAAGCCGCTTACACCTATAATTTCCCCATTGTTAATCAGAGCCGCTGCTTCCTCTGCGCTTTTTGCCTTGCTTTTAAAGTCCGGATGCATAATAAATCCTTTTGAAAAATTTGCTTGCAAAGAAATTTAGAAAATAAAATCCACATAGACGAATTTTAAATTCGTCCTTAATAGATTTGCCTTTACGCCGGTATTATCCGATAACCTTCGCCATCTCAAGCACCTTATTGCTATAACCCCATTCGTTGTCGTACCAGCTTACCAGCTTAACGAAGTTGGGGTCCAGCGGAATGCCGGCTTCGGCATCAAATATGGAAGTCCGGGGGTCGCCACGGAAATCCGTGGAAACCACTTTGTCTTCGGTGTAGCCTAAAATGCCTTTCAACTCNC